>Ga0123357_10005587_pt1 | contig 15109 bp, 9 predicted proteins | sample TergutEmb28metaG_FD_89873 | JGI IMG/M metagenome (GOLD analysis project Ga0123357, IMG submission 89873) | Embiratermes neotenicus P4 segment gut microbial communities from Petit-Saut dam, French Guiana - Emb289 P4 | ecosystem: Host-associated > Arthropoda: Insects > Digestive system > Gut ... | reverse complement strand
CATCTAAGACACTGTACTGCATTGTCTAACAAGACGGAACATGAGCGATACTGGGAGGCCAGGACAAAGATGATGGAAAATTGACTTTGTTATTTTATTATTATTTTCTCCCTATTTTTTTTGGTGGCTACTCTTTAGTATTAGGACTCTATATTTACTCTGATTGTTTTTTAAGTGTAATTAATTTCTTTTCTTCTTCCTCTACGCTTTACTTTTATCGGTCGCATAGGTTAATGATAAACACTCAATGTACCTGCCATTAGCAAAATAAAAAATTATTTCCCTAATGTGACACATATCCCACCAAACTTCCGTCCTTGCTTTAACCACTCGAATATTTTTGGTGAGCATTTCGAGTCATGAAGCTTCTCATTATGCAACACTCTCCGTTGTCCAGTTACCTCCTCCTTCTTAGACACAAATAGGCCTGTCTCAGCACTTGCACGTATAACACCCTCTACCTATGTACTTACCTTCATGTGGGAGACAAAATTTTACGCTCATATAAAACAGGAGACAAAATTACACGTCTCTATATTTTAGGTAACAAAAGGAAAAACAATTGATTTTGGCCTGGATGGTACTAGCATTGAAAAATTATGTATATAGGCAGTTTAGTATGTTCATATGCAATTACTGTGTAAAGTATTTATACACTTTAGCAAATAAAAAATGCCGATAGAAATGTTTAAAATTTTGTCTGAGGAAACTAATAAACTAGTAAACACGTATCATCAAAAATTTTACGCAGAACTGTGTAAGGAGATCTTATGACTATTAAATAAATAAATAAATTTCATACAGAGTCTTGCACAAAACATTACACGCCTTTTAGGTTTCTAGTTTCGGCCCTTTAGCCAGGCTATCATCAGACAAATATAATATCAAGAGGCTTGCGAAAAACCATAAAAACCTTCTTTTTTAAGCCTTCGCCGTGTTCATTCACCTGCCTATGAAGATGGAACCGATAGCGAGTTCCGAAACGTCGGCAATTAGAGCTCAGACGCCGGGGAATTACGCAAAAAGGAACAAATTACATAAAAACCTTGCGTGGCACAAAGATCTCTTTGACATTACACGTATTTCATAAAACGTGTGTTAAAATAAGACATACATATAGGATGAAAATAAAAATAATACATTAAACAACAGTACTATTGCGTATTTTCAGGCTTCCGCCGCGAAGTGTCCTAGAAATGCGCTCTTCTGGGTTATTTCGCAACGAGTAATGGTAATTTCTTATGGATTTTAGGACAACCTATCGGTTCCATCCTCCTGATTGCAGTTCTCAACAGTACTGTTTTTTTTAAAGATATTATTGTTTTTAATATACAATTTTTCTAATACAGAAGCTTTAATAGCTGCTACTAGGGAGATTGGACTGGAAGCAAGTGCTGATAAAACTAATTACATGGTCATATCTGGAGTTCAGAATGCAGGACGAATTCACAGTGTGAGGATTGATAATAGTACCTTCGAGAGGGTGGAGGAGTTTAAATATTTGGGAACAAATTTAACAAATCAAAATTCTATGCCGTGTAAGACTCTACACTAAATATTTGTAATTTTATAAAACCCAACGGGAATATTACGTAAAGCGCGTAATTATTAATTTAAATTTCCTGAACTTTAAATGTTCCATTATGCGCATTATAATAAAATTCTTGCAATTTAAACCAACAAAGGGCACACAATGTGTTATAATTACAAAATTTTTTTTTAATATACATAAACTCATACGTGTTTGGAGCCTCACCGGCCCATCATCAGGGAGCGCACAGTTGTGTAAAACAATAGTTAGACCTTATTGTCACCCCCAATACGTGCAAATGTCGGAGGTTGATCAATATATGATTTTAAGCGATGTATATGTGCGTAGTAATTGGAGCAGCCTGTAGGTGTGGGTGTGTGAAGGAGTACCGCATATTTATGTATATTAAAACGTGACTATGATATAAAGAATTGTGTCTGTTTTGTTGGTTTACATTGTAGGAATTAAATTTCCTGCTAGCTTCACCATGCTGACTAAAGGATTTGAAGAGTGTGGCATGAATTTTCCACACAAATTCTTTTTCACTGTTTGATGAAGTAGGGCATTTTATTTTTGAAGTAAAATTTTCGCTTTCCGTGCTTTTGACTATAGATCAGACAACGTAGCAGAGCGCTGCATAACATAAGAAGCCACAGGCACGAGGGAGCCATCTTTCAGTACAGGGTTTAACGTGAACATGTTCAGAGGAAAAGCTTTTTGTGCAGCGCCCCGTTTGTCCCTAGTTGCTACTAAAATTGTGCAAGCAGCCATAACATTACGAACGGGAAGAATATCCCTTCTTCCGTCACTCGAGCTTTTTGCAAAAATTTCGGTGAGGATTTCTAAAGAAAATGCACGGCGAAGCAAAGGGTCAAATAAAGAATATTTGAAAACCGAGTGCTGAAGAAAATATTTTTATCAAGGTGCGAAGAAGCAAAAGTTCCATTTAGAGTAGTTTCATTATGTAAAGATGGGCCGAGTAGCTCAGTCGGTATAGCGACTGGCTACGGGCTGGACGGTCCGGGGATCGAATCCCGATGGGGACGATATTTTCCGCACCTGTCCAGACCGGCCCTGGGGCCCACCCAGCCTCCTGTACAATGGGTACCGGGTCTATCCAGGGGATAAAGATCGGCTGGGGTGTGACGCTGACCCCTCACCCCTTCTAATGCGGCGGTCAAGAAAGAGTAGAGCTACACCTCTACTCCCTCTATGGGCCGTACGGCCTGTATAGAGTCTCAGTGCCTGTACAAGGGTGCACATTACTTTACTTTATTACGTGAAGGGGTATTTCTTAATTTATACAGGTCACATACTATGATTAAGATCTTTAATTCCAAAGGTTATTATGGGCTCGAAATGTGGCTATGTGAGGCATGTAACAATTGCTTAGAAAATTTTGTACGGAAACCTCATGAAAAAAGTCACTTTACATACCGAGAAGAAGATGGAAGATAAAAAACTTCCATAAGAAGAAAAGTCCATGAATGTTGTGGATAAATAAAGCTGACTGAGTTTCATATTTATTGTCAGGTCTTAAGTTTCTAAGTAAGTAATATTTGGTTCTATCATAAAAAATACTGCAAGATGGCGCGTAGATACGAGCGGATATGCTTACCAATTATGGCCTGTCGTAGCAGGGAGATTCATTTTATTTGCAGCAGAACAGATGTTCAGACACTGCATTTCCCAACTCGCTTCCTTCTCATAGCGTACTGTATTACGTATAGCAGCAACAAACACTAATTTGAGAGGTTGCAGCTGCTCGTAAGCTGGCGATACTGCGGCAACTTCTCCGTCATGTTTATCTTGCTGGTGTTCAATGCAATAATTTGTAGGTGATGACGTCAATGAAAAGAAAAGTAACAAGGTACAAAATGCAACATTGTGGCGCCTTCTGGTCTTCAACATTTTAAAGTCTCGCAGTTACTCTACGTACCACCAGGTTTAACACTCGAAAATTCTACATGGTTCTCACATTACGTTTATGTGTTTTGTACTGATCTCAGAACAAACAACGACATTTGCCGTACACAGCATTAGCAGATTGGTTTTGTATAACCGAAGTGTTTACTGTGCGGTACGCGCCCAACCCTTATATAAAACAGATACGTTTAGTCTTTAACCCTTATCCCGCTAACGTGGAGAATATGGTGAGCTCCTAATAACGCCAGCAGATGGCAAATGGGTTTTAACTCGGCGTTTAAAGGGTTAAATTATTTTACATAGATTTTACTCTCAAAATCTCAACATTCTACGTAATGTTTTGAAAAGAAATAACCTTCCACGTAATTTATACTCCCTTCACATAGTTATTCTATGTATTCAATTCTGCTATGACGCGGAAATTGCTTTCTTGTGAGACCTCGCATCATATAAAATCACGTAATAAAAATAGGGTCGGGTCATTAAAAAATCTGACCCTTTATTCAAACTTGTGTCTTCACTCTGTTCGCCGAAATGGCGTACTAGCTAAAGCGCGCGTGCGAAATTTCGCTTTATAACAGAACTATAATATATGTGTCATGCGCTTCATAGCCATTTTGTGGTAACTAAAAACACACAATAGCGCAAATGAAATGCCTGTATATTTTGTAATATTTATGTAATGAGGCTAAACCGTAATGACAGTTAATTCATTGTCTGATATGCCGGTTTTCGCATGTCTGACAGCAGTTCAGAGTGTACGTTTTATCTTTGCCTTATTTACCTGTGGTGAAAATCACACCTATGCCGCGCGATGTTATTTTTTAGATAGTCAGTTGTTCGGTTTCTCTGACTTTGAATGACCATGTAGAACGAATGAAGGGGTAAGTCTTACGGGAAAATATGACGGAATTTTCGCAAGTTGTAAGATATAGTGGAAAGTCTGTGTATAAGTAGAAGTAACATAGGAAGTACTAGCTTTCTGAGTGATAGGGATTTGGAACATTTAGAGGTAGAAGAGCGATTAATGTGGAAAATGAAGAAGAAAAACGTGTGAAAGGATAAAGGAAAAAAGTAAATATGTCTTTTTGCTTAACTACGTAAGTACCTGGCTATGAAAGTGTGTAGGATGGCGCAAATAACCTGTAGCTTCATTCACATTCACCTCGGCTCGAAATGGAGGGGAGTGATCAGTTTCATTTCCGAGAGCAATAAGAAGAAACGACCGAAGATTATATTCGCCACCCTCGCGGTGACCGAAAGCAAGTACGTACGTACTATCGGCCGGCTAGAACTGTCAACACGGAACAACTTTCTCGTGGACTGAGAAGGTTTTTGCGCTATATAAGTTCGTTTCAATGGCCCAACATTTATCAAGCTATGGGAAACCGAGAGCCCCGCAATGAGGGATTTTATATATTACAGGCAAGTTATATATATATATATATATATATATATATAAGATAAAAAATACTGTGGTACTCAATCGTTGGCAAATTTATCCAATGTGATCAGGTGATTACAAAAGACAGTCTTACGAAATCAAGTGAGTATTTCGGCCATTCAACACAGTAGATATTGAGCAGAACAAGGCTGCAAGTCTCGACTAGAAATGATTAGCCATCACCAGGTCCCTACTACAAAAGCACAAGAAGGGGATTTTACAATTGTGTTTCAGGTTCGAGATCACAGTCTTTGCAAATGAAATTACACATAAACTCTAACATATGTACAAGTATAAAACATATAAAGATATAAAAAATGTCGAATTTATGGAATGCCTCAAAGCAATATTGTAGACTTATAAAATTTTAAAAATATCAATTAGAATAGTGTGATGGTGGTAATTACATACAGAATTCGCGGAAGTGACATGTAAATGTTGCAGTCGGGTCATCAAAGTTGTGGTAAAGCACTCGTTAAGTAGGATTAGCTTCAATTCTTAAAACTTGTTTCGCGATGTTGTGTTTCTGTCACTAGATCTGAAATAAATTTTGTTATATGAAATTATATATATAATTTCATATAACAAAATTTATATATGTATACATATTTCAGGGACCGCGGTAGCACAGTGGTTAAGGTGCTGTGCTACAAATCAGAAGTTCACTGGTTCGATCCCGGCTGGTGTCAGTTGATTTTTCATTGACATAAAATCCTCCCGATCGCACTACGGCCGACTCAGCCTCCAACAGCCTCTAACCAGGAGCATTTCCTGGGGGTTTAGGCGGCCGGTGCGTAAGGCTGACAACCTATCACCATCCTGTGCCGTTGTCACGAAATCTGGGACTCTTAACTTCATGGAACCCTTTGAGCGTGTCCAGGCCTATAATGGGACTGCTTTAAATTTATATATATATTTCTGTAATAATTTATTTACTGCCCGATGTAAATTCCAGTTCAATACTCAAGTATACTGAGATGTTATGCCATGTACACTGCTAAATGTTTACCGACATTTCGAAGGCACTACGATCCTTCGCAATCTTTGTAACTGCTTATCAGAAGCATTGCCTAACATATTCCAGAGGACATGAATCTCCAAGATCACCGCTCTGGAAACATCAAATATCCCAAATATTCCAGCGGAGACTAAGACTTATGACATTTGTAATTGACATAGAGTCCGTCTGCGTTACATTGTTATCTTACGGATGACGTAATTGCTTGAAAGAATTACGTTGCCAGGAAAATGGAATAACCCGTAGAACTTTCAGAGGATTGTAAGGCAGCATCCACCGGAGCGTAATTTTATTTTCTGTCAGAAGACCACACTTTCTGTTTTTAATCCTTTAAAAGCAGAAACTCATCTGTGTACTGTCTGAACTATCTATTTATACTTCCAAGAACACGTTATATATTTCAGTTATGAAGTTCAATACGTTAATAGTATTTAAGCAAATAAACTCTGTTTATCCAGGGAAGCAAATTTATTTCATGTAGTATAAACAAGGGGCAAAATTCCGCCTTATTAGACGTTAAGCCAGATGTTCCATACAGACGTAAATCCTTAACTGATTCATTTATATTTCACCAATATGAGAGGCAAAAAAGAAATAATTTAAATTAAAATCTCCGCCATATACTTTCCACGAACGAAATGAATGGGCGAGGATGGCGCTGGGATGGCACGCCGAGATCTCCCAAGTGGCATCTTACCGAAGTTTCGCAACTCCAATTTTGTGAGTTTGTTTTTCCCTCACGTTATATGCACAAATATTATTATCTTTCATCTAATCACCTTTATAACTTTATTTTGTGGGCCCGGTAGCTCAGTCGGCATAGCGACTGACTAGGGGCTGGAGGGTCCGGGATCGAATCCCGGTGGGGACGAGATTTTTCGCCCGTCCAGACTGGCCCTGGGGCCCACCCAGCCTCCTGTAAAATGGGTACCGGGACTTTCTCGGGGTAAAGTGCGGCCGGGGCGTGCTGCTGACCACTCAACACCTTCTAGTGCCGCGGTCATGGAAGAGTAGAGCTGTACCTCTACCCACCCTCTGGGCCACACCAGGCCTGTAACGGGAAAACTTTATTATTATTATTATTATTATTATTATTATTATAACTTTATTTGAAGAATGTATACTAAGAGTATTTCACTATATACCAGCAAGCGGGGGACCGCGGTAGCACAGTGGTTAACGTGCTGTGCTACAAATCGGAAGGTCGCTGCTTCGATTCCAGATGGTGTCATCAGCATTTTTCAATGACATAATCCTTCCGATCGCACTATTGCCCTGGTGTCAACTCAGCCTCTAACATAAATGAGTACCAGGAGTATTTCCTGGGGTAAAGACGGCCGGCGCGTAGGGCTGACAATTTTACCTCCATCCTGGGCCATTGTCACGTAATCTGGGAACCTTAACTTCATGGAATCCTCTTGGCAGCTCGGACCTGTAATGGGACTGATTTACCCTTTTTACGAGCAAACGCGTACGCACATACATTTACGTAAATTTTGGCTGTGGTGCAGACCATACAGGAAAAGACGTCATTGAAGTATAATTGATGTATGATAATCTCTGCTTGTCTACGTCTTATATAATACCCTTCTTATTTGAGAGTGTAACACGCGGGTTTTCTTTTGTTTAATGACTGTTATGCAAGATGACAGTGATTCCCCACGCTATGAAGCTGTCAAGAGTTATCTATGCCTCGGGCGGCATTGCAGTATAGTACTCTCCCGACAGCATCCATCAAGCTGTATCGTAAGAACTTCTGAAATTCATGGTAAGACTGGTTTCGTAGTACGCTTATAGGGTTCTAAAATACGAACTGATTAGTTGAAGAGTTATCATTGGCAATTATAGTGAGTGAGTAAGTACGTAATTTCACTCTTGAAACTGACAAATACACCCTTGACGCAATCAAATACATTTATATATCGCTCTTACGTATGTTGAAGTCTTTTGCGCCATCCTCGGGAAATACGTGCCAAGATTTATACCTTTCCGATGGCGTACCCAGGAATTTTGTTCGGGGGGGGGTTCAACAAATTCAGTTGAGGACAGAGGAAAGAGAGAACAGGGATCTGGGGGCGGTAGTCCCTTAGTCAGGGATTCTGGAGGCAGCTGTAATTTGGTACAAGAAATTTCAATTCATACAGTAAAATTTTCTAAATTTTTGGTACTTTATATGAGACCATTTATGATGACAACCAATTTATTTGTTATTGCTAATGTAAAACATTTGCGAACCCAGGTAGTTTTAGAATTTTACTATCTTTTTTTCGAACATCTTGGGGTGTTGGCGTCCTAAATTCAACAATTTTTAACAGGTTTCACAATCAGGTTGAGTTTGGCACGATTTTGGAGGGCCTTCGGAATTTAGGGGGGGGGGCGGGATTGAACACCCCCAAAATCCCCCTTCTCGGTACGCCACTGAACCTTGCTGAAGTATAATAGATTACAAACGTAACTCATAGTGTACTAAGTATTTTTTAATTTGTTGGTGTCATGAATGAAATATTTAATTCAATCGAAATACACGCAACTAATAATGTCACAATCATTATTTAATTTTTGACCTGTGTTTAGATGCCATTAGTTAGCGCGCAAAGTTTATGTTAACTGTCATGTGACGGTGCTAGTTCTACTGTCAAAATAATATCGCGTACAAAGATAAGAACTTGCAATGCAATTAAGTATCTGAAACTTACCCACAAACCCATGTTGTTTAAAGGTGTACTGCTCCAATAATATACTTTTTCTGTTTCGATTGCTGTTAAAACCGAAATACTCTATAAAACTATGAACAGGCTCTACATTTTCTTACTAACTCGCCTATTTTAGGGTGAATATAATTACCAGTTAGTGTGAAAGGTACCACCATTTCTGCAGATTTATTGGCTAAAATTTAAACTTTGAATAAACATGTAAAGTCTTTTAATATTTGCATACGGGCTGTGCATTCTATATCTCAAATCTGTCTTAATCCACTTTCTACAAATAAATACTACAAGGACTCTTGGGAGAAGGTACTTTGTTTTGTATGGTAGAGTATTTCCTATATTATATCTTAGAGTCCAACTTTAGATGAATTCGGGCAGCAAAGAAGCCGCGACATGAAGCTAACAACTCACCTCGAATTAATGTCGAGGTTAAGAATGAGTAGAGCTTTACATCTACACCCACTATGTGCCTTAATGGCATGGATAAGTTCTTTTACTCTTATCTTTCATACTCTCTAAACTCCAGAGAAGCATTGCAATACTGATGGAAGCCATCACATTGTTAACCAACAAATAAACCATACCTATTCCGTCGAACAAACAGGGGTTTATTTAATATCGAGTTTCACTCTTACATGTGTGCTACATGATTCGGCCCTTTGTCAGGCCGTCATCATATATGCCAATACAAAAACTTATAAAGGAAGATATAACAAACTAAAATTTAAGGGGTTCCTCGTTTATAGTCACTCTATATTTTGACATTATAACAAAACAGCGGCTATAAACAATTGGCCCCTTAGAGTTTATCTTGTTATATCTTCCTTTATAAGATTTGTGTATTGACATGCCTGATGGTGGCCTGAGAAAGGGTCGAAACGTGTAGAATACATGTAAGAGCGAAACTCGATTTAAATAAACCTGTCTTGTGCCGGACGGAACAAGTGCAGTTTATCAGCTATGCAAGTGGCAGCAAATGTCACAACGCCAACAGCAAAGCCGTGAGGGAGTTAATTCCAGAAATGATTCATTTCCCTTACCCGAAGTTACTCTTGAAAACTCATGGTAACTGGTAGCTTATGCAATACCCTCCTGAGAACCACATGGGTTTTGGACAGCAAAATTAAAAATGCAGTAATATGTTTCTAAGAAATAAATCCATGAAAGAAATAAACTGTTTTGTGTGATGACACAGAAGAACATAATTTGCAGAATTAGAGGTCCTCCGTTCGCCTGTCCCTGAATTTCGATTCCTCTGTTAGTTGCAACTGCCAAGCCTCTGTGTAATTCTGTGTGACCCGTTCTATCAGTTGCCTTGGTAACGCGATGGTACGGCAGGGTGGGCTGGCCACGGGCGTCTGAATTCTTTGTGTACGGGGGAACGCTTCTAAGATAAAAGCACTAATCATGGAGCACGAAAAGGAACAGCAGGTCTTGATCGTTCAGTCAATTATCAGTTTATACCGCGAAAGGTCTCATACGTACCGTGCAAGAAGGTAAAATTTAATTTCACCCTAAAACAGGCCATGAAGGCCAAGAGGATTATTAGAGGTATATCTATACTTTTTCTTTAACCTCCACGTTAAATGAGGGTGGGTGATTAACGCCACGGCCAGGTCACTTTACCCAACGAAAGAGACCCGGTACCCACTGTGCAGGAGAATGGGCGGGCCCCAGGGTGGGCCGGGCGGGTGTGGGAAATCTCGCCCACGCCGGCATTCGATCCCCGGACCTTCCAGCCGGTAGCTTGTTGCTATGCCGACTACGCTTCCCAGGTACCGTACGTACATTGTATTAGTTCTTAAAGCCACTCACCGTTTTATTGCTACAGAAAAAGCTGTTCTTTCATACGTCACGCGCTTTTATGTGTTGTACCTTTCACTGATTTGCTTACGGACCTCTGTGGTATAGAAATTAACAAATTACTGAAACCGGCTCTGAAGGGACTCTTCGGACGTATGTACTGCACCGTATCATTCGTTAATACCAGCAAGCAAATTATGCGAACTGCTGAGGGAGCAACAGCAAGTCGGATGTACGTTAAATACATAGGATTTTGAAGGGTAATAAGTGTATATAACATATATATATTTATTAAGTTATAGATATATTATATACAATATAATAAATATATATTATAATGGATTATTAATCTATGTAGATAATATTGTCATTTTGTGAGATGTTTAGTTTAGTTTAAGTCGGTGCTTACATTTTGAAGTATTTGTTGACTGATGTATAGTTTACGTTTGTGCTGAAGAAAATAATTTCTTGAATTGTTGTAGTATTATTTACTTAGTGAGTGGAGATCGTTGAATATACGTGCATCTATTCCTTTTGCTTTACTGCTTTCCCCGTCTGTGTGTTGTGTTGCGTATATTTATTATATTCACCGATGCAACATAAACAAGCATACCATCTATTTGATGAAGGCCACACACTACATTCCGAAGAGAAACATCCTACATCAGTTCATAAACAACGTCTTAATACAGTTATTCTCTATTGAATAACGAGTACATACATCAATTACCAACGACCAAAACGTTAGTAACAAAATATCACCTATGACACATAATAAGTTGCAAACATCCAAAAATGTTTAAAACTTAATATTTACTATAGAAGTGCTGTCACAGAAGTTTAACAAACTTCCGATCACTTCCATAGACCTATGTTAAATCGTCACAAAAAACCAACTGAATCAATGAAGAATCCATAAATACAGTTAAATAGAATAATTTTTAGCACTCACACTACATTCTATGATTATAATACTCTGTAATTTTAATATGGTGTATAAATAACTTCCACTAACTTAATTTTAACACTGATATACACGTACAGTGGAATCAATATTAAAATTTTTATATGTTATATGATATCTCGTAGGTAATAATAACAATAGCATTGATAACTGTATATTTTACCTTACTAAGAAAAGTAATGAACCTGAAGATGGCTCATAACGAGAGCCGAAACATGTCGTTGAACGAAACAATGTTAGAAATACACCTTAATAAAATTATTGAGTATTGTTTGACTATACACACGTATGGTTTATGTTTATAATTCTACACAACACAACGGGGATGTCTTACCTGGAAGTTATGTACTAGGTAATTTTAACCCACTTTCATTGATTAAACTTTTAAATCCCAAAGGTTAATATTATATATTATATATAACAGTTAATATTATTTGCGGAATATGCTCTAAAATTAAGGCACTTTGAAACACTATGTGTGTGTGTGTGTGTGTACGTATGTATGTATGTATGTATGTGTGTATTTATGTATATATTATTATGTATGTGTTGTGTGTATGTATTTATGTATAATATATTTAGAGGAAATGTTCCTATTATCGTCCCCATTTTTAAATCTCAAATGTCGAAGAGATGATTAAGCAGAAAAAGTTGAGAATGTCGTGGGTGTAATATGATCTTAAATTGCTTAAGCCCTCGGGACCTATTTTGCTATAGTCCTTCCGGAGGGGTGATTTTTAAGCAAAGAAAAATAAGTGTCATTTGGCGATATTAGGAACACTGTGTGCCTATTAACTTCCCACCCAATAATTTTTTTAAAACGCTTAAATATGACACATTACACTGAAATAAAAATATATTATGCTTTGAAATACAAATTTTAACCAAAATACACCATAGTGAAATCAAAATCTACTATTTTAATATCGGGTTCTGAAATTATTGCATCAAAATTCCTGGAGAGAGAGAGAGAGAGAGAGAGAGAGAGAGAGCGAGAAGAATTACTGACTGTAACAGTGGAAAAGAACTATATTGAAAGATGGTATATCACGTTCGAAACGTGATGGCACACGCGCAGAAACCAGATTTGGTCTTTCAGCGAAACGGACGAGTCCATTTAAATCGGCGGGGGTGTCAGTTCAGTCGACTACTGGCAGTCGAGGTGTGCGGATCAGCGGACAGCAATTGTATAGACCGTATTCCGACGTACAGTGCAAGACTACTTGCTACCCACTCCATTCGCATCTTTCCCCTTCACTTCCCCTCCCGTGCGTCACCGTTTGCCATCAGGTTCTGAACGCGCTATACAAATATGTTTTGTCAAACATTGTAGTTACGTTAAACGGGTCGAGCATTTATTCAGTTTTGCAGAAAAACAAAGAAACGTTGTCGAGTCGTCAGCATCCGAACGGTCCTCATGGCACCGCTTGCAGCGTTTTGTTCATTTGATCCAATTTTCGCCGCATCTGTCTCTGGTATACAGCCCTGAAGAGTACAATCACTCAGTGTCACTATCTAAATTTTCTTCATCAGTTTCTACGAGACTGGGATCCTTACAATTTTCGGAGTCTAAGGATGAAGACTCTCTTCATCTCCTATTCATCGCGAATGACTGGAACATTTGCGTCACTAGGACCGGAATGTTTCTTCTTCTGTAACTGTGTTTTGGAAGAAGATTTCCCCTGATCTCTAGTCTCCACTTTCGGTCTTCTAGAAGTTTGTTTTCTAAGCCGAGTTCATCAAAATAGTTGTGGATCCTTTCTGAGAATGCTTGTGTTTTGTCGGCTGTTCTTGTTTTCTGCTAAAGTTATCTGGAATAGGGATAATGTCAGAGAAGTGAACAATAACAATGGAGTTCTCTGAAGTAGGCGGAGTGACCGTTGGTTAGGGTCTGTGGATTTGTGCCGCTGGTGGTAGGCGACTCTTCTGCAATTCTGGAAAATGGCAAAGAAATTTCAAGCAAACAACTCGTGATGTTGCGCTGAGATTCTTCCAGGATCACTTTCATCAAACGTATGACGGTCGCAGGGAAACACGCCTGTTTTCCCGAACCTGTTTGCATCAATAGCTGCTGTGGCCGATTTCAAGTAAGCACAGTAATTTGAAAGCGTGTAACAACTCTGTTTAGTTGGTTTTTAGCCAAATTTATATCGCCTGTGCGTGGTGTGTCTTCAGAGGCTGCATGAAGGAAACTCAAAAAGATTGTAGTTTGTGAGTGTTACGCGGGGGAAGGCAAACAATGTGAACTCCGTTTTCCCGAGAATATTCTATCACGTCGATATTCCTCGAATGATAATAGTGACCATCCAGTGTTAGGATAATGGGATCTCTTTTAGATCCTTCACAACACGGAAAATGCTTGAACTTTTGCTTAAAATTGTCTTTCTGGATCCATTCGGTCTGTGACAAGCTGCTATTGAACCAAGGTGGAGGGCTATCCAGAAGATCAGCCTTAATTTGGTCCTAGAAACACCAGGAGAAGAGGAACTTACGTAACGGTGGCATTCATGCAGGTAACAGTTGTCATGAGTGAATCCCTCGCTGCTGAAGACAGAGAGATCGTTCGCTTACCCTTAAGAGAGATAACTTTGCATACTTTATGTTGAACAACATTGAGACCCATTTCTTCATAGTTTCATAAGCAATAAGAAGAGATGTTAATCAGCCGCAGCATTGGCTCACATATTGCGAAAAATTTTGCGACCTTTATTTTCGTGAATCCCTTTACATTTGCTGCCGAAGTAACTTGGGGATTCAGCAAAGTCAGTTGAGGATGTCGGCCCATCAATTTACGCAACCACTTCCAGCCTGCTTTTCCTTGTTGCAATAACAACGGGCGGGAAAAAACGTTTTTTATGGCAAGATCAAAGACCATTCGTTTAATACTTCTTGTTTTTAGTCCAAAACATTTAAGCTCCATCATCAGACAGTAACCGACAAGTTCTTCTTCGAGACTGTAGGGCAACACTGGTTTCCGACCAAGCCGGGTATTGATCATTTTCTCTATATTTGTTTCCTTGCTGTTAACTTAATTTCTGAGCGTCGATCCCTGCACTTCGAACACCTACCATGTTTTTTTTTTTAATCCCACTTCCTCACTCCCTCCAGCCTTTATGGCATTCGCCATTTTCATTTTGTCCCCACATTTTACACTTTCTTCGCTCCATCTACAAAGCACAAATCAGAGTCGCTAGAAAACCGACGTGACGAAGTGCTGCGCCAAATATCATCCCCGGACGATATTGGGACTGCATGTGGGGACGCTATTAGGAACACCAGAACAAAAAAAGTTGGCGGTCTGCCAATTGTTAATAGCGACTAACAGTAAAATTGCATTAACTACCAAATAAAATACGTGTTATTTTGGAAGTATGTGTGGCATGAGCTTTTTCTTAAAGCAGACATTACCTCTTGCAACGAGGGTACGAAGAGAAGCCTTGATAATATTTTGATATTGCAAAACAAGACGGAGGCAAAAACAAGCAAACTCTATCACAACACCAATTCAGCTGAAACGAAAGATAGCTTTAGACAGTTTTTACGTCCAATGATACAAGTTTCATGTCCAAACTAAACAGCTTACAAGTCACCAAGTCACCAGCGTCAACAGCGGGGGGGGGGGGGGGGGGGGGGTATAAGGGGGGGGGGCATTTCTTCTGGATTGTAGGGTGGTTTTTTGGTGATTGAATGTTGTTGTTTATTTGTTTTTTTTTTT
>Ga0123357_10005585_pt1 | contig 15111 bp, 16 predicted proteins | sample TergutEmb28metaG_FD_89873 | JGI IMG/M metagenome (GOLD analysis project Ga0123357, IMG submission 89873) | Embiratermes neotenicus P4 segment gut microbial communities from Petit-Saut dam, French Guiana - Emb289 P4 | ecosystem: Host-associated > Arthropoda: Insects > Digestive system > Gut ... | reverse complement strand
CCCCGACGTGGACCCCAGCCAGCTCGACACCCAACGCATGGAACAGGACAGGGTTGGAACATCGAACATCTGGTGGAGCTAACGGGATTCGAACCCGTGGCCTCTTCCATGCCATGGAAGCGCGCTACCACCTGCGCCATAGCCCCTCAGAACGCATCTATTGTAGTCAGCCAGATGTGGGATCGGCAATCTGCGGACCAGGGGCCGCCTGCCGAACTCACCCGTAGGTGTCGCGCGGGCCGCGCCCGGGCACGCTGCGGCGACGTTTCCACGACGGCGCCTGGGGGCCGACGACGACGATCCGCGTCACCGAGCCGTCGCCGAGTTTCCGGTTCAACGCGGCGACGACGCTGGGCGCGATCTGCCGCAGCGACGTGGCCCAGGCCGTCGACTCGGCGCGGATCGTCAGGACGCGGTCTTCGTACGCCTCGGGCGCGCAGTGCGCAGCGTTGGCCGGGCCGACGAGGTCTGGCCAACGCCCGGCCAGGTTGGCGACGCCGATGCGGGTGGACCATCCGGCGGCGTCGATGAACTGCGCCAACACCTCGCCGACGGGTTCCAGGTCGCCCGGGCGGCGCGGGGCAGGGCGTTTGCGGAGACGTTCCGGCTCGCCGGAGGCACGGGCGGCGATTTTGCGCGCCAGGTCCATCCCCTCCGGGTCGTGGGCGCCGGGGTCGGCGCCGCTGGGGCTGCTGGCACTCATGCGGCCTCCCCGATGCGTGACGCGGCCACCGACAAGCGTCGTCCGCCCAAGACCGCCGGAACGTCGGAGGACACCGCCGCCGTGATGATCACCTGGTCGGCGCCGGCGGCGACATCGGCCAGCCGCGCGCGCCGGGCTTCGTCCAGTTCCGCGAACACGTCGTCCAGCAGCAGCACCGGCTCGGTCCCGTCGGCGCGCAACAGCGCGAACGACGCCAGCTTCAGCGCCAGCGCGAACGACCACGACTCCCCGTGCGACGCGTACCCTTTGGCGGGCAGGTCGCCCAGCGTCAAGGTGACGTCATCGCGGTGCGGCCCCACCAGACACAGCCCCCGCGCGATTTCCTCGGCCCGGCGCGCGCGCATCGCCTCCAGCAGCCGTTCGGACAATTCCTCGACGCCGACGCCGTCAGCCATCTCCACCGACGACTTATAGGCAGCCGACGCCAACGCACTGGGGGGCGCGATACCGGAATACGTGGTGCCCAGGACCGGCACCAGATCCGCCAACGTCGCCAGCCGCGCCACGGTGATTTCAGCCCCGAACCGGGCGACGGACTCGTCCCACACGTCCAGGGTGCCGCCCGCGTCGGCGGCCATGCGCGGCCCGCGCCCGGACATCGACTTGAGCAGGCTCGCGCGTTGTTTGACGACCCGGTCGTAATCGGCGCGGACGGCGGCAAACCGGGGCCAGCGGGCGGTGAGCAGGTCGTCGAGAAACCCACGGCGCCCCGCCGGGTCGCCTTTGACCAGGTCCAGGTCGTCGGGGGAGAACAACACCGTCACCAACGAGCCGAGCAGGTCGCGCGGGCGGCGCAGCGGCGCCCGGTTGAGGCTGGCCTTGTTCGCGCGCCCCGGCAGCAGTTCGATTTCGGCCAGCAACTGACGCGGGTCGTCCACCCCGGCTTGGATCCGGGCCCTCACCACCGCGCGCGAGGCCCCCTGCCGGATCAACGGCGCCTCGGAGGCGACCCGGTGCGACCCTAGGGTGGCCAGGAATTCCAACGCCTCGATGAAATTGGTTTTCCCCTGGCCGTTCGACCCCACCAGCACGGTGACGCCGGGCGCCAACGCCACGTCGGCGGATTCGTAGGAGCGGAAATCCGCCAGCGTCACATGGGTGACGAACATGCGTCACACCGGCATGCGCATCAACATGATGACGTGGCGGTAGTCGGGCACCGGCTCGGCGTCCACGTCCGACAGCCCCATCAGCAGGCACGGCTTGCCCGGCGCGGTGAACGAAAACTCGACGTACGGCTGGTCGAGGGCGGCCAACGCGTCGGCCAGGTAATGCGGGTTGAAACCCGCCGACGTGATCGCCAGCCCGTTGCCGGTGGTGTCGGTGACGACGGCCTCCAGCGCCTCGACGGCCTGCGCCTGGTCTCCGGTGGCGGCTTCCAGTGTGATGGACTCGTCCTCGATGACCATCCGCAACGACGTGTTCCGCTCGGCCACCAGCGCAACGCGTTTGACGGCGGCGACGACCTCAGCCGTGTTGGCGCGGACGGTGACCATGCCGTGGATGTCCATGAGGTGGCGGACCTTGGGGAACTCCCCGTCCAGCAGCCGCGTCGTGATCTGGCGGGAACCGCCAGGCCCGGTACCCTCGAAGCCGATCAGGCCGTCCCCGGCGACCTGGTTCGACAGGCTGATCGTCACCTGCTCCCCGGCTGTCATCGACTTGGCCGTCTCGTTGAGGATGCGAGCCGGGACCAGCGCCGCCCCGTCGCCGCGTACCGTCGGCGTCCACGGGACCTCTTTGAGCGCCATGCGGTAACGGTCGGTAGCCAGCAGCGACAAAGTCTCGCCCCCAATCTCCATGCGAACGCCGGTGAACACGGGCAGCAGCTCGTCGCGCCCAGCGGCGATGACCACCTGGGACACGGCTTGCGCGAAGGCTTCCGAGTCCACCGTCCCCGTCGCCTGCGGCATCTCGGGCAACGCCGGGTAGTCCTCGATAGGCAACGTCTGCAACGTGAACCGCGCGCTCCCGCACACCACTGACAGCGACGACACCTGGGTCTCCAACTCCACTGGCTTCGACGGCAGCGACCGCGCGATGTCGGCCAGCAGGCGTCCCAGCACCAGAACGGTGCCGTCCTCGCTGACCTCAGCGGGGGCGGTGACGCACGCCGACGTCTCGTAGTCGAAACTCGACATGGTCACTTTCCCGGCAGCGGCTTTGATCATCAGGCCGGCCAAAATCGGGACGCTGGGACGGGTTGGCAGGCTGCGGGCTGCCCACTGGACCGCTTCGGCCAGCACATCCCGCTCAAGGCGAATCTTCACGACTGCTCCTATGGATAAACACCGATAGCCCGATCATATCGGCAGCGGCCGACAGGTGCTCGCGGGGTTCGCGGTGGGATGGGACTACGGACTGGAGAGGAGGCTGCGTCCCCAGGTGGGGATGACGTGACTTTGAACGATAGATGAACTTTAGATGTCGTATTCGTAGTAGGTGCTGTGAATTCTGTGGATAAGCGTCTATTTGGCTTGTCGGAGGCGATTTTTCCTGTGGACAACGTCTGTGGATATGTGGAAATCACACGGGGAGGATTTGTGGACAACGTCGTCCGATCGTCGGGTCGTCCACAAGAAACCGCTTGTTGTCCACAGCGGAGAGCAGTGGCAGTGGGCAGTCGAGGACGGGGCGTGGGGAGTGGTGGGTGGCGAGAGGGAAACGTCGCAGAGCGGTGATCGTGGGCGTCCACGGAGGAAGGTTTGGGAACGGGCCGTCGGCCTACAGCGCGGAATGCTTGACCCGGTTGGTCAACTCGGTGACCTGGTTGAAGACGCTGCGGCGCTCGCGCATGAGGTCGCGGATCTTCCGGTCGGCGTGCATGACGGTGGTGTGGTCGCGTCCGCCGAAAAGTTGGCCGATCCTCGGCAGGGACAGGTCGGTGAGTTCGCGGCACAGGTACATGGCGATTTGCCGGGCGGTGACGAGGTTGTGGGTGCGGCTCTGCCCGGTGATGTCGTCCACGTCGACGGCGTAATAGGACGCCACCTCGTTCATGATCACCGACGCCTCGATCCGCACGTCGGCGGAATCAGGGATGAGGTCGCGCAAGACGACTTCGGCCAAATCCCGGTCGACGTCTTGGTGGTTGAGGCTGGCGTAAGCCGTTACCCGGATGAGCGCGCCCTCTAATTCGCGGATATTAGTCGGAATGCGGCTGGCGATGAATTCCAACACGTCGGTGCCGATCGACATCTTGTCGACCTCGGCCTTCTTCTTCAGGATGGCGATTCGCGTTTCCAGGCTCGGCGGCTGGATGTCGGTGATGAGCCCCCATTCGAAGCGGCTGCGCAGGCGCGGCTCCAACGCCTCGAGCGATCGCGGCGGGCGGTCGCACGTCATCACGATCTGTTTTTGCGCGGTGTGGAGGGCGTTGAACGTGTGGAAGAACTCCTCCTGCGTCTGAATCTTGTCTTGGAGGAACTGGATGTCGTCGATGAGGAGCACGTCGACGTTGTCGCGGTATTCGCGGCGAAATTCGGCGGTCCGGTTCTGCGAGATCGACGTGATGAAATCGTTCGTCAATTCCTCGGTGGAGACGTATTTGACGCGCAGGTACTCGTAATAGGTGCGGACGTAATGGCCGACGGCGTGGAGCAGGTGGGTTTTCCCCAGGCCAGACTCGCCGTAGATCAGCAGCGGGTTGTACGCCTTGCCGGGGTTCTCGGCGGCCGCGATCGCGGCGGCGTGGGCGAAGCGGTTCGAGTCGCCGATGACGAAACTGTCGAACGTGTATTTCGCGTTGAGGCCGTGGGGGACGCCGGGGTCAGCAGTGGCAGCGGCGGGCGGCGCGGACGCGGGGGCCGGTTCGTTGACGACCACCGACGTCTCCAGGACGGGCAGCAGGTCTTCGGGCGGCAGGTCGGGGTCGATGCTGACGGCGACGCTCATTGGCCGCAGGAAATACTGCGAGAGGAGGTCTTCGATGCCGTGCCGCAGGCGGCTTTCGACGCGGTCGCGCGTGAACTGGTTGGCCACGGAGATGATCAGCAGCGAGTCGTGCAACGCCACCGGGCGGGCCCCGCGCAGCCAGCCCCGCGTGGAGGCGTCTGAATTGTTGTAGACGTAGGCCCACGCCTCGTCGATGGGGGGATCGTCGTCGTACGGGGTGGTCATGACGGGTCTGAACGCCCCTTTCATCGGCTTGTCGCCATCGGTCGGGCAGACTTGTCCACATGGTTGTCCACAACTGTGCATGGCTATGGGACGGCACCCGCGTCGCGTGATTGAAGAAACTTATCAGGCTCTCTGGGCCAGCCGCCACCACCCAGCGGGGTTTTTTTCCGGCGCCCGGCGTGTCGGCTCGACAGGCGGAAAATTTGCGTCTGGTTTGCCGAAGGTCCCGATGGTCGCGTATCGTTGTTGGGTCTAACAGACATACGTGCGTCCGCGTGGGCGCATCTGGCCACTTCATTGATTGACATTTGGGAGCATTCGCGTGAGCAAGCGCACTTTCCAGCCGAGCAACCGGCGTCGCAGCCGCACCCATGGCTTCCGCGTGAGGATGCGGACGCGCGCTGGCCGCGCCATCATCTCGTCGCGCCGGCGCCAGGGTCGGGTTCGCCTCGCGGGCTGACTTCGGGTGTTACCCAAGTCGGCGCGGTTGCGCGCATCCGGTGACATTCGTGGCACCGTCCACGAGGGCGTGCGCATCGGGCGCACGCGGGTGGTCGTCCATGTCCGCCCAGGGGCCTGCGGGCATTCGCGGGCTGGGTTCATCGTCTCCAAACGGGTCGGCAACGCCGTCACCCGGAACCGCGTCAAGCGGCAGTTGCGGCATGCGATGGCCGGTGAGTGGGGCGCGTCGCCTTCGCCGGTCGACATCGTCGTCCGCGCGTTGCCGAAAGCCGCCGACGGCCACGCGGCAGACGACCTGCGGTCCGCGTTGTCCGCGATCGCGTCGGCCGATTCCGGCAGCGGGGGTGAGCGCGCGTGAAGTACGTGTTGATCGGCCTGCTGAAGGCGTACCGGGCGGTCATCAGCCCGCTGTACGGCAACGTCTGCAAGTTTTACCCGACGTGTTCGGCGTACGCGCTGGAGGCGGTGCGCGTCCACGGCGCGGCCAAAGGTTCCTGGCTGGCGTTGCGGCGGCTGATCCGCTGCCACCCGTGGTCGTTGGGCGGCTACGATCCGGTTCCGGGCACGTCGGCTGCGCAAGAGTGGGAGGCCGAGCAGCGCGCCAAGGCTGCGGCTCACAGCTTGCACACAGATTTTATTCCGTCGGCGGGCGTTGCGGCGCACGCGGGCGTGGGGGCCGTTCCCCATTGTCACGAGGGTGAGGCCGGATGCTGACGACGTTGATGCTGCCCCTGCAAACGGTGTTCGTGCCGTTGAGCCTGTGGGACGACTTCTTGGGCTTCTTGAACACGATCATGCAGCCGCTGTACTGGGCGGTCTCGTGGATCCTGGTCGCTTTCCACTGGTTCTTCAGCCTGTTCATGGACCCGGACTGGGGCTGGACGTGGGCGCTGTCGATCGTCCTGCTGACGATGGTCATCAGGACCGCGCTGATCCCGCTGTTCGTCCGCCAGATCAACTCGTCGCGGAACATGCAGCTTTTGCAGCCGAAGGTCAAGGCGTTGCAGGACAAATACGGCGCCGACCGGGAAAAACTCGGCCAGGAGACGATGAAGCTCTACAAGGAGGAGGGCGTCAACCCGATGGCCTCCTGCCTGCCGATCGTCCTGCAGGCACCGGTGTTCATGGCGCTGTTCTGGGTTCTGCGGAACACGTCGACCGGCGACGCGATGGGCTACTTCACCCAGGACAAGAACCTGATGGAATCGCTGCAGCACGCCCAGTTGATGGGCGCGCAGATTTCGCGGACGTTCTGGCCGGTGACGCAGTGGACGGCGGTCCAGACCATCGCGGCGATCCTGATCGTTCTGATGGTCGTTGCGCTGTTCGTCAACCAGTTGCAGTTGATGCGCAAGAACATGCCGCCCGAGGCGATGACCGGACCGATGGCGCAGCAGCAGAAGATGATGCTGTACGTCTTCCCGCTGATCTACTTGTTCACTGGCGTCAACATCCCCATCGGCGTGCTGTTCTACTGGCTGACCACCAACCTGTGGACGATGGGCCAGCAGTTCCTGCTGATCCACAACAACCCCGCCCCGAACACCCCGGCCTACATCGACTGGGAAGAGCGGCTGCGGGCGCGCGGGAAGGACCCCGACGCGATCCTGGCCAAGCGGCGCGGTGGGAAGAAGAAGGCGGCGCCAGCGGCGTACGACCCGACGAAGGTGGCCCGGCAGAGCACCCCAGCGACGGCTGCGGCGCCGGAGGACGGCGGCGCGTCGGCGAAGCGGGGCGGTGGTGGGGCCGTCGCGCGTCAGGCGAAAGCCCAGCCGTCGTCTGCGGCGCAGGCACCCCCGGTGGAGGCCGCGTCAGACCAACCGGCGAAGCTGGTAGTCCACCGGCAACAACCGACGAAGACGTCCAGGGCGAAACGAAAGTCCTGAAGCCCGACACGACGAGCGAGACGGCCCACGCGGCCATGTCAAGGAGAAACAATGAGCGACGAAACTGAAACTATCCCGACCGACGAGGTGACTGACGAAGTCACCGACGAGGTCGCTGACGAGGCTACCGACGACGTCCCCGAGGCCGTCGACGGGGACCCGGCTGACGAGAAGGCAGGCGGGCCGTCGAAGCGCGAGGAAGCCCTGGTCAACGAGGGCGAGATCGCGGCCGACTACCTGGAGGAGTTGTTGGATATCGCCGACCTCGACGGCGACCTCGACACCTTCGTGGAGGGCGGACGGGCCCACGTCTCGGTCCTGACCGACGCGGAGCTGCTCGTCGGGAAGAACGGCGAGACGCTGGAGGCGCTGCAAGAACTGTGCCGCCTGTCGGTGATGACGAAGACCGGCCATCGCAGCCGTCTGATGCTGGACATCGCGGGGCACCGGGAGAAGCGTCGCCTGGAACTGCAAGCGTTGGCCAACGACGCGATCGTGGAAGTCCGCGACAGCGGCGAGCCGGTGCGCCTGGGCGCGATGAACCCATTCGAACGCAAGATCGTCCATGACGCGGTGGCTGCGGCGGGGCTGACGAGCGAGTCGGAGGGCGAGGAGCCGCACCGGCGCGTCATCATCCAGCCGAAAGCCTGAGACACGTCCTTGGTGGACGAGGCCGCCGTTCGTGGGGCGTATGGCGACGGGGCGTTCGAGGGGCTGGCGCGCTACGCCGAAATCCTGCGCGGGCGCGGCATCGAGTGGGGCCTGATCGGCCCCGGCGAGGTGGGTCGCCTGTGGGAGCGGCATATCCTCAATAGCCTCGCGGTGTTGGGCTGGGTCGGCCAGGGTGCCACCGTGGTGGACGTTGGCAGCGGGGCCGGGTTGCCGGGGGTCCCCGTCGCGCTGGTGAGGCCCGACGTGCGCGTCACGCTGCTGGAGCCGAACCTGCGTCGCTCGGGTTTCTTGTCCGGGGTCGTAGAAGAACTAGGGCTGGCCGGACAGGTCCAGGTGGTTCGCGCCCGCGCAGAGGAACACGAGGGGACGTACGACGTGGTGCTCTCCCGGGCGGTGGCCCCGTTGGCGAAACTCGTTGGCTGGTGTTCGCCCCTGATGGCGCCGGGTGGAAGTTTGGTGGCGCTCAAGGGCCGTTCGGCGGTCAAGGAATTGGCCGCTGCTGGGGATGCGCTGAAGGCTGGACGGCTGAAGGCGCAAGCCCACGAAGTGTCGGTGCCTGGTGCCGACGAGCCGACGTGGGTGGTCGTGATGACGCGGCGGTCTCGCAAGTTTTCGTGACAACCACGCCAGGTGGCGCTAGTAGGCGACGGTTGGGTAATGAGGGAACTGGGGACCATCCGATGGATCGTGGTTCGATTACCGGGGTTGATTCCGAGTGAGGATTGCCTAGTGTTCGGTCCCCTGGTTGCGTTCTTGAGCGCTTCGAACCCGTGACCTGTTCGGTCTAGGGTTCGAGCACGGCGCGGGAAACGGTATTCTCGTGTTTCACGTGAAACGACGACGGGGAGGGTGATGGTGGCTGGCGAGGATGGGGCGGCGCCCCGGCGGGTGGCATTCGATGTGCCCGAGTTCAGCGTCACGCCGGAAGCGCCGGACGATTTGGACACCGTTTCACGTGAAACGGAAGCCCGACTTCCCAGGCCGTCACACCCGAGGGTGTTCGTCGTTGCGAACCAGAAGGGTGGCGTCGGGAAGACCACGTCCGTGGTGAACCTGGCGACGGCGTTGGCCAAGGGGGGCCTGCGAACGTTGGTCGTGGACCTCGACCCGCAGGGGAACGCGTCGACCGCGTTGGGGATCGACCACCGCGAGGGGGTGCCGGGGAGTTTCGAGGTGTTGAGCGGGAGCCCAATGGCCGACCTCGTGCAACGCTCGCCCGAGTCGCCGTCGCTGTGGGTGCTGCCGGCGACCATCGACCTGGCAGGCGCCGAAATCGGCCTGGTGTCGGCGTTCGCGCGGGAGAGCAAACTGCGGCACGCGGTGGACGCCTTTCTCCACGCCGAGCCGATGGATTACGTGTTCATCGACAGCCCGCCGTCGTTAGGGCTGCTGACCGTCAACGCGTTCGTCGCCGCGCAGGAAATCCTGATCCCGATCCAGTGCGAGTATTACGCGCTGGAGGGGTTGTCGCAGTTGTTGCGCACCATCGAGTTGGTGCGGGGGTCGATGAACCCCAAGCTGGTGGTGACGACCGTCCTGCTGACGATGTTCGACGCGCGGACGCGCCTCTCGTCGCAGGTGGCCGACGAGGTCCGCCAGCACTTCCCGCGCGAGACGCTGGAGGCAGTGATCCCGCGTTCGGTCCGGGTGTCGGAGGCGCCGAGTTATGGGCAGTCGGTGCTCAGCTACCACGCGGCGTCGGCTGGGGCGCAGGCGTATCTCGCGGCAGCCGAGGAAATAGCCAGACGCGGAACACAAGGATAGGGAGATCGATGACACCGCCGAAGTCGCATACGGGATTGGGCCGCGGCCTGGGAGACCTGCTGCAACGCACCGACCCGGAGCTGGCGCCGCCGCAGGCCGACGCCCCCGTCGGAAGCTTTGAGGAAGTGCCGCTGGCGTCGATCCGGCCCAACCCGCGCCAGCCGCGCACGTCGTTCGACGAGGACGCGCTAGCCGAACTGGCCGCGTCTATCGCGGAAGTGGGGTTGTTGCAGCCGGTCGTCGTCCGTCCGCTCGGCAACGGGCAGTACGAACTCGTCATGGGCGAACGGCGGCTGCGCGCCAGCGGCCTCGCGGGGCTGACGACGATCCCGGCCATCGTCCGCCGCACGGAGGACGCCGACCTCCTGCGCGACGCCCTGTTGGAAAACCTGCACCGCGCCCAGCTCAACCCGCTGGAGGAAGCGGCGGCCTACGAGCAGATGTTGGACGATTTCGGCTGCACGCAGGAGGAACTGTCCAAGCGCATCAAACGCTCGCGCCCCCAGATTTCCAACACCATCCGGCTGCTCCAACTCCCCGCGCCCGTCCAACGGCGCGTGGCCGCCGGGGTGCTCAGCGCCGGGCACGCGCGGGCCATCCTCATGCTCCCCGACAGCGCGTCCATGGAGCGGATGGCGACCCGCGTCGTCGCCGAAGGGCTGTCGGTCCGCACGGTCGAGGAACTGGTCGCCGTCGGCGACGGGAGCCAGCCGCCCAAACAGCGGCGGAAAGCCACGCCGGCTGCCGAATCGCCGACGGCGTCGCGCGTCGCCCACGACCTGACGGAAGCTCTGGACACGCGGGTGAGCGTCACGTCGGGACGGCGTGGCCGCATCGTTATCGAGTTTTCCGGGGACGAGGATTTGGAGCGCGTCGCGGGGCTGTTGCTCAAGAAGTGACGCCGGGGCGCCGCGTCAGGCGACCAGATCGGCGGCGTCGAGGCGCTTCAGGCCAGGGATGCCGTCGAAGGCGTGGTCGGGGCTGGCGATGATCGGGACATCGTTGACGCAGGCTGTCGCCGCGTGGACGGCGTCGCGTCCGCCGATCTGGGTGGATTCGATCAGGACCAAGGCGCGGTCGAGAACCCGGTCGTCGAACGGCAGGACGGTGATCAGGTTGCGTAAGGACCGTCCTTCGGCCACGGCCCGTGGGCGGTCATGGGTCATTCGCAGCCGGTGGAACACGAATTCTTGGATCAGTTCGACGCTGGCGTAGGCGTCGAAATCCCCGGTCGCACACGCGGCCAGAAGCTCGCGTGCCGGAGCTTTGAAGGGTGACTGCGACCCAGCGGCGTACAGCGGGATGGCCGAGTCGAGCAGGATGCGGGTTGTCATGAGATATCGGACAGCAGTGGGCGCTCGAAACTGGCTTTGACGTCGTTCCAGTCATCCATCGGCGCCGAAGGGGCGGCGTCCCAGCTTGCCAGCAGCGAGTCAAGCGTCGCGCGGGAGTCGTGACGGGGACGCTGGAGGGTCGCCATGACCGATTCTCTGATAACGGCGCCGATCGTTTGACAGGCGTCATGGGCGTAAGCGGCGAGCGCTTGATACTGATCGTCGGAAAAGAGGACGGGGACACGTCGTTCGAGTACAGCCATGAAGCCAGAATAGCGCATGTGCATAGGCATGTGCTTATCGTGGGCGGGCGCGAGAGGATCGTGACAGGTCGCTTGCCTCGCGGTTGGCAGGCGAGACACACGTCCTAATCGCCGAGGCTATGTCCTGCCCCGGTGCCCGCCTTGCGTCGGGCCCTTGTCGTAGGGTTGGGCGCATGTCTTTTGTGTCACTCCACTGGCAGATGAACCAGCAGATCGCCGATCGGAAGCTCTTCGATGACGCGCAGCAGGCTGCTTGCGGTTATCTGGAGGGCGTGCGGGGTATGGACGCTTTTCCGTCGGGTGAGTCGCTGGCGTTGCTGGATGGGCTGGTGGAGCCTATGCCGACCGAGCCGGGGTCGGCGGCTGAGATCCTGCGCCTGCTGGATGAGGTTGGGTCTCCCAACACGGTCGCGCATACTGGGGGGCGGTATTTCGGGTTCGTGAACGGCGGTGTCATGCCGGTGGCGCTCGCCGCCACGTGGTTGGCCGACGCCTGGGACCAAAACGCGGCCCTGTATGTCATGTCGCCGATCGCGTCCGCGTTGGAGGATATCTGCGAAAAGTGGATGGTCGAGTTGCTGGGCCTGCCCGACGGCACCGCCGCCGGATTTGTCAGCGGGTCGTCGACTGCCATCATCTGCGGACTGGCTGCGGCGCGGAACACGCTGCTGTCGCGGCAGGGCTGGGACGTGGCTGCCAACGGCCTGTTCGGCGCGCCACCGGTCCGCGTGGTCGTCGGCGAGCAGGCCCATTCCAGTGTGTGGAAAGCCCTGTCCATGCTGGGCCTGGGCAAGGCCAACGCCCAGGTCGTCCCGTGCGACGGGCAAGGCCGCGTCATGGCCGACGCCTTGCCGCCGCTGGACAGCCATGCCCTCGTGATCGCGCAGGCCGGCAACGTCAACGGCGGCGCCTTCGACGCGCTGGGCGAAATCTGCGATAGGGCTGCTGCGGTGGGGGCATGGGTGCACATCGACGGCGCTTTCGGTTTGTGGGCGGCCACCTGCCAGGCAACCAAACACCTGGTCGAGGGGATGGCCAAGGGCGATTCCTGGTCGCTGGACGCCCACAAGACGCTCAACGCGCCCTACGACTGCGGCGTCGTGTTGTGCAAGGACCGCAGCGCGCTGGCCGGGGCGATGCAGGCCAGCGGCTCTTACCTGCAATACAGCGACCGCCGCGACGGAATGCTGTACACCCCCGAGATGTCGCGGCGCGCCAGAAGCGTCGGGCTGTGGGCGACGTTGAAATACCTCGGGAAGTCCGGGGTCGACGAACTCGTCGGCTATCTGTGCGAGATGGCGCGCTATTTCGCCGGGCAGTTAGCGAGCCGTGGCTTCGTCGTCGTCAACGATGTCGTGTTCAACCAGGTCGTCGTGCGGTGCGCCGACGCACACCAGACGACGGCGTTGCTGGAACGGATACAAGCCAGCGGCACATGCTGGTGCGGTGGCGCCACCTGGAACGGCCAGCCGGTCATCCGAATCAGCGTCAGCTCCTGGCAGACCACCACCGACGACATCGACCAATGCGTCGCGGCATTTACGTCGCTGCGGGACAGCTCATAGGCCCGGGCTTGGCTGGGATCAGGTCGCCGAGGGTTGAGACCGCTTTGGCCCATGCTTCCGCGTCGAGGTGGGTCCATCGGCACAGGCCAAGGGCGGCGTCGAGGTCGCGGGCATGTGTCGGGCCGAAAGGATAGTGTGGTTCACCGTGACTCAGATATTGTCGGCGGATGGCCAGACCGCCTTGTTGGTGGTCGACGTGCAGAAGGACGTGGTGGCTGACGCCTGGCATCGCGCCGAGATCGTTGGCCGGATTGTGGAGTTGGTGCGTGGCGCGCGGGATGCGGGCGTGCCTGTGGTGTGGGTCCGGCACGGCGACGAGGATTTGCTCGCGGGCACGGACGGCTGGCAGATCGTCCCCGAGCTCGTGCCTGCGCCGGGGGAGGCGGTCGTTGACAAGCACCACGGCGACTCGTTCGAGGACACCGATCTGGGCGATATCCTCGCTGAGCTTGGAATCAGGCATGTCGTGGTGTGCGGGTTGCAGTCGGACGGCTGTGTGTTGGCGACGTTGTTTGGCGGTTTCGTTCGCGGTTATGACATGACGCTCGTTGGCGATGCCCACACGACGAACGACCGCGCCAAATTCGGCGTCCACGCCCCGGTGGCCGACATCATCGCGATGGTCAATTTCATCTGGGAACGGCGGACGGCGCCGCAGCGGAAGGCAGCCGTCACCACGACTCAGAGCATCACCTGGTAGCGACTCGGGAGGCGGTGCGCCCGCATTGCGCTAGTGCGCTTTTGGCGCGTCGGTATGCTCGTCAGCGTGAGGGTTGGGGTGTATGTCGACGGATACAACGTCTATTACGGCGGGCGTGGTCTTTGTGGCCGGGGCACAACAGGCTGGCGTTGGCTCGATCTGCGAGGGTTGGCGGCTGATCTGATCGCGGGCCGATCGCGGTGGGGCCAGCCGTCGTCGTTGGCGGTGACCTATTGCACGGCCCGGCGCAGTGGCGCGGAGAATCCGCAGGGCCAGCACGAGCAGGATGTCTACCTGCGGGCGCTGCAGCGGTCGGGGTCGGTCGACGTCTTCTCCTATGGGAACTATGTCAACCGGGTGGCCACGTCGCCGCTGGCTGTGGTCGGCCCGCACGGTAGGCCGGTTGTGTCGCACGCGGGCTGGCCTTTGATGGTCCAAGATGCCACCGGAGTTGACGTGCCCGAGGCCCGTTATATGGCGTCGGTCGCGCGCCGTGAGGAAAAGGGTTCGGATGTCAACGTCGCTTCGCACTTGCTGATCGACGTGTTGACGGGCGTGGTTGACGCCGCCGTCGTCATGAGCAACGACTCCGACCTGGCCTATCCAGTGACCTACGCCCGGACGCGCGTGCCTGTCGGCCTGGTGAACCCCACCAAAGGTGTGCGGTCAGGCAAATTGCAGGGAGAGCATGGGGAGGGCGCTGGCAACCATTGGTGGTACCGGCTCACGCCGGCGGATTTCATGCGTAACCAGCTTCCCGTAGTTGTCTCGGGACGTGTGCAACGCCCGCAGGGCTGGTGACGCGGTCTTGGCATGCTATATTTGTCTTATACCACCCGGTTCCCTTTGGGGCCGGGTCTTCTCTTGCAATGACCACCGAGTGTCCTGCCCGCCTGATCATCGGCTCACCCTGAACATGGATTCTCTCGCGGCGAAATATGCGTTCTTTGAGATATCAAGTGGTGCGCGCTGTCTATCATGGAGGGATGCTTGTTGAGGTGTTGCCTGGACGGTTCGCGGTGTGTCGGTTGGCGCGCGTGGACGACGCCTGGCCGGGCTCGGGCAACCCTGTTTTTGTCGCGGTCACACCGGACGAGGTGTCGGTGGTGTGCGCCAGCGGCGACGTTCCGTCACAGGCAGTAGCCGTGGAGGACGGGTGGGCGATGTTGCGGGTCGGCGGACCGCTGGATTTCGGGCTGGTGGGCGTCATCGCGGCGTTGAGCGCGACGCTGGCCCAAGCCGGCATCCCGATCTTTGTGACGTCGACGTATCTGACCGACTATGTGATGGTCAAGGCTGACCGGTTGGACGACGCGGTGGTGGCTTTGCGGGAGGCGGGTCACCGGCTTACTGGGGTGGGGCAGCCGTCGGCGGAATGATCGTTTCGAGGATTCCAGAACCCGGTTCGTCGAGGAAGCTGTATCCGAAGGCGTCGCCGAATGCCGCCCGGCAGCCGTGCAGCGCCAGTTGGAGGGCTTGGATGCCTGACGGGAATGGAGGCGGTGGCCTATCGGTTGAATGCTGGGAGATAGTGCGTTGAAATTGTTGTGAACAAAAGGGGGACTTATGCAGTACCGCACGATTGGCTCTACCAAGGTCAGCGCGATCGGGTTGGGCGGGAT
>Ga0123357_10005584_pt1 | contig 15112 bp, 9 predicted proteins | sample TergutEmb28metaG_FD_89873 | JGI IMG/M metagenome (GOLD analysis project Ga0123357, IMG submission 89873) | Embiratermes neotenicus P4 segment gut microbial communities from Petit-Saut dam, French Guiana - Emb289 P4 | ecosystem: Host-associated > Arthropoda: Insects > Digestive system > Gut ... | reverse complement strand
TAATGAAATCTTGTAGCATATTGTAGTTTCCTCAGGCCAACATCTGGGTCTGAGTTTTTCGACACATTCACGAATATTATTCCCCTCAGAATATTTCCACTATAAAACATTTATTCATGAAAACTGCGTAGAAAATTAAAATGACACATTCTAGGAGAACCTCTCGCGGCCTGGTACAATTGATGCCAGGGCCCGGTACCGGGCCGTGGCCCTGCGGTTGAGAAACACTGTCTCTGACTGCACATGCTTCTCAAGAAGAACACAGTCACGTGAATAGCGACGTTTCGAGAGTATACATCGCTTCCATCTCAAACGGTAATCACATCGGCGGGCTGAAGGTACGATGGCCTATCAGCACGACGAGAAAGGGGAGAGAAGACACAGCCCGGCCAGGCCCATAAGGAAAGCTGGAACAGGAAGTTTCTGGCAGATTAAACCAGGATTAACCACAGTTCCTCGCACTTCCCACTTCACCCTTCCTACTGGTCCTAACCGGTCAATATAACTCATCCCACGTCCCCCTCGTGTTTGTAATGGACCACCGTCCTTGCAACGAGCCTAGGTAACTGAAATGTATCTTAACTCCACGACTGTACAGATGGAAGCAGCATGTTCCTCCAATACGTCGCCAGCCACGTACAAAACTGCACGGTGTCAGAATCTAGAAGAAAACTATCTGAACGATCTCAACTATGAAAACACGGAGAGTCTAAAACGGAGGAAGTACACCAGAAAACAGAACCTTTTAACGTTTAGTTTCTAACATGTTTTACCGTTCCTTCGTGTTTTCTGTCTCAGAATTTCTATGCACTTCTCATCTCCCTCCTGTGGGTGTTAATCATTTTCCAATAACAATATTTTCTCACGCGTAAAATTTCTGGATCGCCCTGTTACTTCCTCTTTCTTCTCAATATTCACTGTCACGAATTACTTTGTTCCCAACGCAAACATACAGCATACACACTAATAAGTGTATATATATCTATATTTAGTTTTCAAATAAATTATAATTTGAATAACGGGAAGGATTCCCCAAATTTAATCTTCCATTAAGTAACTACGAGAGGTCGAGGTCAAGTATTTCGGAACGTACGGTACCAAATTTCAGCACGAGGATCGAATATCCCAACTGACGGCCCCAGTGGCTTTCATCCGTCCCCCAGGAAAATGACGGAATAGTACATAAAAATGAGCCAAGATCGATCCTTCCGCATCCTTTCCTATTCCTTATTCACCATCATCCTATCATTCAGCGTTACACATTCTGAAACTACTCACGGCACTATTAAACCATGTATACATTAACTACTTAGCTCAGTTCTACTCGAGAAACCGACAGTCTTTCGCCTGGTCAAAAGAAAAGCCCTTTATGGAACCCTAAACTTAATAACATGCCAGTCCACAAACACCGGTCTCTATATCAGCCTTCCATATACATAACGTTGTCACTAAGTGCTTACTACGTACAGACTACAAATTCTGTCCACTCGGGGACTAATAATATTCCTGTAAGGTAAAAAAGCTCGCACCTGAGTCAAGAGTCCTTTTCCCTCTGCCAGTTCAGTGTCACCCTTGTCTGGTGTGATTTACTGGGCAGCCACTAACTACTAAACACATTTCACTACGCTAATTTTCTTGCAGGAATCTTTAGATTCGCGTGTAACTTAAAGGAGTGGTGTGCGTAACTGAACACCATGCCACAAAGACGTAACGAGGAGTGGAAACATCCTAAATTCTCCACTGTCTCATGAAGGTATGCTTGAATTAAGGCAGGTGGTCACTTTCACGTCTCTGTGTCGTTTTACCCCTGTACCCACTGTGTAACAGGCCTGATGACCCGCCGAGATGCTCAGGATATGGCGGCGAAGAGCCCGGCCACTACCGGGACTCAAACCCCTTATTCATAATTACTAGTATTGCTACATTTCTGTTCAGCCGACTGGAGCGAAACTGTGAACAGATGCGGCTCCGACGCGGCCATTGTCTGCTGATCGGTTTGCCTACACTAATTTCAACATTTCGGCTGAGAAGTTGCAACCACTACGGTTTGACGTCAATATATATACACCCCCCCCTTTTTTTTTTGTACAAACCGATCTGGATTGCTAGGATGAAATATGAGTACAATTCGGCCCCCTGATGCACCGCAGTTTATTTCATAAACGCTTTAAAAAAATCGCACGGTGTAGTTGTGGGGCATCGATCAGTGATGTGCCGGTCCCCGGTGTTCAATCCGTCACCGCTCGACTTTGATTAATGGCAAGGATTTATTCGAGGTTGGTCAGCAATGTCGGACACATCAATTCAGAATTGACTGGCTGTAGTGGGCATGTTATATGGGGTGGGGGAACACGTGTAACAGCAATGCATTACTGGTAGGATTTTGAGAACACAAACAAGAGCATAAGTTCGACATCTTGGTTCAGCAACTCCATAGAACACTTCGTTTGGACACAAGCGAAATGCTGGGTCGCTGCTGTGATATGAAATCCATATTTTCAGTCTTGTAAGCAGGTAAGCGAACGAATACTATCTTCTTCCGGATGTACATTTGTACCTATCTACCAAACTACTGGGCGTTACATCCCAAAAGTTCGCTTCAGAGCCAACGTAGTGGGAGCCTCAAACATCACTAAGTGTAGGGAAGTTTTTGGAAATTTAATCAGGTGGTCAAAAATAACCCGCCTTTTACGCAACAAACGTTCATTACCGAGTTAACAACAGCCCATCGCTGTATCCTGTCCAATCCTGTCTACACGAAAACATCCTATTATACGATGATTCACTACAGGGAGCGGTGGTCTGGTGTTCATCGGATTCCACCTCAACCGTAGCCAATAAACCTGAAAATAATGTAGACATCTGACAATCTCACAATTAGTTACATGAATATGGGAATAAAACCAACTCAAAAGAAGTCGAGTATATCAAACACACATCTCACAACAGACCACGGCGAACAGAGCACTGGCATAATGAGCCAACCAGAGCCAAAACGTACAGAAACTCACCATACAACGGCACAGCAGCTTGTACAAGCACAAAGCATCTCGTGTGTACCACTTTGGAATGCACTCGACGCTGATGTGCTTGGTACCTCTAGGCCACAGAACCCACCCTGCTTGACTACAGTTTTACATTGGTTCTGGGGTTACACATGCTCAAATACTCGCAAGTTCACAGAGCATACAACCACATTTCCAGCATCCAGCACGCACGCACGCACACACATACACACTCACTCACTCACCCGTTACTGTGCGGCAACTGAGATGCAGAACGCATTTCAGTTGCATTTCGTTACGCAGCAGCTTTCCGGCAGTGTGAAAAGATTTCGCAGGAGCATGTCCCCATTTCGTTCCTGAAATGTTCATTACCCAGGTCTCCGTACTTACTAGGCATATGTTTGTGAATGCGCATTAGCGTGCCCGCTCGTACGCTGTACACATACACATCTATAGATATGAAAAAATATTTGCGGGTCAAAGATCTATTTAACAAAAAATAAATGGCATGAAACTTGGACGACTGGCACAGAGCTCAAAGAGTGTTCTGCATCATAAGGGACAAGTGTCGTGACTACAATGAAGGCACTATTAGCGCAGCTGTGAGTAAAGCAGAAAATAGCAACGAAACCTGAGAAAGAAATTATGTACTCGAGTTCCATTGCACAAAATCTGTGACCGCTGTTCAACGGGGTTTCAGTAGGAAGTTCCATAAAATCGGTACCAATGATTGCAAGAAACTTCTGCATCTTTATAACTGATTCTTCTGCCTCGAAGATGTACAGCATGTTCCTCCGAAATGGTACCAATTTATCAAAGGCATAATAATCCAGAAGACCACAACACGTAACTTCTCTAAATTAATTCAATATGCAATCATGCGTGATATACACGGATGCACTTCGTACACTAGTAATCTGCATTGTCGACTACCGCGCACTTGCGCAACGTGTACGTTGAATGAAATCTTGCTCTAATATACCTACAAACGCTACAAACCCAACTGAATACTGCGTCAGTTCGACTTTTTATTTAGGCAGCGCTGGGCGACCGCAGGCATGTAAACTTGAGACTGCTGGCAGACACGCCTGGTGCCTAACTGAACCCCTAATCATGAATGTAGGCACATGTGCTGTTGTAGGACTATTAGTTACTAGGGAATCAGCCTGAACTTAGTACCAGGATAATCTTGAAACGCGATACAAGGATAAAACTGATGAACTCACGTTTTGAGAACTACAAGGAGTTGTTAACTAAATGAACATAAACGATGAGATATGAATTTGAGATTAACAGGCGCACAGTGCCATGAGAACTTGATACACGAAACACATCTCAGGTCGGAAGAAAACTCGGCACAATTACCAACTTCACACGTTGGGGCTTTTACACCACTGTAAGGCTGGCTCTGTTGCCTTCACCCCTGTTCTGTGGGACACAGAAAAATATTACAGAAATAAGGACCAAAAACCCCCTTTGGAGGGGGGAAAAAAAACCACCACTCCAAAACAGGAAAACAAAGAACAGGAAGGCATCAAGGTAGGTAATGTACGTATAATGTAACAATGTGGCGCGTTCGCATAATGTTTGTATCTCCTCAGCTATTCTAAGAGCCTGATATCATTTCACTCGAAGAAAGCACTTTTATGGTGAATTAATGTCGTCGGTAACAACAATTCGAATTTGGATTTTCCCAAGAGATCTTCCTAAAAGTAACCAATATCGTATTTCACGGAAATCTGTCTGGTAAGAGCCGCACTGATACAGGCGGACACACGGACGGACGGACGGACATGACGAAACTAATAAGCGCTTTTCGCTTTATAGCAAGACAGTACCTTACAAGACTGAAACCCATTCGCAAACAGAAACGCTGGTAAGCGGATAAACGGATTCCACATTCCACATATCAAGGAAGAACCCATGAAACTTCAACTCACTTGACCATACCACGTATAACAATGGTAAATACAATTTATTTGTTTTGTGCAATACGCTCAACATAACGGAATTTTTGGTTTACGGACATTGTATTCCTCTTCTTTCAGTGCTTCTTCTTCTTTTTTTTTTATTTGATATGCCCTTTTCTATGTTCGTTAGAAGTGTAAGTAGTAGGTTCTTTCGAACCATGCTTAAATCCTAATTTCACAGTGCTGCGACGCGTACTTCACGGTTAGTTGCAAACATCACGCCAGTTTTCGGAACAACTGATATTCCAGTATGCTTCATTAGAGGCATGAAATATGTCCCACCATTATTGGAATGGAACATTACAGGATCACATAGAAATGTAAAGACAAATGCACACTAGACAATTTTCATCCGTCACATGACGCTCACATTTATCAAACGCGTAAAAACGTACAGGTAATATTGCAGAAAAAGTAACAAATTACACATATGGCCAATGCAATCTCTATGGCGGTGGTAGTCCCTATTCTGTTACAAAAAATAAAACGCTTAGCAACAAAAAAAAATCATCACGAAACAGTCCTCTCAGCCTATTCTGACTCCAAAGTTAAGTGGCCGTTCATATTCTATGATCTTCAGTAAGAAATGGCGATTTTAAGACAAGTCGGACGAAGCATACTACAGGACGCGACTGGAAATTGTAAAATACGACGTAAATTAGAAATATACACTGGATATAAGACAAAACTGAGGACAGGGCCCACTGGTCACAATATCTGCAACGAATGAACGACATAACAACATGAAAACAAGTTTCCAAAATACACCAACAGGCAGCAAATACAGTGCCGCTCCAAACAAGTAGTGGCAAGCTTAAGCAGAAAAAGAAACACGTGCTATGTCCTGAGGTGATGAAAGGCCTAAGGTCTTCTTGTAAAGTACATTGTAAAGCCGGACACATCTATTTCCTCCTTTTTTCTGTGAATGACAGGACCAATTTATTTGAGGCATTCTGCTCGTTAGACGCGAACAGGTCTCCCCCGGGTATATTATTTGCTACTTGACAATGCACAACGTTCCTATAGTCCAAAGAAACCCTCAGAGAGCTCCTCAAGAAGCTAAGGGCTCAAGTTAAAACTAAACAAGGATGTACAGTATCTTGGTGTCACATTTTGGTCTGAATGCCAGCAGCTAAAATGCTACGTTAAGGATGACGCTTAAAAGCGAAATGCGACTATTTATTCTGAAGGGACCCACGACCAAACGCACTGACGTTTCCTTACTCATACAAAGTACACGTTTATCACTTCTACCGTACAGGAAAAGTTCATTTTCCGGAGCAGAAAATCTCAGAGCGCATTACGAAGTACCTCATACCACAGAGTTATGGAAATAATACAGCGTAATTCAAAAAGGTGGACTCAATTTCGTACGTCTATATTTCCTGAACTATATAAGGTATGTGAATGATCTACATAACATTTGAAAGAGGAGGTCCTAAATTTTCAAATATCACCGCTAGAGCGCTCGCCTAGCTCACAGCCGTGCAGCAGCATCAGTTGAGAGCAAAATGGCTACTATGCAGAGCAAGATTTTTTGCGCGTATCAGAGGAGAACATGAGACGAATTCAAGAGAGTTCTGAGCGTAGCCCACGTGAGTCAACCCGTAGAGCGAGCAGAGAACTTGGAATACCGCAACCAACTGTCTGGTGTGTGTGTTGAGGCGCCGTTTACTGTTCAATTGAGTCCATATGTATATGTCACAGGAAAGGGTAAACACACGAATACGGTAAAAAGCTTTAAATCTAAAACAACCATAGAAGGTACACGAACGACAAACCCAAGTTGGCAACAATGCACTATTTAACATACTAGTACATAATGAATAACACAGGCGACAGTACCAGCCTGTCACACCCTTTCCTATACGAGCGTTCACATACACAGGCCTAGGAGCTAGCCGATCTCTGGCAAGTATACAGGACAAAGTATTTAAGCGACTAAAAACTTGTCAGTATTACAGCCGACAAAATCACAATGAATACTTCATACAATATATCGGTTATACTATTCTTTTTACAGTAAATATAAATACTCCCCGGCATACTGATTAAACTGGGTCACCACACATCACCAATTTCGGAAATAACTCAGGCACCTGCACAAATGGACCCGCTTCACATCCGATACCACTATGAGTTATGTAAACAAAAATAAATAATTTACATGCTTTACTTTCATATACAAATGGTACAACATCTATCTATTTCATTACGATAGTACAGATCAGGAAAAAGAACCTGGATGAGTGGACAACATGGACTCTCGCCATCCACAGCGCCAAAAACAGAGAGGGAGAAAGGAACGACGTAAATTTTAAACAAAAATAAAAATAGTCGGGGACTTTTTAAAAATTAATTTACAATATTAATTGAAAAACAATTTAACTGGAAAAATTTTACGAGAAGGACCAATAAGCTGGGTCGACAAATAGGCATAATATCATACAATGTTACAACACAGTACAAAAATACTGTACTCATAAGGCAATTAGGACGATAAGAAATATGCATTTTAAAAACTCATTACCATTCGAGAAAACCAAAGATTACGAAATCACGTTAACATTCCTCTTTTTTTATTTAAAAAATGCCCGATGATGGCTGAATCGTAAGCCCAAATATGTAGTGCTTTATTGTAGGAATTAAACGGTTTCATCAAAAAAGACAGCTGTGTTAGCACTGCAACTGGTTTTAATCTTTAACGTACCTGGCTTTATAGTCAATATTAATTACATATATGATACTAAATCGTCAGTTTATGTTATGATTTTTGATCTTTCAGTTTTCTACTTCAACCAGTGTCCCTTTATATTACCCAAACAGCGTACAGTCAATGCTGTGATTTGCTAAGATACAAATCACACAGTAACCGCCGTAACATCGTAGAAGTAATGCAAACATTCTGTAAACAATATGTGCCTCCAAGAAGGAGGGCGAGGGGGTGGGAAGGAGGCTGAAAAAGATAGGAGCCAGCCAGTTCATTAGGGCGAGCGAAAATAGTGCATTTCTCTAGCATAAGCAAACATCACGAAGAAGCAACTGCACTCCTGTTTCCCATTACACGTCACGTACCAGATTCAAATTACTGCCTGAAAAGTTATTTGATTTCGTGATTTTCCTCAATCGCTTCATGCAAATTCGGGACGGTACTCCCAGTATGCACCACCAAAACCCCTTCTTTCACAATCCCTTCAAATTCATCATTCAAAGTCATCCTACGACAGATAGCCTATAGAACTCAATAAGTACTGTTAAATAACCATAGAACCAACCACAAATCAGCGCACAGATGCACATAACGTTGGATCCCTAGCTCACGCAAACCACACGATGATGACATGACGCCTTTCTACTCAATAACCACACTGGCAACTGTCGACAGCGTTGCCTGCGGTGACGTTAAACAAAACTATGGATCACAAACAAACGAAAATACGCCGTCAAACACAATACCTTAATGTCACATCACACAGTGCTACATGTTTCGTTTCGCATGAACCATCATCACGCACTTCTTTTTACAACCATTTAAACCCATGGGTACAGTTGGGCACGTAAATGTCATGTTAGTGACATTTCACTACTTATTAAAATAAAAAATATTCATCATGTTTATGGGCTAAAATATCCAAATTATAATGCAAATAAAAAATATTAAAGTGAAAACTCTTCGTATTCTTCGCGGTCTAAACGGACAAGCTGGTTCAAACACGGCCAATCCTCCACGTTCTGTCTTGTTTTGTGTTTTCTCCAGCTTCTGTTCGTACTTTCTTACGTTGAATTACAAAACGTACTTCTTTCCGAGGGGGGCCGCGGTAGCTCAGTGGTTAAGGTGCTGTGCTACAAATCGGAAGGTCGCTGGTTCGATTCCAAATGGTGTCATTGGATTTTTTTATTGACATGATCCTTCCGATCGCACTATGGAACTGGGGTCGACTCAGCCTCTAACAGAAATGAGTACCAGGAGAATTTCCTGGGGTAAACGCGGCCGGTGTGTAAGGCTGACAATCTTACCACCATCCTGTGCCGTTGTCATGTAACCTGAGAACCTTAACTTCCTAGAACCCTCTGGGCCATTCCTGGCCTGTAACGGGACTGATTTACCCTTACCTTTTACTTCTTTCTGAGGCATTTTTGTACTCAACAATGCGAATTTTGGGAATCTATTTCATGCCTTTTCTTTTGCTAAGGTGTGTCTTTTATTTTGTCGGGGTATGCGTTAAATAAGACTGCCGATTACACCCCCCATGTGTACGTGTGGTGCTGTAGTGTTGTATGTACGAAGACAACTGGATGCATCAGAATATAATTATATATATTGATCATCGAAGGCATCCAATACCTTTGGAATATGACTAGGCCTATAGAGGAAAATGGGAACGAGTAATATGAAGCAGGTTCTTGGAACTCCCATTAGTTGAGTTACGTTACATGTTAAATCACTGCACAAAAGAGTGGCCTGCGTAAATGAATATGAAGTAGAACACAAATTACTTGCACACGTACCATATAATGATAAAAACAAATTGGATTGTATACAGAAGTCACGACAGAAGCGTGTAAACAGTTTGCAAAACTGAGCTAGACTCATGCTATTATTAGTGACCTGACTAATCCTCGAAGTAGCAGACTTAGTATTCCAGCCTTTTCCGATTCACAGTTAAGTCCGACACTAAAAGTCCTTCGGCATTACGCACAACGAAGACACGGACTGGCCCTGCGCTAGGCCTCTGCACAGAACGTCACAACACAGAGAGCCACTGACCTACGCCCATGCTCCTTCCGGCGTTTAGTTACTACATTACCAATTTGGTAGAGCACATTCCAGTATTTTCCCATTCAAATAAGGGCGTATCACATAACGTTTGGTGTAGTAAAAGATGCATCGAGGTGGTACTCACGACGCTAGAAAGCACACTTTCTGGAGATGTCATTACTGTCCTGCGTCTAGCAAGTGTGATCTCCTGATGCGCAGGCCACCGATTCCGTTTCCACAAATCAAACAACGAGGGTACTTTAAAAAATCCGAAGTTGGCGAAGGCGTCCTGTATTCATGTTCCTAGATGGGTGGTGTGAACAGAAAAGATTCTACACGTGCTTTTTTTATTGAGTTTACAGAGTTTCACGGGTCTTATATTTATCTGGTTCAGCTTTCGGAGACGAGCCAAACAGGGGCGAGAACTTATCATGTCGTAGGGTTCACAAGAGGTCGTTACCGTGAACACAGTACGACACGGATCGAGCCCGATAAAACCGCACGATGACCGCGAATGAGTGAGCGAGCACCTGCCACTGGCAGGCCGCAGCGCTACCCGCATGTATTAGCTGTGAGACTGTGACAGATGGGGCTCAGCGCTACAGCTGAGCCAGGCGCACAGATTTCTGTCCGCACGTCTGTCTCGTCGTGTTTTATAACAATGTGATCCCACTCCACTGACAAAGCAAAGTCTCTTACATTAATAAGCCTGTATCATCAAACTTTTAATCAGCTTAAAAGGTTAACAGCTCAACACTAGTCCATTTTATTAACCACATTCACCTATTATTTATCTGCAGATCTCTGTTTTACCCTACTTTCACTGTCCGGAGGATCCGAACAGTATGAACGGGTTCCGTAACTGTGGCTGTAGGAATATTCGCTGCCTCACTCAACTATGAATATAAACGCTCCTCGTAAACCCCGTATACCTACACAACACGGAAGGACACTCCACCGTGGAACTTTTCAAATTCCCATGATCAATAACAGCTTACCAACAGCAAATCAGGTGGGTAAAACAGCAGAATTCGGTCTTCAGTGGTATCGAGTTTTGTATAAAAACTATCATTTCATTCTCGCAATACTGTCCATTCGCCACCGCCTGCGGAGCAGTTTAGAGGGCCACAATGTCTCCTGTTCCCAGTGTCACGGTCCTTCCCCAAGCGACAAGAAGCCGCGATATGAAGCTGCCTATTCACCTGCATCTACTGGAGACGTTTAGGAAAGAGCGGAACGGTGCCTCTACAACGACACAGACATCTTCTGGTGTTGTGTTTTACTAAATAAACACAGGGGCAGCTTCCCACTACTGTTGCTTCATAAGTTGGGTTCCATCCTCCAAACCAATGGATTTCTCCCAAAGGTAAAGCCGACTTGAGAGTGAAGCCGAACATTACTCCACTCTCATAAAGTATTCAATGTACGATGTTTAAGCACAAAGGCAAATTCGCCTTTTAAATAATACCGGTACCAACAATAGAATTGCACAACCGACTGTTAAAACAACTTATGAAGCAACATATAATTTAAATACAGTTGGTCGTGGTATCATTATACACAGAAGTACGACAGCTATAACTGTGAGAACTACAGCCATTCACAAAGGGCGTCCGAATAATTAGCACACATCAATACCGCCAATCGATCATAGCAGCCTACCGTGTTAACGGTCAAGACAAGTATAACATGTACTATCAAGGGAAAACAAATAACCTTCACCATACACTCTTATTGCTTCTTTACTGTCTTCTTCGAGCGGCAGCGGCAGCAGTAGCTAGAGCTACCTGCGACCCACCCTCACGCGGCAGCAAACTAGCTCCGCCAGGGGCTGCGATCACTCAATCTGTCATCGGTCGGTGGGCGGACGATGGGACGAGCTCGTTGCGTGAGGCACAATCACGCACGCATTGGCCAGCTGTTCACATCGATGTACAAGCAAGAAGTTCATACAATGTTTCTAACATACAACACTACTTCAGGAGATTAACCGTCGTATGGGATGTGGCTCAGAGTAGGCTACAGTTGTACAAATTTAACGGCATTTCGATACACCACTATCCCTTATATGTATGGAGGCAGTACGCTTCTACAAAAGTCTGTGAACTTCTAACAAACTACATGGTAATCGTCGGTCATCGGCGTCAGATCCGTACCGCTCACGCAGAATCTGAATGTGGCATTGGCAGACACGATTTTGCGCCGCACTACGACCTGTTAACGCTTTTCCAAACGACCGCTCTCCTAATAAATAGGAAACAAACATGGTCAGGAGGGTTTGAAGCAAATGGACGAAAATGACACAGAAAAACTAAAGGGTTGAAAGATATAAGAACAGAATCCTGTAGGCCTAGACACATGGAATCAGTTCCTTGGCTGTGATCTGAAACATGAACACCAGGTGCGTACTATCAATTGCAAACAGTTCTGCGTTAAACGCAAAGTAAGAGAAACAGATGGTAATCACATCCCTTGAAATTCAGTTATGGGTACGTTTTACTGCATTATTTATAAAGAAAATGTGTTCTTCAGTAAACACAGATCAGAACTTCTCGTCAATTCCACCTCATAACTCTGAAATAAAGTTTTTTTTTTTACCTTTAGGTACGACTCTTCGCACAAAACGAACCCACTACAATAAATATACACACACAGAAGACAAAGAACATGGACACACGTCAATACACTAAGTCGGATTCAAACCCGCGACTGGGTGTTTCTTCACCTTAGGTTTAAGAGCGGTCATTCCGATCGGCTTCAAACACAAAAAAATTGCTGGGAAAACTTTTGATGCGTCAAAAATTTAGCTTCAGTCCAAAACTTCTGACAGAAACGAACATGCCTCGTAATGCCGTCAAGTTGAACACGTCACACGAACTTGCTGTGGGCGACGTTATAAAGCTCCACCCTTCCTAAGCCTCAGAGTGGGCACAAAACCCAGTGTGGACGGTACGACGACGAAAACAAAATCAGAGGACATGATGCTAAGACATCAACATCGCAGCCAATCAACTCAATGAACCACCACACCAAGAAACAACCATAAAAGACAGCCATAACTGCTGTTCAGCCACTTTAAACAACAATTCACGATCTCTCCACACATAAACATACACCGCCTACTTTGCCCCCCCCACACACACACACTTGAGCACGGCCCGACTTTCTTAAAGAAACTTCATAATGTTGAACAAATTATTCCCTGTGAAACGCCGAGGGTCTGCAGGACAGCTTGCAAGATAATGCGGGTTTAATTTTGAGCGTGGTAATTTCACAAAGGAAATAATACGTTTCCGCTACTGTAAACCGTGTGCTGTCGGCGTACTTACGCCTGGAAGGATAAATAAAATCCACGACGGACGCCCGTCAGTACAACCACTTTTCCAGGTGTAATACGGAACCGCTGATAACATTACTCACAAGTTATAGCGCATGGTTACAGTGTCACTGTCACGCGCTAGGAGCCCCTTTGGTGATACAATTCATCGCTTGTAACAGATGGCCCATGCGGCTCTTCCCGTACGGCATTCAGAACTCCGGCGGTAAACCGTCTGCTCAAAGTTGGCAATGCGCCAGAAGTGTCTACTTACCGTACCAAGGTTTGCAGTAAAGACTGCACCATTAACAGTCTTGATGACCGGCAGCTGCGGGCAGCCCTGGGAGAACACCCACTTACTTTGAACTACAGTCATCTTACGGCTATTTACATTAAACTTAGAAATTTTATCACAAATAAAAATTAATATCAAGATCAACGTGCTTCCATGTTGTGTCGCACACAAATGTATCGCTCCGTCAAAAATTCAAACGCAAGTTTCTTCCGAATCTACATCTTTCACAATAACTGCTTGAGGGTCTAATAAGATACACAATCATTACCATAACCGGAAAGTAAAGCCACGCCATTTGACAACGCTCAGCCAGTTCCATACACCATTCGTTCTCACAATTAACAAACCTCATACCTACTACTTAAATGTTATCCTTCTCAAATTATTCTTGGTCTTCAAAACGGACGTTCTCGACGAGGTTTCCCACCTAAATTCTGTATGCAATCTTAAGTTTCCCATCCTGTTCACACGCCAATTGCAACGCAGCCGCCGATGTCATTTCCACAATAGTGGGTGACCCGTTTAAAATCACGATGTTACCGTAATATCACATACAATGATGTTCTTGCTTTCGGTTCAGATATCCACTTCAGGCTTCAAAGCATGAGGGCACAGAGTTACACAAGCAAGAGGGAAAAGAACAGTAAAATCACGGACAGCAGGTGTTTCAACAGCGGGTGAAATTCAAATAAAGTTCTTCTGAGTTACTGCGTTCTCGTACGTGACTTTCAATGCTTCAGAAGAGTCTACTGCCCCCGAGACTGCACGTTTTCATTTACATGAAGACCATAAACTTAAATCGAGAAGTGTATTTAGTATATCCGTATCTGCGGCGTTCTGGAACGTAAGCCGGACGAAACCGAAGAACAGAAAGCAATCACATCGTAGGTACTCTCCTTGTATCACGAACCTCCAACTTCCCACAGTGTATATAATTTCCAGATACTGTGGCCTACATTATGACAAATTCTCACGTGACTTCGCCGATCATGACGGTCTAAGAAATGCGATTTCTTTACAGAGGAACCGTATAAAACATAGAGACGCCTCGCCACTAAGCCACGCGACTTTCATAGCGTTATTTCTCCCATCTTACTCCGTTTCCGCCAACATAAATATCAACAATGAGAACACGTGCCAGTTTTCGCCCCACGTCCTCCAGTGACAAAAGTCACTTTTCTTTCTTCACCCAAACAGTTCCCCTTATGCATTATGCCACACAGGTCCACTGCTGAGGTTAATAAATGAGTTAATCTTCACCTCCACCCTCTCACATTATTAACACAGACAATGTTACTCCACACGTATTACTTAACATCCTGAGGACAGTAGGTAACGGGACAAAGATCTGAACCGGACACATTCTGAACATTAGTTACCGTATTAGCCGACATCATACGTGACATGCATGTTTCAAGAACACGACTGTGCATAATCGACGGTGATCATTCACCGCAAGCACAGGACTTAAAAATGTCTGTCAAAAAGTCTGCTAGTTGCTAACCATCCCTCACTAGTTTAAACGCTGTGGAACACTGCTGCCACTTTCTCTAAGAACGTCTTTGGTTGCGTAAAAGCAAACTGGAGAAAAAACACTTCTACCTTCAGTTCCAACACATAAATAAAAAATGAGGGACACGTCCCCTGCGGTGGAGGGGGGGGGGGGGGGGAAAAAATCAGAAGCGGCGGCGCGGGGGGGGCGGGGAAAAAAGAAGAAAAAACCCTTTCCCGGGAAATGGGAGAAGCCCCAAACCTTCCCCCCCCCCC
>Ga0123357_10005583_pt1 | contig 15112 bp, 13 predicted proteins | sample TergutEmb28metaG_FD_89873 | JGI IMG/M metagenome (GOLD analysis project Ga0123357, IMG submission 89873) | Embiratermes neotenicus P4 segment gut microbial communities from Petit-Saut dam, French Guiana - Emb289 P4 | ecosystem: Host-associated > Arthropoda: Insects > Digestive system > Gut ... | reverse complement strand
GTTCACTGCCCACCTTCCAGCTGAAAGCTTGTCATGTGAGACTACATTCAAGGACGAAGGGGGTGAGAGTGTTAGCCGACAGGTACAGTGCGTGGACCTGCAAGAAGACCACACTTTTCTCTGGCCATTATCTCCGTAACCATTCCACTTTGGACTTAGGTGTTTTGGATTATATCGGTATAGTTTAGCATAAGGAACACCCTCCCGAAGTCTGGCACATTCCTCCTGGGACACCCTGTATAATGAATTTATGATCCATTAATGTGTTTCTTGTTGGCTGGATTATTTGATGAAATTGGAGCACATGGTAGAAACATATTACAAAAATCTGAGGCAAAGAATGACAGTTGTTCTCTGCTATCCAAGGAAGAGGCTGAAATCTCTTCCAACTTAATACGCCTCTTCAGAATGATCTTCCCGTGTTACTAAACACGAAAAAGTCCCAGCAGTCTTCTGCACCAAATAAGAAACTGGCAGCCTCTGTTAGAATATTTGGGTTACAGCCCCGGATGATTAACACATTGATCATTATCACCCCTACAAAATACAGATTCTGCAAGAACCATCAAAAAGTGATTTCGTTACAAGAAGTGCATTTTGTGAGCAATTTGTTTCCCTAGTAAAAGAACAGATGATATTCAGATAATGTTTGTCAAAGTTCCATTTGAATTGTTTGGTTGTGTGAATAAACAAAACTAGCAGTATTGAAGTGAAGCTAATTCTTGTTAGTTGCATTTCAAACCATTTCACAGTCAGAATATTAGCATTTAGTGTTTTTGGTCCTTATTCTTTTTATGTTAAAGATGACAGAGCAGTTACTGTAACTCTGACTAATATGTTAATATGGTGAATTAATTCTTATTCCCAGGGTTACACACTTGACCAACCTTGCCACTGTTTGGTTCCAAACAGAACGGAGCAACAGCACTCACAGTTCAGAAGTTGATGGACACTCTTAAGGACAGTATTTTAACACTGCATCATTTCCCATTATGGTAACATTTCTTGGCCAGCCTATCTGCCTGAACTGTCAGCTTGTGTTTTCTTTTGGATGGGACTACTTGTAAAGTAAAATGTTTCATATATGTCTGGCAGAGTTATGTATCTCAAAGAGCTGCTAAAGAAATCAATTCCACATCACTGGCCATGTTACTTCACAATTTGGGGCAGTGCTGTCAACTAAGTGCATTAATGCATCAATCTTGATGGATCACATCTGACAGGTATTACTTTTAAGGTGCAGTTTTATTTTATTGTTCTAAATAATGGCAAACAGTTGCTCTTCAATTCACACTACTCTGAATAAACATTAATAACCTGTGACACAATTTTGTATCTCTAAAAATGACAGATAAATGCTGTCCCACTGGTATCATTATTTCATTACTGTAATTTACTTGTCCATGCTGTTTTTGACATGTTATCCCTTATCCTTAGTTTGTGTCTCCAGGTATGATCCTGCCTCAATATGGCTGGTTATGCTTGTCTGGCAAGGCTGAAAAAATTCACTTCTGCAGTTGAACTTTTTGTTGGGTGAGGCGATATTTAGTCCTAATAATGTGGTGGTGATGAACGCGATTACTGGCAAATGTAGCAAAGAGTTAATGACACTGAAAACTATTAGAGATTCCACATTCACAAATTTGACTCTTAAGGGTGAGAGATGAAGAAATAATATGGGAAAGTCAGAATGCTGTGCCTTATTTCTAAACCACTTTAGCCCTGTCTCTGAACTGTGATGTATTGAAACCTGCTGGAACATAACTTCAATATACTGAAGCTGCCAGTTTGCCTTTTGCAGATATCCCAACATAAGGTAAATACCTGTGCATATGCACAAAATGGGAGTGCACTGGGGGAGGGGGCAGAAAACAGACAACGAGAACGATGTCGACCATAATAATGATGAGGATTACGATGATGATGATGATACTGCACAGACAATCCTATATACTATACTAAGTGTTACCAATCACATCCAAAGGTCATAACAACATATTCTAGCAAACGCAGTCATGTATCTATCTGAATATCAAAATTGATTAGCATCCCTGTTTTACATTCAGGTGGCAGTGGAAACATGAGTGAAAGGGGTTCAAATATGATCAGCATTTACAAGCCATCTGAGCCCATAAAAAAATTCAGTAACCTCTAACAGGTCTAAAAGATATACATACACAGTATGTTAAGCTGTGACGGGTCTAACAGTGACAATGATGATAAGACTGTAAAACAAAAGAACAGTGTGTTATAACGTGATAATTATGCGGCATTCTGTACAGGGGTCTGTCAATGGGGATATAAAACTAAGCAATGCTAGATGCTTAAGAGAAATGATAAAGTTAAGAACTGCAAAATGGATACAACAGGGTGTGTCCAGTGCACTTGGTCAGTCTTACAGTATTACGGAATGCCAAAACATTAGACATGTTACAATGATTATCTCCAAACATAAATGAATTCACCACAACATACGATTCTATCAAATCCTGGAAAACATTAACCACAGTGTATGCAAACAGGTGTGCAACAAGTGCCAATAAGTAAGGTGAGTATGCTCAGTCTGAGGGCATGCATCCTTTTTCACAGATCTGAAGGAAGTTTGCCACACCTAAATGGACACTTTTATCACATGGAGTTGTTATCTTGTGTGTGTATTCACTAACAGAAGACAGCAGACCTGATTTATATATATATATATATATATATATATATATATCAAGGGTTCTTCTGTCACTTCAAACAAAGAAGTTTTCTTCAACGTACTTCCAAATTCATCATTCAGAGTCATTCTTCCATTCAACACTGTACAATGTATTCAATGGTGGGAACATAAACTACAAAATAAGCGCCACACATTACACCTTGCTCCTACTTACCCTAGGTTGAATTACAGGGTAGGAATATAGCTTCACTTTTCCAAAATCATCAGCTGTAGCCATTAGCCTTCCATCATGTGAACGTTCACAGTGATTCACATCTGTACCATCAGCACCTTCTGGCCAGATGCCAAGGGTGTTGAAAGTCAGCACACAGGAGTTACTTGCCCACTCCACATCACGTAGCTGTGATGAATGAGGTATTTGGCGACATAAGCCTGCATTCCCTATGGATTAAGAGAATGAAGTAATGCTTTCATGACTGTGATAGAAATTTTAGAAGACAGTAAAGTTTCCATGATGGGATGATTTTCATAAAATCCTTTATATATCACTTACTTAAAACTTTGAAAAGTGCTTGAATTATGCAATGAAAAATGGTATTTCTAAATGTGAACCTAACTTTAGTAATTTAAATAATATTGTCTTAACTTACAAAAGAGTAACTCATAATCTCCAGAATTGCTCTGAATGTACTGACTATCTGTAGACCAATCAAGATGTGTGATGAAGCTTGAGTGACCCTGCAAAAAATAAAACAGAACACTTTAGGTGTCATTGAAGTTTACTGATTAATGCAGCCCTCTTAATTCAAGATATTCCCAGCAAACTGCTGGTATAATCTCATTCTGTTGATGCAGCAGTCAGTGTTACCCACCCCTGAAAGAGGCAGCTTCAAGCAACAAATTGTCCTGAATAATGCAACATACACAGCAGGCTCTCACAACTTCTTTCTCACTGTAATGTGACCCATTCAAAGTCATTAAAATCACAACACATGTGTGTGACAATGTCCCTTACTCAGGAGATAATCCCTGGTATAAACCAGTAGGTATCATAATTTTTTATCAGCATACAGCATACAAAATCTCTCACGTGCACTTTCATAGCAAGTTCACAATATAATCGTTGAGGAGTTTAGAAAAGTGGTATATAGGAGAAACCCAACTGAAATCTAGACCATGTCAGTGGACAAATATGAATAACACTTGTGCCTGGTTTTCCTCTATCCCTACAGTGAAATTCAGCTACCATGTTTTCTGAGATGTAACACCACATATCTTGGTAGCTAGCCTACATGCTGCTTCCACCACCAGATCCTGATGATGGCAGTAGGCTCCTCTGAAACACCAGTATGTAACTACAAGTAGAGATGTGAGTTGAGAATATTCTCAGAAACAAACACTTGAATCTTCCTGAACACTTTAAAGCTTTAGAGCATGTTCCATACATCCTCCAAAGTTTTAAAACGTCAAGCTGTAGGTATCTCATGTGTACCCACCAAATTCTTGATAATATTCTAGGGCTACAGGAGTACAGCAGGTACTTATACTACGTCATGCAAATTGAATGTTCATGAACATACTCTCCCGTCTCAAAGGAACAACTGTGCCCTGTGAATGTGATGGGGTTACACCAGCGGATAGGTGGTGGTACCACTAGGGCACTGGTTGTTGAAACTAGTTTTATTGTTTTGTGCTGTTGTCTGGCCCCATTAAGCCAAGAGATACTGTCGAAAACCACTGTCTTTTTTACAGCCTGCACTGCTTCTAGAATGTATTTGAAGGTGCATTTGCGAAATTTCTTAGCACTCAGAAAAACTTCCTGCGCAGTGGCTTGCTAAAAAACATGTTGGCTTCACTTGACTGTATGGTAGTGAATATATCGTTGCTTTCTGTGACGTGTACTGCAAGCACAGCGGGACAGAATACGTGAAAAATGCAATTCGAATGTAAAAGCATCTTGTCAGTTTCTCAAAGATTCCTAGCTACATAAAAGTAAAATCTGCAATTCTGTTACATGCAGGAAGAGAAGCAGCTAGTGAGCCATTAACTTCTGAGGACACTGAGCTCTTGAAGATGAATGCAATTCCTGTATGAATAAATCCCTCTTGACAGCCACAATATCAGCCTTAAAGAAGGGCAAATCGTCAACTTTGAAGCGAACTTTAGATCATTACTTCAATTCAATGAATCAGACTGAAAACAGCCAGCTAGATGAACTCTTGGCAAGACCTGTGTTTTCTTAAGTTACCCTCATGATTCACACTATCTAAAAACTCTTGGAAAACAAGTACCAATGTGTTGAAACGCCAAAGCGTCTGTACTTGCACTTCAGACTGACGGGTGGTGTAACCTATGGAATGAGTCAGTAGTTAATTGGGTTGTAACACCTCCTGAGCCATTTTTTTTCCTTCAAGACCCTGGGACATACAGTGTAACACCACAATGCTGAATCCACAGCAACTAAAATCGAGGACGTAATGACAGAAACAGGAAATGAAAAATTTGGAGCCATTGTTACCAATAATGCATCGGTAGTGGTAAAAGCAATGTCGATAACTGAAGGAAAATAGTCATATTGCAGTTTATGCTTGTGTAGCACACACAATGCATCTTAAAAATTAGTACATAACTAAACTGAAATCAGCTGAGGACACACTTGAAACTTGCAAGAGCGTTGTTAAAGAAATAAAAAAGTTGCAAATACTGAGGGCCCACTTTACAGAGCTCCGGAGAGAAATGTGTGAGATTTGCTGTCTAAAAATTCCAGTGCCCACTATGTGGGGCTCAATATTACATTTTTGGACAGTTCTGAAATACAAAAATGTTCTGAAATGCCTTGCAATTAATGAAGAGAAGATCTTAGGCAAATGTCTGAGAAGTTATGTTTTGGATGTACATGCAAAAACTCCCAGAGCTGATACATCCAACTGTCAATTGGAGTTTTCTCCTTGACTGCAACAAGGCTAAAATTAGAAGAGTTCCCCAATGCTTCAAGGAACTTAATGACCATTTTACAAGAGCCTTTCAGGAAGCCTTCTGACAGAAAAGGAGCAATAAGATGTTATGAAGTCTCAGTAAAAGAAAGGACATGGCCTTGAAAGATGTTATGCTACATATGTCCTTAATCCAAAATTCAATGGGGAATGCCTGAGTAGAGATGAGCGAATTCAAAAAGCAAAATTCACTGATAAGGTAGCAACAAGAAAATTTGGTACTGAACATTCAGCTGAAATGACAGCTAAATTGGCAGAATATCACAGTAAAGAAGGCTTTTTCAGAAAAGCTTTTTTATTGAAATCTGCCTGTGATTGACGTGACTTTGGTGGAAAGGAGTGTGCTACAATTCAAAATTATCAGAAGTTGCAGTTTCTATACTAAGTATGCTCTCCAATTTCAGCAGCTACAGAAAGAAGTTTCATTACATGTAGCATTTTACATACTGGCCAACAAAAGAAACAGATTAACTCAGAAAAGACCTGGCAAGTTTACTTGGGTACATAGCTGACAATATGAAACTTTTAAGAAATGCTGGAGACTTGCCATCCATCCAAACATATTGGACATCTGTTGTCAGGTTGCAGCAGGTCAAGTACAAGAACGGCGAGGAAATGAGTGGTGAAAAGTCTGAAGATGACGATGTTGCTACAACGCAGATGACATGTAGGGAGTCTGAAAAATAATTACATTCTTCTTCCTTGTGAAACATTCTGAAATATGCCTGTATTTCTATACAATTTAACAGTGAAGATGATGAATATAAGCGTAAAAGTAACATGTCAATCTAATAGATGGAATAAACAAAATAAACATGTTGACTACAGTATATCAAATATTTTCTTCCTCTTATTCTTCATCCTCCTTCTCGATACTTCATATTTTTACCGACATCTTTTTATTTTGCTCATAGCCCATCAAGGAAAAGAGAATCTTTATAGAATACAAAAGTAATATGCACAATAATATGCTATGGTTTCGTGGTTATGTGTTTTCTGATAGGGAAACAGAAAATTCTTAAAACCTCTAAGGTCTAAGAATATTCTCGGCAATATTCTCAAGAATATTCTCACCAAAGACTATTCTTGAGAATTTTACATCACTAACTACAAGATTATACAGTGGCATGGTGCAGAAGACAGTTATCTTCATAGTTACTGCCGAGTGAACCTCAAATCTCACACATTTCTACATACCTTCTGTAAGTAAAACACTACTGTTAAATAATATAATCAGTGTATAAAATTATTCATATCATTCATTTGTAACTAAATGTCCTTACAGGGCATAAAAATGAGAAGAAAAATTTGTGCCAAGGTTGTGTCTGTTAACAAAATGATAGTGAGGACAGCTTTGTCACACTCCTAGATATTACCATTTAGAAAGGTGTTCATTACAGTATGTGTAAATATAAAAACAGAGCAGTCCAGTTGAAAATTTGGTCACTTATTGTAATGATGGATAATTTTCATTTTACAGTGCATTTCTCCAAATCCACCAACTCAGCAAGGTACCTGGTTCAAATGTTAGCCACAGCATCAATCATCCTGATGGAAGTGTTCTTGGTTTTTCTCAGCCACACCAGGCAAATGTCAATTTAGTACATCACATTAGGCCATGACTTCTTCCTTCCACATCCTTTCCAATCCCTAACTGACCATCACCCAATCATTTTATACTATATCATCTTGCAATCCTGACAGCATCATTAAATAACTTACACATACAAATGCTAATTCATGAATAAGACTTGCCTTCTGATATACTCCAATCACTGTAGAATTCTACAGCCATTAAGGGAAAGTTCTTAACTATTCATTTGTGTGTGTACAAGTACATATATATGCAGTTAGTTATTCAGTACTGCCATACTCTTGTTATAGACATCCTGAAGTAGAAGTCTATGTACCAGGAAAGCAGGCTTTGAGTTATAGTCCAAATTCCTTTTTAGCAAACATGTATATGTAGATTTATTAGAAACCTAAAGTCTTATGACTATTAACTTCCCAGATGAGCAACTATGTGGCCCTAAGTGGATGGAAATTCTATGATGGTCAGGCAGAAAATACATACATTTAAGCGTACCTCAGAAGTTGTGTGCACAGTAACACATGGCAAATATAAATAAGTCTCATCAACTTACAACATCTTTCAACTCCAATGACCATTTATCATGTTTAATATGGCTGATACACTGATAGAATGAACCAGGCATACAAATCATTGAAATTCATAGAAATGCAGTGCAGTGTGCTTGATGACTTTATATGATGCACATGAAAATTTATGCATGAATGGGAAGAGTCAAATTAGGATAGGGCATTGCTACTGATGATGTGTTATGGACAGCCACTAACTTTAAGATACAGTGAGGGTAAACAGCCAACTGATTGGCATATCAGAGACAACCAAAGAATCAGCAGTGATGAAACTGCGTCAGCAATGGAAGGAAGTGTTGCAAGAATAGCTTAATGCCCAATCAAAACTATGTTCATCTGGAGCATTCAGAAATGTGTGGACAACTTAGCCACAGTGGGACTATATTTGTCAAGACTGGTAATGGCTTGAATTTACTAGCTATATAACAGGGAGAAAGATTCAAATGGAACTAATGCTATTGTTTAATATCGATTTAACAATGTTATGGCATTATCATAGCAAACAGTTTCAATGAATGTGAGATTTCAGGTTTTCACACTGGTGACAAAGAATACTATCCTCTGGTATGTGATGCCATAAGGTATGGTAGAAATTCCAACTTCAGGGGAGAAGATGGAGACAGGAAGATTCTCTGATATGGTACATATCTACCAGCCGAATAGTGTCTCATCCCAGAAGAAAGTACTTCAACCTCTGCAGAGTTCAGCATCAAATTTACAAATAATTTACAAATAAGCATGGACTGCTTTTCAGAATTTTCCACTATATTATGGTGGGAAGTGTAAGCAGCCCCAGTGATAAAGACAGTTTGTTATGGAACAGTGTAACTTGATAAACTGTTAGCAGTGAAGCAGAGAACAACCTCAGCAAAAAAAACTGAACAGCAATGGTGACAGCAGCAGACTCTCCAGTGGAAGATATCCCAACAGAAATCCAAACGGCATGTGAGGCTCTAAAGTTGAAGTGAAGACACTCCCTCTAAGGTGAAAACCACCCTAACATTGAAACTCTGGTCCTTCAGGTTGGGGGGCTGAAGTTGGAGGGAGACTGGTCCACCAGTGTAAAGAATTACCCACTGATGATTCATACAGTAATTTTAGAAATAATACAAACAAGATGCAGTAGCAGTAACAAATGTGTAACAATTACAAGGGCATTAATGTACGGAACTCAGTGAATGAATTTAATGCTGATGCAGTGACCAGACTTCCTAGATATTACAAGTGAAACTTTGCTATTAGAAAATGGCTTTCAGAAAGACTGCTGATACAGTGCCTGTGTTTATAATAAAACAATGACCCAGAAAAACTAAGAGTTCGAAGTTGAGCTCCATATTTTTATTTATAGACTGTTAAGGCATTCAGCAATGTACTTGAATGTAAACTGTGGAACATAATGTATGAGCAAGTCTATCTTAAATATTTATTTTAAACAACATAAAGCCCCTGTGCAGGCAAAGCTATAGGGCTGATAATGAGCATTTGTCACCTCCAGATACAAGTGATTAGTCAAGAAGTGAGACAACACTGCCCCATTTGTACAGTCTTTTTAATATTCATACTGATAAACATTAACAAAATACTAGAAAACTGCTCAGTCAGTGGTATTCTGACTACCTTGTATAACCACTGTAAAACATCTGTTATATATTTTTATTCTACAATGAAAAAGTACATGTTTTCAACAGTTATGTGAAAACATACAAAAGTGTTTCCACCATCAAACTACTCAACTTTGGTTCTGTCTTCTTCAGAACCATTTTGCTAAAATGAAAACATGACTACAAATACAGAAAGAGACAATGCTACAGCAGAGTGCAAAACATACACTAAAACATAAGTGTAACTCAAGGCTCTGGGTAGAAAGCTGCAGTCAGTTTTGCAGGTAAAGAAGATGGGGGAAGCAGGGAAAACTGGATGACATAAGCCCAGTTCACATTCCTTACACAGTCATACAGCTAAGTCCTGAACAGTACCTCGGGCTTGCAAGTAGGCCCTGCTACCTACCAGCAGTGTGACTTGTGTTGCACGTCTCCTGTGTCTTCTCTCTGGTGGCTGTGATGGGCAAGCGTGAAACAGTAACACATATAGATGGGAACTAAAGTCATCACTGGACAGTGACCAAACCAATTTAAAGGAGCTACTAACTGTATTTTGACTAAAAGAATAGAGAAATTTGATCCATGCTAGTACATGCACACTATCCATCTGTGCCTCTGTCCATGCAAGGGGTTTCTTGCAGGACTTATTTGGTGGTCACATTGCCTGGTGTGGCCTTTGGCCACCCCAATCCCTAAACCTCACACCACCTCCGTTGTTTCCTATGGGGATTTCTTAAAGAAAGAGTCTACACCAATAACCTAAGAAGCCTGGAGGACCTTCAACATAACAACAGACTGTTGCTCTCACTGACCAACACACTCTTAAAGACAGTTGCAAGAAGCATAGTGAAAAGGGTGAATGCCTGTCTTCAAGAATGTGGAAGACATTTTCAGCATCTGCTGTAATTACACATTTCTAATTGTTGATCACATTATTTATCATATTACTGGTATCTTTAAAAACATTAAAAAGAATGGTTCATAGTACTGGGTTGTTTTTCATACAGGAAATAGTGCAAAACATCCCTAAATTATAAGTCACTAAATGCTAGGCCGTCTATGACTGTATGTTTTACTGTACAACAGCTGTACACATATAATAGTTATTATGGTTCCATCTATAACCACTCCTTTTTTATATGTATGGTATTACTTTATGACCTTATATCTACCAGAAATTGCTAAAACTCACCATGCAGCGTCCTACACGGCTATACTTGCGTGCCTCTTCGCTTACTTGGTACACGTAGATATTATTATCACGAGATCCTAAGGCAAGCAAGGTACCATCTGGTGAGAATTTCACGACCTGGAACAGATAACATTTATATTTGGATCTAACTAATAATTCTGTATGACCTGTGTTGTTAATTAATCAATAAAAATTACAGCTTCACCAATTCTTTTCAGACTACTACTCACACTATAACACCTACATATATTTGGGACTGATCATACAGAAGTTGGGGAAGAAAATGTAGGATAAGAATAAGATGGCTTTGAGGTTCTGTGGATGGAATATGGCTGCAGCAGACTAAGAATGTTAAATGGTGGGCTCTGATGGTAGCAGTGTTGAATATTTGGGTACCACTAACAGCACTTAGTGTAAATTGAACTCATCCCTAATATTACCTGTATGGGCTCCGATCCATCGGTATGCAGTGAATATACTTCTCGGGTCTCTGCATCCATGACCAGCCAGTGCCCTGAGGTGCATCCAATGATCAAGACACTGCCATCCAAAGAAAATGTTGCTGATTGTACAGGCTCCTACACACATGAAATAAAAATATGGTAACACGAACCTCTGCGTAATTTCAATCTTCGTACATTTAGTGCAAATGTCATATTGTATCCTTGGGTAGCTCTGGGGGCCAAAATGTGTATATCAACAGAAGGAGTGCTCCTATACTGCGTTCACATTATAAACTCTGTGAAAAGAATTCACATGCCAAAGACAATGGGGTGCCTTTGTAAAGTAAAAAGTGCAGGATGGCTGCGTGTAAGAAGAAAGCATGGAACAAGTGAGAAAGTCTTTTCTTTGCAGTCCGAAGAAATCTGTGCACCGTGCGAGTTGTGAATTAGAGATGTCGAGTATGACTGTGTGGAGGGTGCTGCGAAAGAGACTGCACATTAAGCCCTACCATCTTCACTTGTTGCAGTTTCTGAAACCGACAAACCACATCGACTGAAGTAACTTTTGCATTAAGACGCAAGAAGCAATGACAGAGGAAGGTTTTCTTGATTTTGTTGTGTTTAGTGATGAGTCTATGTTTCATATCAGTGGGAAAGTGCACAGACATAATGTGCGTGTATGGAATACTGAAAATCCTAATGAGATGGTGCAACATGAAAGAGCTTCCCCAAAGATTAATGTTTTTTGTGCAATGTCCACACGAAAGGTTTATGGACCTCTCTTTTTCCGTGAAGACACTGTGACAGGAACAAGTTATCTGGAAATGCTACAGACATGGCTCTTCCCTAGACTGCAGGAAGCTGAACCAGAGGACTTCATTATGCAGCAGGATGGGGCTACCCCACATTTTTGTCTAGACGTTCGTCGCTGGTTGAATGACGTTCTTCCACATCGACGGATCGGGCGGGGTGTTCATGAGGACTTGTTGTTTTGTCCATGGCCTGCATGGTACCCTGATTTAACCCCTTGTGACTACTTCCTTTGGGGTTACGTGAAGGACGAAGTGTTTATGCCACCACAACCCATGAGCATACCTGATCTGAAGAACAGAATTACCATTGCTGTGTAGACCATCACACCTGCCTTGCTAATCAGAGTATGGCAGGAATTGGACTAACACCTTGATGTGTGCCGTGTGATAAAGGGTGCATACATTGAAAATTTGTAGGCATATATCAAAAACTTGTAGAGTTACTCTTTCATTGCCACCAGTATTTATAATTCTGTTCACCATACTTGTGAATATAATCAACTTCCAAACTGCTCCAATCATTTTGATACATGCTGTATTTGTCAAAACAGTCCAATATTCCAGAAGACTTAAGTCTTCAGCGACATCACTGTCACAACCTCAAATCTCATAAATTAACACTGGTTTAGTTTTCCCAGAAGTGCAACAGCGTTCTAACAGAGAGATATATCTCTCACTGAAAATTCATACTACACACGCTGTACTAAATGGTTCTGAATTATTTTGATGTTCTGAAAATGCCTGGAAACCTCTTGTCATTTTTAGAGCAACACAATTACATTTTTGGGTGAATTCCACCTGCAGTTCTGGAAAGTTTCTTATTCTTTTTCATAACCTTTCTCTTTGTTACAGATGGGCCTGCTGCTGGTTCTTGATGAGCTCATTTAATTGCTGTGTAGAGGTTTCATTTTCAACACTATATTCTATATTAAGGAAATCTTCTGCCCATTCTTTTTGCATGTAACATGATTAAGCAATATTGTTAAGCCATGAATGTTAGTTATGTTTATTTCTTTTTCACTCAGATTACTTATTTAAAATTCTGCTTTAGAGTAAGACCAGTGAGCTGTTTCTGGTGACTCCACTGCTTCAGCTAGCCGAATGGCTGGATCAGAAACACAAATTAATACAAAGTTCAGTGTCAGAAGATGTGAATACCATACTGAGTAGCAGCAATCACATGAGTGGTTGACATACTTGAACATTACACAGTTTACAATGCCTTCGTCCATGGGTAAAGTTACACTTGTGATGTTGTGTGGGAAGCATGGAAGTCATACACTGGGTAACGGAATTTTTGGGAACATGTCACACTTTCCGAAACAGGAGAATGTTTTGGTACTGTTGTTTCATCCTCACAGTCAATGCTATCAAGCACTGCTTCACAGTATGTCATCCACGACCATTTGTTAACAACAACCCCATTTATGTCAACACTGTTAAGAGTATGAAAACCATGGCTTTCCCTGTGACCACAGATTTCTCAGTGTCTCCAGTCACAAATCTACAGAGAAAAATGTAACAACAGTTCATCTCTTTCTCTCTAACCATCCACTTTTTCTGTGTGTGCAGCTTTCCACTATCTTCCAGCCCCTTCTTTTGCATATATCTGAGCCAATGGTTTGGATATTCACCAGTTTCCAGTCCTTACACTCACAACCCACTCCCATACAATCACACTGATGTCTTCACTTCCATCTTCCTCAACTGCCATTTCACTCATACATTACTTACTTCAGTCATATTTTTTACTTCCAGTTTGGCTGTTAAAATGTCAAGTGAGTTCAGGCATGTAATGGGATGACTTTTTTTTAACAGTTTATTTCACAATAAAATAACACTACCCTTTCCTTGGACACTATACCTAAAATGATACAGTGAAGTAAAACACTTTGAGCTACTGTATCCTCTGAGGAAACTACACACTATCAGCTAATGGTCATGAATGAGCTGAGCACTTATAGTGGTAGTGGTGTGTGAGGCATGCACATGAACAGCAGACTGACAGTACAGCAATTAACAAACGAGCATATGTGTGTGTGTGTGTGTGTGGGGGGGGGGGGGAGAGAACCAACTAATTATTGTCTGTTATATCGTCTTCTTGCTGTTCATTTCTAAGCTGAACAGTTTCCATTCATTATGCATTGTTTTAAACTGTTTCACACTAGATCCTCATCAGGACTAAGGAAATTTTACTCAACAGACACGTTTGCCCACCATCCAACATCTGCTGAAGACAGGTTTCTCAGTAGCTGGTTTATACTCTTAAAACAATGAATATAAGCAATTTCCCATTCTGAGCACTTTCCATATTTATGTGCAGAAAGTAACCATAAAATGGAATGATGCTATCATGGCACACAGAGAATAAAAAAGTACAGCCAGCTTCATGAGAAAAAAAAACGAGAATACAATACTTGATTTGGAAACATACCGTAACATCCTTGCTCCACACCACTGAATGGCTCATTGAATCCCACAGCATAATTAAGCGATCATGGCCTGCTGTGAGGAACTGTGGCAAAACTGGGTGAATGGCTAGACCCCACAACTCATCTGTATGGCCAAGAACTACTGGAGTCAGCCCTAACTCCAAGCTGCCTATCAGTATGCAGTTCTTGGTTGTTCCAACAAGCAGCTGTGAACCACGACCCTCCGCCACAACACGTATGGGGCCTGTTCAAATTACATTCCTTATTTCACAAAATATATTTACCAGAAATAGGAAGAAATTTTACTCTATATTTGATATAATTAAGTGCAAACTTAACTGATTATATTTAGAACAATACAAACATGCTGAAACATCTTAGGTTGGCTTGTAGTCTAACACAATTGTGTCAATATAGGTACATTTACTGACTTATTTTAGTACAACTACATGTTTCGGCCTTTATAGGCCATCATCAGGTTGTCTTACGAGAGGTAAATGAGTTCCATTGATCTTAGGCACTTATTCGTGCATTGCACAATTCGCTAGTAGAGATCTCTACATTAATGGCTTTTGTCTTATGTGCTCGTTGGGTTTTTGGTGCTGTCGATTAGTTCGTCAGCTCGGGGGGTCCCTGGTCGCACTTGCGTTCTTCTCCTGAATGGGATGTTTGGTGTTGGGGTGGTCTGTTGCTTGTGTTTTGGTGCTGGTATGTTCTGTTCTTCTGCCTTGTTTCCCGGGTGGAGTTCTTGTGGCTATTAAGCTGTGGTTGGTTTGTTGCACTAAGTTCCCTTGTAGGGCGGTGTTGTTGCACT
>Ga0123357_10005582_pt1 | contig 15113 bp, 14 predicted proteins | sample TergutEmb28metaG_FD_89873 | JGI IMG/M metagenome (GOLD analysis project Ga0123357, IMG submission 89873) | Embiratermes neotenicus P4 segment gut microbial communities from Petit-Saut dam, French Guiana - Emb289 P4 | ecosystem: Host-associated > Arthropoda: Insects > Digestive system > Gut ... | reverse complement strand
TATGTTATTAAAATATTTATTTACATATAATACTTTAAAACATAAGACTTATTTTAAAATTTGCTAAAACTCCTACATGTTTCAGTCATAACTTGACCATCCTCAGGGAGTATAAAAATTCCTGTAATGAAGTTGCTACTATTTTTCTTCCGGTGGTGTGGCAGCATGCGTTTGTATGCTCAGGTTATGCCTGTGTTCTCTATTGATGCTCTTGCAGTGGGTGGTGTTGTTCTTGAGCTGTGGCCTCCCATGTCTACAATCATAAACTATTGCACGGAACAAAAATAAAAAAAAATATATATATAATGGGTATCATATTGGAAGAATCAGTGAATACTGGTTTGCATTTTCAGCTAATCTGTAAAGTGATTAAATTGTAAACAAGTATCCACTGATTCTGTGCTAGCATTGTATCCATTATATAAATGTGTTACATGATGATGGCTGAATAGTAGTTGGTAGAGACATGTACAGATGTACAAGAATATGTATATATAATGTATTAATTTGCCTTGTCACTTGGATGTTAGCTAGTAATGACAAAGAAAGGTGCTTAAAGGTTGGTGAAATTAAACAATGAAATGTGGTGTGTTGGTTGAAAAGAATCATTTTGCCTTAGAATTATCGGAGTCTAGAGGGCTGTCAAATATTTGACTACCTTGCATATTTCTTCTCTGACATCAGTATTATGTTGTGAGGTCACAGTCACATTATACTTGGGCCATCAGAGAAGGTAATCATGATATGGATGTTGGAGATAAAAGAAGGAACAACAGCATCCTTTTAAAAATCAGATTCCCTTTTGGAAGATTATTATAGCTGTGCTGGTGTACAAGATATTATTGTCCAAGTATGGCTGGGTGTGAAACCCTTTTGCTTTTGGTGCAGAAGACCTAATGGGAGATATATTTCAGCTTCCCTAATGCAAAGTTAAGAAGCAATTCACTGCTATTTGTGCATTCTGCATATAGGTAAGCAAGACAGAAAATAATCAGAAGTGAAGTCAGATTAATCCTTCCATTTGCAAACACACATGAGTGAAAGGCTGGAATGTCAGCAATCACTTTTGTAAGAAAAAAAAGTTCAAAAATAGGTTTCAGCCACAGCATCAACTGCAATTTATCCGTCTTCAAAAAAATCACACTTTAAGATTTTTAAAATCAAGTACAGGTCCAGGGTTCATGCTTCGTTTGTTTTTAATTTTTAAATTTTTACAGTTCTTTCATTTTACTTGCGTTTTTGTATTCTCTGTGTTATTTATGTGTGGCAAGCACCTGTTTAACACATTTTTATGTGCCACCTAATTTTGAAGCTCCATAGTTTTTGCTGAAACTGGCCTCTTAATTTGTAAGTTTAATTTAAATATAAGCCCAGGTGTTCTAAGTGGGTGTGTTTAAGTAAGAGCATACCCGCTGTTCTGAGTAAATTGTTGCATGTATTGCTTCAAGTCGTCACAGATTTTGATGAAATTCACAGTGGGGGTCTTACGCAGTACAGACACTCCCAACTTTATGCATTTCAGACCTACACAATTCTTTAAAAAGGCAGACAGTATAATGTTTTTGAGGGGTGTTCATGCATCCATTGTTGCAGTGTTAAAGCAATAAGTATTACATATTCTGAGAGTGTGTTTGTATCTTGCGAATACAGCATGCAATGTGCATGCACCATATTGTCATCTGTGGCCTGCCTGGCTCTACAATATTTGTCAACATTGTCTCATAAATTGCACAATTTTTTAAATACAGTTATTGAACATAATATGTGTGTTTTGATTTTCTGTACAACTTTTGTCAGAAACATTTCTCACTCTAAGAATAAATTGTGTGAGTATGATTAAAAATGTATATTGGTCTTCATGCATAAAGTACCTATTATTGTTGTGAGCTTTGAATAAAACATGAATTTTTATGACAGAGTTTTGAAAAATACTCAGATATAAAATTTCATGACTATTCCATGAAGACTGATGGATGAACAGACAGATGTGACAAAGCTGATAGTTGCTTTTCACAATTTTTTGATCATATATGAAAAGTATTTTAAAAAATAGTGCAGTAAGAACATTTTATAACCATGCACTGAATTTTTCTGTGGGGAATGAAAGTAAAATGAGACAAAGGTGGTGGAAGGATTTTGCTGTTTGATAACACAGGTGGTAGGGCAGTCATGTTGCAACTTATCAGGTTCCGAGGAGTCTGTAGAGTTGGGCTGCTTTGTGTAGACATGCAGTTGGCCAGATGTATGCTGAATTCCCAGTTGTGCAAAATTTGACTTATTATCCAGAACATAACTGTGGTGTAAGTTGGGGAGAGTCTGTATGTGTACAATCTTTTGCATTGTGTTGTTATTCACAACTGTATGAACTAGAAGGGATTGGGAGTGCCTTAACCACACTTTCAGGAGTGAGGTTTGAGACCTGCAGTGCCCAACAAATAGTGCATTGTGGTAGAAGCCAGATGTTCTAAAAATTGATCACACAATGGAAGTCGCATAGTTATGGAGGCCCACATGTCCACTGAACCAGAAGGAAAAACCATTTGTGTAAAACAGTGAAATTGTGTAAGGTTTGAGATTTTCATGACATTGACTAATTATGAATATTGTTATCTTACGGAATGTGATTCACAGATCACGTCCCATTAGTAGCAGTCTTTATGGTTAAATTGGGTGAAATACTGCATTTCAGAATGTGGTAGAATTTAATATATTGCCACATAATCACTGGTTGTTTGTAATTCAGTAATCCCGTTCTGCTTGCTTGTTATTCAACTTGGCAGTAATTATAACTGCTTTTGAAAATACAAAACATTAATCTTTAAGGCCAGTGCAAGTTAATTTTCCAGTAATTGAGCTTTAAGTGACATGCTTTATGAGCGAAAGTTGTGATTGTGAGTTACAGCATTTTATTTTGTGGAAAGAGCATAACTTGCATGTGTTTGAGAATAGGGTACTTTGGAAAATATTTTAATGTGGGAGAGGGAGTGGTGAACATCACATAATACACAGCTTACTGTAGGGTAGTCAGATAAAGGAGATGTGACTGGAATAGATTTGTGCAGGAGGAATGTGTTCATGTGCTGTAATGGAGGTGGAATGGTAATACAATAAATTTGAGGAAAAATAATTAGGATATGAGCTGCACTGAAGTAGTAACTCTGGACTGAATTGCTGAAGAAAGATCCCCATGACAGTATTCAGCCATTGTTTCATATAACAGGATTGTTAATGTAGGCAGATGCTGTGATAAAATCCAACTATGCTTTCAATATAGTACACCATATGTCGACTGAGGAGGTAATATTCTGGATCTGTATTTGGATGGTTCATATCCTGGCTGGATTACCTGCTGTACTAACAGAGTGTTGCCGGTGAAAGCTAGGAGTTACTCATGCTGTAGTATCTCTATTTTATTTAGAATATGTGGGTCAGAATTGCTGATAAAACTACAGGTAAAACTATGTAGATAATGTCTAGAAGTAGGCTGTGACCACCACCTTCGAAATGCTTTTGTACTTATCATTTGTCATCCTTCCATCGAATTTGGTGTGTTATTTTACAGTTGCCATTGGGTCATTATGTGACATAGGAATTGGTTGCAGTATGTACCATATTGACTGTAGTTGATACTTCATGTCTTTGTTTCAGTGTCTCATGGCAACTACCAGAGTCCTGGGGACTTGCCCATGGGATCAGCCAAGGAACAGACACTGATGTGGCAACAGAATTCTTATTTGGGAGATTCTGGAATCCATTCAGGTGTCACAACACAAGCTCCATCACTGACTGGTAAAGAGGAAGATATGGAGTCAGAACAGCTCATGTTTGATCTTGACCAAGGATTCACACAGGGTTTTACACAAGACCAAGTGGATGGTGAGTTATGTACTTGGAATGTTGTTTAACCCAGTCCTAGTGGAAAAACTACGTAGGAATTGCTGATTTGTTGTTGTTAAAATGAATCGTCTGTGTAGAAGGAAAGTAGAAATATCTGTAAATCTGATTTCTTTGACAGGTTAGTATAGGTACATGTTTTGGCAGTAACATATATATGATGCCTTTAGTTGGCTAATCAGTAACATGAATGATGTGTCTGTGATCAGAGATGAACCAGCAGCTGAGTCAGACACGTTCCCAGCGTGTGCGTGCTGCTATGTTCCCTGAAACACTGGAGGAAGGTATTGAAATACCATCTACTCAGTTTGACCCAGCTCAACCCACAGCTGTCCAGAGACTTGCTGAACCAAGCCAGATGCTGAAACATGCTGTTGTGAACCTCATCAATTATCAGGTATGACTGGCCTCTTGTTAGAGATGAAGTGGTGTAAGCTTCATGTTTAGTGGCGATCACACTTCAGTATTAGTTCTTTTATTTAGGTGGCAACTCGAAAAGTTAGGAACTAGGGTGTAAACCAAAAAAGGACTAGAACTATAATTATTTTCAGTTACTACCTCCATCACCACCACTACCACCACCACCATGACTACTGCTACTGCTGCTAGTCATAGTAGCAGCAACAGCAGCACTGGTGGTGGTGGTGGTAGCAGTAGAAGCAGTAGTAGTAGCAGCTTTGGCATGAAATGTAGCTGAGTGTCCCTACTGCTTTATTGCTGGGGAAGGAGACCCAGTACACATTGGAATAGAAAGTTGGGTGAGACTCACAGCCAGTCTGTACTCTTCCATAGAAGAGAAAAATCTCTTGCCTCTGAGAATCAAACTGTGATGCCTTGGCTGTCCAACATATAGCCTAATAATCACTTTATCAACTGAGATCACCAGGCTTCTCAATTCTATAATGACAGAGCAAATTAGAGGGAGGGTAAGTAAAGGCTGGGCTTTTGTTTGCACTGCTCCATTATACTTGAACATAATGGTACTCTACTTGTAATACTTAAAATTATGTGACATCAGTGGTGTGAATATCGATGTAACTTGTGTAAATATTAAAAAAGTCTCTTTGTATGCCATAAAGGCATATGGCAGGTGTGGAGTTACAGCTTTACCCAATTATAACTTCAGCACTGGATGGAGTTGATGGGTCAACTACACACCCTGGCTGCTTTGTCTCTGGGGGGGGGGGATCCCCTGGTACCCGTGGAATAGAAGACAGGTCCACACCCTTATTCTGGACATTATGGGGGAAAATCTTCTTCTGTTGGGAATCATTCCCTAGATTATTCAGCTCATAGCCTGGTAATTGTGCAAATTACCTTATCCGTGCTCCTTACAACTTTACCTTTAGCTGAATATAATCTGGTTTTGCATTGCCTCATTTCATGTGATTTAATCCCATTTCCACCAATGGGGTGAACAGTCATTTGTATAGTATGTGTAATTTGTCAGATGGGGTTCCAAATAGAACATCTGCTGATGTTTTCAGTGGTATATGGACTTACACATTAATTTTGAAACTTCGTTTGGATAACGTCTTTACAGGGAATGCTCATTCCTGGATAAGTGAGAGTCCTGTGTTTCATATGGCAGGATTTTTATTATTTTTCCCCAGGATGATGCCGATTTAGCCACCCGAGCTATACCAGAACTCATCAAACTTTTGAACGATGAGGATCAAGTGGTTGTGTCACAAGCTGCCATGATGGTGCATCAACTATCAAAGAAAGAAGCCTCCAGGCATGCTATAATGAACAGCCCCCAAATGGTTGCTGCTTTGGTTCGAGCAATCTCTAACAGTAATGATCTGGAGTCTACTAAAGCGGCTGTTGGAACTCTTCACAATTTATCACACCACAGACAGGGATTGCTTGCTATATTCAAGAGTGGTGGTATTCCAGCACTGGTGAAACTGCTCAGGTTAGTTGAATTAAAATTATCATAAGTAGGAGACTGAACATTGTTTCTTTCAGATTCTTGAATTTGTTGCATATTGTATTCATGGCCTTGCAAAAGTTGTGCAGCAGAGCATTTCAGGAAGATTTGTTAGACCATTGCCTAACTGCCAGGTGGAGGGTTGTGTCTTGCTTGCTGTACGCCATTGCTTCTTCATTTTATTCATTACTGCCTAACATGATATGAGAAGTTAGCTAGCAGGTAATTTTACACAGTATTCAACAGTTTCACAGTTATTAATATATTCAAGACTTCTGATGCAGATCACATGTTTTCTGGAAGCCAGTGGTGGCTCACTGTTCTAGCTTTAACATGTCATATAAACAGATGTGTTGTGATTGTGTGAACTGGATCTTGCTGTAAGGTTTTGTGGATATGGTGATGAACTTTAAATACCATGAAAGTGTAACTTCATAGGCCAGCCGAGTGGCTGTTAACTTGCAAAGAAAGGCCTGTGCAGTAGAGTAAGTGTAAGTACTGGAAATGATGAGTGCCTTTTGATGTATATTGCAGCTCTCCTGTAGAATCTGTGTTATTCTACGCCATCACTACACTTCACAATCTACTGCTTCATCAGGAAGGCTCCAAAATGGCAGTAAGGCTTGCTGGGGGTTTGCAGAAGATGGTGGCCCTCCTGCAACGTAACAATGTCAAATTTCTGGCCATTGTGACAGACTGCTTGCAGATCTTGGCATATGGAAACCAAGAGAGCAAATTGATCATTCTGGCTTCACAGGGTCCAGTAGAACTTGTTCGCATCATGCGTTCGTACGACTATGAGAAGTTGCTCTGGACCACATCACGAGTATTGAAAGGTGGAGTTAAACCATATAATGTGATATTCCTTTTTATCCAAGGACTATGATGCAATTTGTGATCATACCAGTGTCTTTAGTACTTAGAGTATGTGCCAAATAATTGTGTATTCTGCCATTATTATCACTTGTATTTTTTATGCATTCTTGTGTCAAAAAATCAACACAAACAGTAGGACAAGCATGAAAGTCTGTACTTCTATTAAGTACATTTATACTTGACTCTCAGAGTGACCAGATACATAGGTTATTCAGCAAGTAAGTACTTACTGTCTGCACATAGCTCTCGCGCATCCTTGAGACTGTCACTTTGTGCATGTGCGTTGACTTCCTGTATCAATTGAGAAGCCACAGACGCCATTTCGTGAAATTCATATTATGTTTATTCCTGTTTAAGACAATTGAAGGGGCTGCTGACTGTGAAATACAGTCTGTAATTCGTTTTTTGAACGCTAGGAATGTGCTACCAAGTGAGATTCATCACCAGATCTGTCAAGTGTATGGTGACAGTGCATTGAGTGATGGCATGGTTAGGAAATGGGTTTGGATGTTCAATGAAGGACAAGAGAACGTGCACGATGAGGTGCAAAGTGGGTGCCCATCTTTGGTGAATGATGATTTGGTGCACAAGTTCAATGAAAGAGTGCGTGACGACAGACATTTCACAATTTCTGATCTGTCCCTGCACTTTCCTCAGATTTCAAGGACTGTACTCATGACATTGTCAGTAGTGGCTAACATTGCAGGCGGCTGCATTCTTTGAGGAGGGTATACAAAAACTTGTACCTCAATAATGGCGGTGAATATGTGGAAAAATAGTTCAAAGAATGTAGAATCTGATGATAAAATTTTATACGAAACCTTAGTCGATTTTTTTTTTTTTACAGTGAAACAGTACTTACTTTCTGAATAAGCCTCGTAGTTAATCAGAAATCCCAGGATGTAACATGTTGTGCCTTTGCAAATAGAGTGAAACCTTTGCAAAGACAGTGAGACCTTAATTGAATGTTCCTGAAGGGACTATTTAAAATGAGCGTTGAATGAAGGATGACAAAATCAGGGACATGAATATATATGTAGCCTTTGGAATTGAATAAATTAAATTAATACTATATTATGTTAAGTGTGATCTAGTGCACTTCTTCCTCATATCCATAAAAGTTGTTGTTGCTGCTCTGCTGTCTAATGACCTCTGTGCATCTTGTTCTCAGTACTACAGTGGGCAGTCTTTGTGTGTTTGTTTTGCATGTTGTGGGTATTCTGCCATATCATACATTGTGTACAATGGAGTAACCCAGCTTAGCTACCCATACTGGTCTGGACCACATTGCCGTGGAGAAATGGGCCAGTATCAGTAGCTCAGTCATGTTAACTCCACTGTATTCTGTAGACAACAGAGACAGCAGAGGTGCTAGGAAATTGTGACAGTTTTAACTCCCCCCCCCACATTTCCAGTTGAAGGTACTTGAAGCAACATCATGATGCCAATTTATGCTCTTTTTGAACATATAATCAAGGAACTGGGTAGAAAGCGCAAATATATATTCAAAGAAAATTTAATGTTCTTACAGAAGTTTTGACAGGACTGACAAAAACGTGCATTATGGTTGAGGAAAACTTGGATTCAAGGAATATAAAGACCAAATTTCACTGTAACACGTTCAGAAATGATGGGCATGGCATTTTTTGGCAATAAATTTGGTACCATTATCAGTGTTATTTAGCATATCCTGGAAAGGTGTGTGGTAGTAAATATTTTCAAAATGCGCAGCTTTTAGAAAGATGATAGTTCTCTTGAATGGTGTATAAATGTATGTTATCTATATTGATTACTGAAGGCTGTGTTGTACAATTTTGCTCCAGCATAATGCTTGTAATATCATTTGGTTTCAGTTCTGTCGGTCTGCTCAAGCAATAAGCCAGCCATTGTAGAAGCTGGGGGGATGCAGGCATTGGCCATGCATCTAGGTCATCCAAGTCAGCGTCTAGTTCAGAATGCGTTGTGGACTCTGCGAAACCTCTCTGATGCAGGAACAAAAGTGGTGAGATGAATGTTGTTGCTGCCATTTTGTAGTTTCCATTTTTTTATATTCAACAGTTCGAAACCCCTGGAATTTTTTTTTTTTTTTTCATTTTTAGATAAAAATACTTATATATTCAGATACGCCATTTATAGTATTTTAATATTTTTATAATGACTAAAATACTGCATTCAATTATTGACCATTAGGGAGACCAAGAAGTAAGTGCAGATACCGAATGAGGGAAGATCAGAGGAATGCTTTTGAAAGAGGGGATACATATACACATGATATCTTGGACAACAGCAAAGAATGGAAGGACGTTTTGTCATAAGATCTCCGAAAGTAGTGGGAACATCAGTTAATGGTGGTGAAAATGGGGGGTTCTCAAATTTTCTGGTACTGTGAATCCGTAATATTTCTGTGGAACTGCATCCCAAAATCATCTGAATTTGTAGAGTGCTAGGGTTCAGCTTGTGGTAACATATAAGTTTGAATAAATACAAACACGAAACATGCTTAATCCCCCAAAAAACATTCAGTACATAAACTCTGATTTTCCTAGCAGTATTGATCATAAAACTGAGATTCAGAAGATAATTTAGTAACTGTCCAACAAGATGTGAGTCACATCTTGTTGGACAGTTACTAAATTATTATGACTTGATACTGATGGTGATGTCATGTGCAACAAATTGCTCCTCTGAGATTGCTGCACTATAGCACCCAAAACCGGCTGGCTGACAGCTGTACTTGTCTTGGTGGATGTCACTGTAGTGGTGGTGGTTATTAAATTCGATTCACAATGCACCAACCCATGTACATAAAATTCAGAAGATACTTTTCTCGCCTGAGGAGAGTCTTAAACTCGGCTTTTTAGGCACAGCTCACAGACACGTGTTGGAGAAACACTGTTATACCATCATTCCACATAAATTTCATAAATTGTTAAAAATACTCAGTAGAATAATTTTTCTTTCCAACTTGTAATACAAAGCAAAAATTAATCCAATGTTCTACACATTTGAGAACCACTGGTATATATGACTGTTGGGTTTAAAGTCAATAACACATGCCTGGGCATTCATGACAGTGGGTGCACTGAACAAACCAGGCCAACCATAGGTGTGCAAGTTATATTCTAGCCAGTAAATGGATTACTATCCACTCCTCAGTTACATTTTATATACAGTGTGTCAATGCCATTCATTTGTATTCCATACCAGTTATGATGTAGTATTGGTAAAGTACCAGATTTGCGTCATAGATTGTGCTCCAGCAGTATTTCTGCCACCTACAACCTCTCAAAATCCATTCACCTCATTCTTTATAAAATACTAAATATACGTTTAACACCATGTTGCATTTCCTTACCCTTGATAATGGGGTAACTATATTCCTGAAGCCTTGCAGGGGAGGGGCACTGTATTTGAATCTCATATGGAGTATCAACTGTCCTATCTGAAAGTATTTTATATAAGGTTTTTCACATTTAGGCCAGGTCTCTGCCACAGTAGTATTTTGAAATACATCACACTTGCTACCTCACACATACTTTGAAATTCGTACATACTTGTTAGTCTCATTTTGTTTGCATAGATTAGAACAATATGAAGTATGTGTGTATGTGTTTTTAGCCTGTATCAATATTATTGACTTTGATGTTTTGTAGGATGGCCTTGAAGGTCTGCTACAAAGTTTGGTCCAGCTTTTGGCATCCACTGATGTGAATGTAGTGACATGTTCTGCTGGCATCCTCTCAAACCTGACATGCAACAACCAGCGCAATAAAGTGACGGTATGCCAGGTTGGTGGTGTAGATGCTCTTGTGCGTACCATCTGCAATGCAGGTGACCGTGAGGAGATAACAGAACCTGCTGTTTGTGCCCTTCGCCACTTGACATCACGACATGTTGAATCAGAGATGGCACAGAATGGTGTACGTCTGAACTATGGCATGCAAGTTATTGTGAAACTGCTGCAGGCTCCATCCCGGTGGCCGCTGGTAAAAGCAGTGATAGGATTGATCAGAAACCTAGCCCTCTGCCAAGCAAATCATGCCCCATTACGTGAACATGGAGCCATCCACCACCTTGTTCGTCTTCTCACGAAGGCCTTCCATGATACACAGAAGGTATGTGAACATGTATAGCCTTCTGCAGAGTGATCACTTCTGTATCATGTTCGCAACTTAAATTGTTTCATTTTGTCCCCAGCTACACACAGTGTTGATTTAATTGAATTCTATCCAGTATGATAGTACGGTAACAAATTCCAATCATTGTTGATATTACAAACCATACTATTAGCAAAATTGAAGAGTTTTATTATTTTTGACATATTGGTGGTAGTGTCACAATTATTAGTATGTGTAAAATATACTGGGGTATTTTTAGTATTATGTTTAGATGCATATTCCAGAAATTGCATATATCCTACATCTAATGGGATTTCAGAGGTCCTCAGTTTCAAGCACTGGCAGCCAGCAGATTGGAGCATATGCTGATGGTGTGAGGATGGAGGAGATTATGGAAGGAACTGTTGGAGCTTTGCATATCTTGGCCAGGGAATCACATAATCGAGCTATCATCAGAGGACTGTTGGTCATCCCAATTTTTGTGCAGGTTTGTATGAAATAGTGTGAATATGGCACATAACAAGGTCCTCATTATAGCAAGAACAAATTATCAGCACCATCCATTTATTTATGGTAAATAAGTGAAAACATATTACATAAAATGAGGGCTTTTCTGGCACTTTGGTAATACTGAACATTTCATGATAAGCTGCGACTCCTTTGGGGACCTGTTATCACCACCTGTATGTGCCAGTTTGTTTAGCAAGGTGTGTGTGTGTTATTTGTCCCTTATCTGGATTGCGAAAGTCTGCATTTCATAATTCAGTACTCTTTTGTCAAAACAGAGGATGTACTCAAAACATGTGGAGGCATGTGTGAACATATGGGGGGCACTGCAAGTGCTCCACTTAGAAATGCTGACTTGCTTTCCAGAATGTTGAATAGAATAGTGGACGGTGTGTTAGGACTTTGTTCATCAGACCTGTGTGGCTTGGAGCAAAATAGTCCGGATTAATTTTTGGACATCATTCACTACTTTGAAAAACAGATGCATGGTCTGTTGGCTGGGAGACCGGTGACACTGAACCAGGTGGTCTGTAGTGTGTGTTGCTAGGAAAGATGGCTGCCTTGACAGTTTATGGCAGATGATCTGTGAAAAAGCCAACCATTTTGTGGCATGCTTAAATATCTAGAACTGGCATCATCTTGAACAGAGACTTCACTATTTTAAGGTAAGGAAATGAGCACAACGAGCAAGTGCATAATGTGTAAGTTCTATTTGGTGTACCTCGAACTCCATACATTTTTGGGGCAACAAAAATTGTGGGTGATACTGCATGTAGTGGACAGTTAGTAATTGCCTCTCATTTCTGAGTACAAGAGGTTATGAAAGTATGAGAAAATTTGTAACTCATTTCACATAGTACTGCAACACCAAGAATGTTTGATACCACCTCAGACAAGTTGGGAAGCTTTCCTAGGGCATAATTGTACTGGGTTATGTTGAAATTTAGGATGGTATAGGCCTGTAGTGTGACAAGAATAATACATACATGGTTATTTCTGCTCTGTATGCAAAGGAGTATTGTATTTGATTTCAGCTGCTATTTAATGACATAGAAAATATCCAGCGAGTGGCTGCTGGAGTTTTGTGCGAGTTGGCTGCTGACAAGGAAAGTGCTGAGATTATTGAACAGGAAGGAGCCACTGCCCCATTGACTGAGTTGCTGCACTCACATAATGAAGGAGTTGGTAAGTGATATTTTAGATTATTAATTGGGGCCCAGAATGATCTTTAGTCCGAAGAACAACTGGACTGCACAAAGACTATGAAGACTGGGCACATGAGAATGATATTGAAACAGACTTTAGTTTTCTTTGTCAATACAAATTAGGATACCAGACAATTTAGAATGTAGAAGTCTCATTGAAAAGACAGCATACAATAATGATATTTTTCTAACTCCCTTTCTTGTTAGCAACGTATGCAGCAGCTGTTTTATTCCGAATGTCAGAGGACAAACCACAGGACTATAAGAAGAGATTGTCCATGGAATTAACCAGTTCCCTCCTGCGTGAAGACCAGCTTCTGTGGAATGGAGGTGATCTTGGGATGAGTCCAGATTTGCAGGTATGTTTTTTGCCGTGATCTTGTGTTGCTTCTGAACTTAGCCTACCTGGATTTGGTAACACTGTCACGTGATGTACATGGGCCTATTGCGTGGTTAAAAATTTGCAGCTCCCGATTGATTCAGGTGATTATGAGTTTTTCTGTACTGCCATGTATGTTGTTGTGCCCTTCATATGGTATATTGCTTTCTGTGTTTATGTGGCCAGTTCAGTGCTTAAATTATTAAGGATGAGACCAAACCTAGCAATGCTGAGGTACAAGACCTGATAGAAAGTATGGAAACTGAATCCACAGTTGACTAACATAAATTGGCTTACTCAGTTACATTTATTTCACACTTCATGCCTTTGCTGGAAGCACCTCATGCGCTCAATTTTTGGAACTGCCAGCAGTTGCCTTACTGCATTTTGCTGAGTTGTTTGCACTGCATAAAAAGTCTTGCCATTTAGTGGTAGGTGGGGTGGGGTGCAGCCTCATTTATGGAACTCTTTGTATGAACAGTTTTCTACACATGATGGATCTGAGCAGGTACTGAACTCATCAGGAATTCCTGGTGAGTTTGGTTGTCACTGGATTCCCATTCTGGGGGAACTTTTCACAGTGTACTGCGTCACAAAGTCTTCCCAGCACATATGAATGCCAATGTTGGTTAATCACCTGTGTGGTTAGAGATAACTTATTACACTTACAGTTGAAGATAGTCATTACTTTGGTTTTGCTGTGCACTTTATTGTGCTTTTTCAAATAATGGCAAGGAAGTGGACTTGTAATGTGGTGATTGCTGCTTAGTTGGTGGCGGGGTGAGCCATTGACCCACATTTCAGTGCCATTTAAAATCCTTATGACATTTTCAGCAGGTTACTTTCCTTGGTTTTCTCATTCTTTAAAATGATCATTCTGCTCATTAAGTAACTTGTGTTTTGTTGACTGTACTGTCAGCAAATCGTGTTTGCTTCAGTTAGTGAGCTTCAGTTGCCATATTTTCGATCTTCTCACAAAATTTATTGTACCTGCATTATTCTGTAGGCTCTGAGACATGTAGATTGATTTATGACATCAAGTCCCTGTTTTTTCAGATGGTGATTACAGTGGATTGAAATGAATGAATGAATTGTAAATCTGCATAATTTAAAGCTGCTGCTGCAGTGTAAATGCGATATTCACTCTTCTGGGATACTACACAGAGTTGATTGGTAGTTACCAATTGGTTCACCGTGTAACATCCTGGAAGGGTGAAGATCTGAATAGTAAATATGTCTGCACTTGCGGCAGCTTGTTAAGGCATGTTAATCAGAGCCGTGACTTTGTACAGTGTGGTGTATCTGGAGATACAAATTTGGTCTTGATCCTTTTTAATCAGACCTTGTAAATTTATAGAATTAAAATGCATCATTCTGTCATAGACGCCCCACATATTTATCCACAATTGCCTGTGGTACTATTTTTTTTTAAATCATTCTTTGAATTTGCATGAGTTGTGTGTAATAGTTGCAAAATTTATGTTAGAAATTTAATTCTTGAACTCCTGTGAATTATGAATTATGAATGTTATTAGTTACAACTAGTTATGTAAAGCATGAACATGCCAGATATTTATTACTTGTCTCCCGTGATTAGAAACATTTATTTGAGTTTTATATTTTTGCATTGGTGGAAGTGTGAATTTTTTTTATCCACTTAGATTAAAGTTGTGCACTTAATTCACGTAATCACCATGCATTATATCACAGTAGTTGTAATATTTATTTAATTTTTCTCATAATTGCATCATCACTGAGAACCTTTGTCCATGGCGCAGATTTAGGGGACTTAGAGCAGCGTGTCTTTTTATTTTGTAATTTTTAGCACGTCTGGTGTGATTGTTGCACATTGTCTATGGTGTGGTTGTTTTTTGCTTTGATACCCCATTGCAGGATATGCTTGGCCCTGACCAGGGGTATGATGGTATGTATGGGCAGGGACCACCTAGTGTACATAGCAGTCATGGCAGCAGGCCCTACCAGCAGCAAGGTATGTTCAGGTGCAGGCATTTAGCCAGCCAGTGCCCTTCACTGTCTAACAACCAATAACAGTACTGTATTTACCCAAATGCAAGACACCTATAATCTAACCCCCCCCCCCCCCCCCCCAAAAAAAAAAAAAAAAAAGAAAAAAATATAATCACCCAACAAAAAAAAATATTATAAAAAAAAAAATATTTTTTTTTTTTTTATTTTTCTTC
>Ga0123357_10005581_pt1 | contig 15113 bp, 13 predicted proteins | sample TergutEmb28metaG_FD_89873 | JGI IMG/M metagenome (GOLD analysis project Ga0123357, IMG submission 89873) | Embiratermes neotenicus P4 segment gut microbial communities from Petit-Saut dam, French Guiana - Emb289 P4 | ecosystem: Host-associated > Arthropoda: Insects > Digestive system > Gut ... | reverse complement strand
GGAGTTGGGCGGTCTGCGGCGTTGCAAATCCTCGCGATACCTTCAGGGTTCGCTGTGGTTTGCGCCTGGCATCCCATCCCAATCCGCAGCGCACGCTTACCGCTCGACTTATTCAGAGTATCCTTAGAACGTTTTTGATTTAAACATGTACAGCGCGACGCGAATGCGGGAGGAAAATTGCAGGGGCGAAACCCCCGCCCTGGCGGGCGCTCTCCCCGGAGAAGATGCCTGACAAGGATTTTCTCTCGCCAAAACACCTTCTGTTCCCTTTTCAAAATCATGCCCACCCAAATCAAGATCTGCGGAATCACATGCCCTGAGGACGCGCTGGCCTCGGTTCGTCTCGGTGCGGACGCGCTGGGATTCGTTTTTTACCGTTCCAGCCCGCGTTATGTTGCGGCAGCAACGGCGGCGGCGATTATCCAGGAGTTGCCGCCCTTTACGCAGACGGTAGGGCTTTTCGTCGATCCGCTACAGGAAGAGGTCGCGCGAGTGCTGGAAAATGTGCCGTTGTCCTTGTTGCAATTTCATGGCGATGAGGACGAAGCCTTTTGTTCGAGTTTCGCGCGGCCCTATCTCAAGGCGGTGCATGTGGGATCGAGGGCGCGGCGGAGCAATTTACTGCAGCACGCGGCTTTCTTTCCCTCCGCGCGGGCGGTGCTTTTCGATGCGCTGGGACCGGGCTACGGCGGCGGCGGAAAGACCTTCGACTGGGAGGTGCTGTGTCCGGACAACGCGGAGACGACACCCCGGCCTTTCCCGCTTCCGTTCGTGCTCTCCGGCGGCCTGACGCCGGAAAATGTGGGGGCGGCAGTGCGCCGCGTTCGTCCGGCGGCGGTCGATGTTTCCTCCGGCGTCGAGGCGGTTGATGATTCGGGGCGTCCTCTCAAGGGCATCAAGGATCACGCAAGAATCGCCGCCTTTATCGCAGGAGTACGCCATGCAGAATCCTGATCTGCCGGATCAAAAAGGCCATTTCGGCCCTTACGGCGGCATTTTCGTTGCCGAGACGCTGATTCCGGCGCTGACCGAATTGCGCGACGCCTACGCCGGAATACGCGAGGGCAAAGGCTTTAGCCGCGAATTCGCCGCCGAATTCGCCGCCGAACTCAAACATTACGTCGGACGCCCAAGCCCGATCTACCACGCGCGGCGCTGGTCCGAAGAACTCGGCGGCGCGCAGATCCTGCTGAAGCGCGAGGATTTGAACCATACCGGCGCGCACAAGGTGAACAACTGCATCGGACAAGCCCTGCTCGCGCGGCGGATGGGCAAGAAGCGCGTGATCGCGGAAACCGGCGCCGGGCAGCATGGTGTCGCCACGGCCACCGTCGCAGCGCGTTTCGGCATGGAATGCGTCGTCTACATGGGCGCCGAGGACATCGCGCGGCAAGCGGCCAACGTCTACCGGATGAAACTGCTCGGCGCCACGCTGGTGCCGGTCATGTCCGGATCGAGGACGCTGAAGGACGCGATGAACGAGGCGATGCGCGATTGGGTGACCAACGTCGGCGATACCTTCTACATCATCGGCACCGTTGCCGGGCCGCATCCGTACCCGATGATGGTGCGCGATTTCCAGACCGTGATCGGCATCGAGGCCATGATCCAGATGCGCGACCAGTTCGGACGCCAGCCCGATGTCGTGCTCGCCTGCGTGGGCGGCGGATCGAACGCGATGGGGATTTTTTATCCCTATCTCGGCGAGGCGGATGTGCGCCTGATCGGCGTCGAAGCCGGCGGCGACGGCATCGACACCGGGCGGCACGCCGCCCCGCTGTCGGTGGGCCGCGCCGGTGTCCTGCACGGCAACCGCACCTATCTGATGCAGGACGAAGACGGCCAGATCATTGAAACCCACTCGATTTCCGCCGGTCTCGATTATCCCGGCGTCGGCCCGGAGCACGCCTGGCTCAAGGACAGCGGCCGCGTCCAATACCTCAGCGCCACCGATGACGAGGCGCTGGCGGCCTTTCATGCGCTGTGCCGTTATGAAGGCATCATTCCTGCGCTCGAATCCTCGCACGCCCTGGCGCACGCGGCAAAGATCGCGCCGACGCTGCCGCGCGAACAACTGCTGCTGGTCAACCTTTCCGGGCGCGGCGACAAGGACATCCACACCGTTGCCGCCCGTTCCGGCATCACGCTTTGATCCGCCCACTTTCCGGTTTTTTCCCCATGTCCAGAATCGCAAGCACTTTCGCAAGACTTGCCAGCCAGGGCCGCAAGGCGCTGGTTCCGTTCATCACTGCCGGCGATCCAGACGCCGCGACGACGCAGGAATTGATGCACACGCTGGTCGCAGCGGGCGCCGACATCATCGAACTCGGCGTTCCCTTCTCGGACCCGATGGCCGATGGCCCGACCATCCAGCGCGCTTCCGAGCGGGCGCTGGCGAAGGGAATGAGCCTGAAAAAAGTGCTCGCCTGCGTCGCCAGCTTCCGCGCCCGCGACCAAGAAACGCCGGTGGTGCTGATGGGCTACGCCAACCCGGTCGAATACTGGGGACTCGAAGAATTTGCGCGCTCGGCGCGTACCGCCGGCGTCGACGGCGTGCTGACCGTCGACTACCCGCCGGAAGAAGCCGGGGATTACGCGCGCGCGCTCACCGCGCAGGAAATCGACCCGATCTTTCTCCTGGCCCCGACCTCCACGCCGGAGCGCGTCGCGCTCGTCGCCGGAATGGCGCGCGGCTACGTCTATTACGTCTCGATCAAGGGCGTGACCGGCGCCGGACATCTCGATGTCGATGCCGTCGCCCGGCGCGTCCCCGAAATCCGCGCCGCCGTCGGCTTGCCGGTCGCCGTCGGCTTCGGCGTGCGCGATGCGCAAAGCGCGCAAGCGCTGGCTTCCTGCTGCGATGCCGTGATCATCGGCAGCCGCATCATCGAGGAAATCGAACACTCGCCGCCGGAACAACTGCACGAACGGATCCTTGCCCTGATCGCCCCGATCCGCGCCGGAATCGACCGGGCGGGCGGCTGATCGCCCAAAGGCACACAACACACAACGCCGGAATTTCACAGCAGATTCCGGAACCTTTCTTTCAGGACATTCATCATGAGCTGGCTCAACAAACTTCTGCCGCCGAAAATCAAACGGGAAGGCGGCGCACGCCGCGCCGCGCTGCCGGAAGGACTATGGAGCAAATGCCCGCAATGCGAGGCCGTGCTCTACGCCACCGACCTCGAACAGAATTGCCAGGTCTGCCCCACATGCGGCTACCACAACCGGCTCAAGGCGCGCGCGCGGCTTGATCTCCTGCTCGACCCCGAAGGGCGCTTCGAGATCGGCGCGGAAATCCTGCCGGTCGACAGCCTCAAGTTCAGGGACAGCCGCCGCTACACCGAACGCCTCCAGGACGCGGTCGACAATTCCGGCGAGACCGATTCCCTCGTCGTCATGCAGGGGGCAATCAAGACCCTGCCGGTCGTCGTCGCGGTCTTTGAATTTGAATTCATGGGCGGCTCGATGGGTTCCGTCATGGGCGAGCGTTTCGTGCGCGGCGTGCGCGCCGCAGTCGAACACAAGCTCCCGTTCATCTGCGTCGCCGCCTCGGGCGGCGCGCGAATGCAGGAAGGACTTTTCTCCCTGATGCAAATGGCAAAGACCACTGCGGCGCTCACCCGCCTTTCCGCCGCCGGACTGCCCTTTGTCACGATACTGACCGACCCCACGATGGGCGGCGTTTCCGCCTCCTTCGCCTTCGTCGGCGACATCGTCATCGCCGAACCGGGCGCCCTGATCGGCTTCGCCGGCCCGCGCGTGATCGAACAAACCGTCCGCGAAAAACTCCCCGAGGGTTTTCAGCGTTCCGAATTCCTGCTCGAAAAAGGCGCCATCGACATGATCGTCGACCGCCGCGAAATGCGCGACAAACTGGCGCGTCTGCTGTCGATGCTGCAAAAACAGCCGGAACCGTCCTGAGTTGGAGCAAGGGATTTCCGATGTTTGGAAGCCTTGATTTTCTAAATTAGAATCAAGAATTCATTCTTATAAGCCACTACAGTAGCGGGATATTATTTAAGTAATTTAGAAAATCCGTACTGGAGCGGTTTCGATTCAACCTGGTTTCGCAGGGGCGAAACCAGGCATGGCGCCGCATGAATCAACACTGCTCTAGCCGGCTGTTCTTTCCCGTTGCATCGACCCGGGGCGAAACGCCTTGACCACCGTTTCGTTTGTTTCGACATAGGGAGCGCCGATCAAATCGAGGCAGCAGGGAACCGCAGAAAAGATGCCGGGGAAGACGACGTGGCCCGCCTCGTCGCGGACGCCTTCGAGGGTTTCCTTGACCGCTTTCGGCTGGCCCGGCAGATTGAGGATCAGCGTTCTGCCACGGATCGCGCCGACCTGGCGCGAGAGGATCGCGGTGGGTACGAAATTGAGGCTGATGCGCCGCATCTGTTCGCCGAAGCCGGGCATTTCGCGGTCGGCGACGGCAAGGGTCGCTTCCGGGGTCACGTCACGCGGCGCGGGGCCGGTGCCGCCGACAGTGAGGATGAGCGAACAGCCTTCGACATCGGCCAATTGGATCAGCGTGCTTTCGATGATGTTCTGCTCGTCCGGGATCAGCTTCGCAATCGACTGCCAGGGAGAAGCGATCGCCTCGTCCAGCCAGTCTTTCAGCGCCGGAATGCCAGCATCCTGATAGGCGCCGGAAGAGGCGCGGTCGCTGATCGAAACCAGCCCGATGATCAATGCCGGGGGTGGGAAAATCAAGGAATCCGTATTCATTTGTTCTTTCCTCGTCATGGAAGAAAATCAAAATTGAGTGATGCGAACCGTCGAGGAGTCTACTCTTTCTGGATTTGGGAACATTGATCTTTATCGGAATCCGCAGAAAGCGTCTTGGGATGCTCCGAATAAGTCGGGCGGAAAGTGCGCGCTGCGGATCGGGATGGGATGCAAGGCCGAATTTGCCAACGACGCCACAGCGAACCCTGAAGGTATCGCGAGGATTTGCAACGCCGCAGACCGCCCTACTCCGCAGATGCGCACGGCGCGGCGACTTATTCAGAGCATCTCTTAAGCATCTGGAAAATGGCGCGGTAGCTCTTGGGCGGACTCCCCCTCTCCGCTTCTTTCAGCGCGTTGCGGCGCAACTGCCGCAAATGTTGCAGATCGGCGCCGGGAAAGGCTGCGGCAATTTCGCCCAGAATCTCCTCGCTCTCCAGCAGCCCTTCGCGCAACCGCTCCAGCCGATGCAGCCGCGCAGTCTCGCTCGCCGACACGCCGCGCGCCACCGCCAGCGCGGCCCGGATCGGTTCGGGGTCGGCATCGCGCATCAGCTTGCCGATGTATTGCAATTGCCGCCGCCGCGCCTCGAAAGCCCGCATCCCTTGCGCTTCCTGCACGGCAGCGCGGAGTGATTCGGGTAAATCGACACGCGCAAGCGCCTCGGTGGAAAGCGCAACAAGCGCCTCGCCCAATTCCTGCAACTCGTGCATCAGGGCTTTGCGACGGGTCTTGGAAAGGGGAAGGTCGTCGGGGGATTCGTGGTCTTTGTGGGAAGGGCGCATTTTTTTGAATAAATTGAGGAGCTTGTCGTATGGTGGGGGAAGTTCACTTTTCCGTGGCTTCGATTTAAAAATCAATATTTTAGCGGCATTCCCTCGTTCCAGATCCTTGCGGAATCCTATACACCTCTCACGCTATGCGGCCTTTGTAAAAACTCTCCAGCGGACAGAATTTCGGGCTTGTCTATCCTTGCTTCCAAAAAATCCTTGTCGCCTGTAATGAGCACATCCACTTTTGCCGCGAGCGCCGCCCGCAGAATGGGTCGGTCTTTCGCATCGCGAATTTGGTTTTCGCTTTCCTCACATTCTTCTTCCGGCGGCGTAAACACGATTTCGACCGACAGCGCCATCATCGAAACGAAACGGTCATGATCCAATATCCGGTGCGGGAATTTTTCATTGAACACCCGCCGCAATTCTTCCATTGAGTAATCGCATACCACGCTTCTGTACGGCGGGACGACTGCTTTCATGTATGCCATGGCGGAGACGCTTTTTGGAAAGAGCGCCGCCGAAACAAGAATGTTTGTATCCAGCATACATTTCATTCTTTTCCCTCGGCGCGCATCTCCATGATCATGGTCGCTACGCTTTCATCGGAATCAAGGCCGGCCTTTTCCGCTTCGCCTTCCATTGCCTGTTGCAGCATTTTCATGGCATATACCGCGGAGTTCATCATGATGACTTGGTCATCCTGCCTGATGAGCGTCACACGGTCGCCGGTGCTGACGCCGAGCGCCGCGCGGATGTCCTTCGGCAAGGTGATCTGGCCCTTCGCCATGACTTTTGCGTTATCAACGATCAGATTTGCCATTTGATAATCCTCCTATATTCACCCGGAAATTAAGGCGTGAAAGAATGTAGGATGGGTAGAGCGAAGCGAAACCCATCATTTCTCCCTTGAAAATCAATCCTTAATTTCCGGCTCAATAAAACAATTCCCTACTTTCCCTGCTTACCCTACCTATTATAGGCGCCGAAGATCGGAACAGGGGTGGGCAATATTGGCAAAATCCTGTGCAGCCCGAATAGGCGCAGCCCCACGGGCTATGATAATGTTTTCATTTGCACTTCATCACACATCCCCAGCACTGGAATTTCTCATGTCTCCCCCCAAAAAATCCGCCACCGCCCGCCCCGCCAAATCCGCGCCTCCTTCGCCCGAAGAAACCCGTTTTTCCTGCCGTTTTGAAAACTTGCAGGACATGATCGACGAAGTGCTGACCTATGCCAAAAAAGCCGGAGCGAGCGCGGCGCAGGCAGAGTTTTCGGAAGGGTTCGGGCAATCGGTGAGCGTTCGGCGCGGGGAGGTGGAAACGATCGAATACAACCGCGACAAGGGCTTCGGGATTACCGTTTATGTCGGCCAGAAAAAAGGGAACGCCAGTTCTTCCGATTTTTCGCCGAAAGCGCTGCGCGATACGGTGGATGCGGCACTCAACATTGCCCGCTTTACCGCTTCCGACCCCTGCGCCGGACTGGCCGATCCGGAATGGCTGGCAAGGGCGGTTCCCGATCTCGACCTCTATCATCCCTGGCACATCGGCGTCGAGGAAGCCATCGAGCTTGCCCGGCGCTGCGAAGGCGCCGCGTTCGCGGTCAGTCCGCAGATCACGAATTCGGAAGGCGCGACCGTCTCGGTTCAGGAAGGCCAGTTCGTTTGCGGGAACAGCCTTGGATTTGTCGGCGGTTACCCTTCCTCGCGCCATTACCTCGGCTGCTCGGTGATCGCTGGCGAAGGCGACGCGATGCAGCGCGACGACTGGCATTCGACCCACCGCGACGGCACACGGTTGTCCAGCCCGGAAGAAATCGGCGACTACGCCGCACGGCGCGCGCTGGCGCGTCTGGGCGCGCGCAAGCTGCCCACCTGCAAGGCTCCGGTCTTGTTTGAAGCGCCGCTGGCCGCCTCGCTGATCAACAATTTCGTCTATGCCGCCAGCGGCGGCCCGCTTTATCGCAAGACCTCCTTCCTGCAAAACCGGATCGACAAGCGCGTCTTCTCGAAAAAAGTACGGATCAGCGAGCGCCCGCACCTGAAAGGCGCGTTGGGCAGCGCGCCCTTTGACGACGACGGACTGGCAACCCGCAACCGCGAGGTGATCGAGGACGGCATCCTGCGCGGCTACTTCCTCAGCGTCTACACCGCCCGCAAGCTCGGGCTGCCTCCCACCGGAAAAGCCGGCGGCAGCCACAACCTGATCGTCGAGCCGGGCAAGCGCGATTTTCGCGGCCTGCTGCGCAAAATGGATCGCGGCCTGCTCGTCACCGAATTGCTCGGGCATGGCGTCAATTACGTCACCGGCGACTATTCGCGCGGCGCGGCCGGCTTCTGGGTGGAAAAAGGCGAAATCGTCCACCCGGTCGAGGAAATCACCATCGCCGGAAACCTGAAAGACATGTTCCGCAACGTCGCCGCCATCGGCAACGACGTGGTGATCCGTGGCGCAAGACAGGTCGGTTCAATCCTGATCGAACGAATGACGATTGCCGGAGGGTAAAGCAGAAAGCGGCGGTTAGGCGGATATTCTCTGGGCGATATTTTCTAAATTTACTTAAAGAATGTTTCGCTACTATAGCGAGTTCTACAGAATAATTATTACAGTAATTTAGAAAATTTGAAGAGACGATTCCCTTTTCGTGCCCCGATGTTCAATAAGGACCGTAGGTCGGATGGCGCTGCGCTTATCCGACCTACGTGCTGAACGAATGGCTAGGCATCATACGCCCAGGGATCATCTTGATCTTCGCCGACAGCACAAATCTTGATTTCATCTGACAATGCCCAATCCCTTGGAAAATCGCGTGCTGCATCCTTTCCGATTTTTGCAGCCAGCAATACAAGTGCCTGTTTGTCATCGTCATCAAGCACTTCTCGATCCAAGAACAAACATTTCACCGTGCCGTAGTCGGTACGTTGCCAGTAAGGGCAAAGGACTTCCTTAAAGCCTGGATGGTAAGAGTATTCACGGAGGCTACGACCGAATTGGTCTATGTCCCTCGACAGCGTTTCACCTGGCTTCAGAGGATAAACGCGGTAGCAGTACTCGCCTGGCGGTATTTTTGATGTGTCCTTCAACATGACATGATGCCTAACGTTGGAGGTAAGGGGCTGCGGCGCGAAAGAAGTTGGCCGGAGAAGCCACGCCGGTTCCGCAGTCCCGCTTGACCGAAAGGTTAGGTGTTTGTATAGGAAAATTCAGCTCCATATCCACCATCTCTCCACTCAGTCCTAAGGGTCAGATTGCCCCATTTGAATACAGCGTATTGGTTCATGGGAAAAATTGGTTTAGGGCATTTAGAAGCAAGCGCCTTGGCAATCTCAACCGCGCGGAATTCGCAGCTCTCAAAGTCGAGGTCTGAAGGGGGAAAGATTATGACTTTCGCTTTTCCATCTATCTGTGACGCGACTACCGATACGCAGACACCATTTAGATCGACCGCATGGTGTCGCACCGGAGATGGATTGGCCTTTGCCAAAGCGGTTAGTGATTCACTCTTTCCGTCGATACAGAGAGCCACATCGCCGCTATCAAAATTAACCTCGAGCCTAGAACCAGACATATCGTGACACCTAACGGACAAGATAACCGGCGCGGCGCAGCCGCGTCCGGGTTGATTGTAGGGTTAGGCTTAAAATTCAGCAGCTTGATATGGCATACAATTTCTAAAAATTTTTTGCGTTGAAAGAAAACTCAATGGTAATCATCTTCGCGCTGATGCCGCACGGCACCGATAATTACCTGCTGATTTCCCTGTATCTCAAAGAGCGCTACATAGCCTGTGGCACCAAAAGGAATGAGAAGTTCTCGCACAAAGGAGCTATCTCCAGCCTTGCGACAACTGAACGGACTATGTGCCAAGAACTCACATCCCTTCCTGATCGCCTGGATAGCCCGTTCAGGCAGATCCAAGTTGCCTGTGTGACTGTTTAATTCTCGCTCCAGCACGTAATCAAACAGGCGATCCAAATCTTCCTCAGCTTCTGGGCTGAAAATGACATCAAAAGTCATACCTGCTGACGCTTTCGAGCGGCCGCCAGTTTAGCTTCCAGCTTGGCGATCACTGTCTCAGCCGGAATACCATCGCCAACTCGTGTGGTTCTTTCAATAGCGGCAAGGCCGCGACGAACGAACTCTGAATGGTTCTTGCGTCGAGCGATTTCATGGCGTAAAGCCGTCTCCACCAAGGCAGTCAGACTTTCCCCATCTTGCAGGGATTGCTCAACCTCATGGCGAAATCCAGGGTCGATCCGAACGGGGGGGAGTGTGGCAGTTTTCATGTCTGACAGTGTATAGCAAACGTAATGCAAAATCAAGCTGGATCGCGTCTCAGTTTAGCTCACTGCTTGGTTGTGTGCCGTCTAACGGATAAGATAACCGGCGCGGCGTAGCCGCGTCTGGGTTGATTGTAAGGTTAGGACGCTTGGGTAGTGCTCAGACACAAGGCTAACCGAACGCACGACTCGCAAAGAATACCACTTCCGCCTGCCGGGGCGGGATGTGACCGCGAGGCCGAACATTGAGCGGACGTAGCGCAAGAGAATGAAAGCGGCATGAACATGAATGCGGTGGTTCAATGCTTCCTAACGAATAAGATAACCGGCGCACGGGACGTGCGTCCGGGTTGATTGCAAGGTTAGGGTTTCTTCCTCTTCTGATAGTGCTTGTCGAATTCTTTCAGGATGTTTGTGTTGTAGAAGCGTTGGCGCGAACTTTTAGGATTAGCAGGGTGCAGCTGACGGACAATAGCCCACTTCGTATCCTTTTCAAGCGTTTTTCGTAGTCTGTGAAATTCTTTGTTTTCGAGGAAGTCCTCGTAGCGTCGCTTCAGCGAATTGGCAAGCTCTCTGTACGTCAGTGGGTAGTTTTTCAGAAGATCTTCTTCGCGAACCGTAATGGCTGGAGCAGTAGGGTCATCCGTCCATCGAAAGGCGACAGCTGAAGTGTCCTTTCCGCGGACTAGTTTGGTCTCCATTCTCAAGGACACATGCTGCTTTGCCTCGTTCTCTTCCGGGTTCGCTTCAAGTTCGTCTAGGTAAGTGAGAAGACGTTGAATTTGTTCAGGGTAATGAGCGCGAGTCGCAGGCTCCACGGTCTCGAAACCGTGGTAAAAAGAGATCGGCATAAGAAAAAAATTGTACTTAGCTAGGTCTAACTGAAACCAATCTATGGCGAGGGAAAGGTAATTTCGTAATGAGGCTGTTCCAATTTCGAGAATTCTGCGCCCAAGATATAAATCTTTGTTGATGAAGTGAGCAGCGTTATCACGGATCTCGATTAGGCCCAAAAAGTTGTCATAGCAAGCGGTTTCAAGTCCAGAATTTTTGTCTTCCTTCAGCTTCGCTGCCAAATAAACGGCACCATGGGAAATTGGATTTCCACTACGATTCGTTTTAGGGGTCTTTGCGCCGTTGCTAGTTTCTTTGTACTCGTACAGAGACTCCACTTCCTCGTTATGATCGAGTACCCATTTTGCTTTAAGCAGTAGTTCCCAAGCGTTTGTCATCAGCAGCGCAAAGGCTTCTTCTCTGTACAAAAAGTGCGGTTTATTGTAAAGCTCAATCGCAGAAATTGCAGCGTGGACAGATTTCTCGGCGAGATCAGTGCTGAGTGGCATGGTAATAACCTAACGTTTGAGGTAACCGGCTGCCGGAGCGCGAAGCGCGGAGGGAACCCGCAAGCGCAGCTTGCGGGCGATCTGGTTGACAGAAGGGTTGGGGGTACCGGGGCTATATGAACGAGCCGCGTTGCAGCGCCTTCTGAGGGTCATACCACACGGCATCAATAAATCCCTGTAACTCCCTAACAAACCGCCACATCACTTCCGCATCAATCGGATGGTCGTCATGCTGACGCTTGACTTCCGCATAGACGCTACGCTTCTCAAATGGAAGTCGCTTCGTATGGCGAAGCAGAAAGACGTTATCCAGAGCGGTAAGCCGGCAGTCCTCGGGTTCCATGTCCAAGTACTCGACCAAGAGGTAGTAGCGGGACATAGGACATCCTTGCTTGAACCGCGCAGCGGTTCCAGCGGCTTCTTGAAACATTGTCTTGTCAAGGTTGACCTTGCACTCGGCGGCAAGCACGGCAAGAACGAGTTTCCCTTGGCTGGTCTGTCTGCTCGGGAACGTAGACTCAGTTGAGAATTGATAATGAATGGTCTTGCCGAGGGCGAAATCCGTGTTTTTCTCCTTTAGCGTGACTGTTGGCTTGCCACCAAGGGCGCTAAGGCTAGATGGAGTGAATGCCAAGGACATGAACGCTGTCTGAGGGCCAACTTCGAGTTGAAAAGTGGGCAGGCCAGAAAGCACTTTGTCCGTTGCCAGATGTACGAGAAACTCTTCGATCACTGAGTTGTCGAGTTTCAGTTGGCCCTTCTGCCGTTTGATGAACGCGGAGCCGCGTTTAGCAATAAGGTCGACCTCCAGAAAATCCTTGTACGCATTGAGAAGATCAGTCATGTCCTCGATGCGCTTCTTGCCTGTGGTAGTGAGGTTCAACAGTTTCGATGACCAGTCTTCATAGGCTTCAAGCGCCTCATGCAGCAACGCGACGTCGTCGGCACCACATTTCGGGTTGGTAATGGCAGATGTTAGTTTTTCTTTGTGTGGAGTATTCGCCATGGTTCAGATCAGAGCGGCCTTGTTGAATAGAGGAGAGGGACGAACGGAATCAATGAGATCGATAGCATCCGCAATGTCGGCTTGCACGTCGCCGGTTTGGTTGTTCAGAGCCCCGAGAAGCGAGGTCTTTGCTACATATCTCGCCTGCTCGCGTTCGTCTGGAACGCCAATGCGTTGTGCTACGAGTATGTCTTCATAGATTGATTGGCCGTAGCGATTGGTGAACACGCGCTCATAGCTCTTTGGTTTGGCAAATGCCCCACAACGCTCGATAAGAGATGCGACGATGTCTGAGTTGGCGAAAGCGGCACCTCGAACTTTGGATTCCCGTCCGAGTACCATAATAAGTAATCCATTCGGAACAAGAGCCCGCGCAAGGCTCTTGATCGCCAACTCTATATCCAGACTGTATTGAATAACCGTCAAGAATCGGTTTCCACGGTGCTTACGGTTTGAACCCATTTCGCTATGTGCCACCCTCAACATATCAAAGCCGATCAGTTCGAGTAGGGCGCGATAGTTCTGGTGATAGTTAAAAACATTGATATAGGGGGGGCTCGTAATAATGACATGCGCTTCTTCTTCAAGGTGAAAATGAGCGTTTCTGGCATCCGCAAGGGACGCAAGGGGAATTCTTTCGGTAGTCGGAAGCTGAATGAGTTGCTCTAACACAAACTGAAGTGACCGACCCATTACCGAAGCAAGGCCACCATTCTTTGAACTCTCAGCCCGGAATAGGGAAAGGAGAAGAAGCAGTTTCGTCTGCTTGTCGTTAGCTCTGTCGAACAATTCGGTCGCAAGGGAAAGAAGGTTAGAAACCCTTTGCCTGTAATCTTCCGACTCGGTGAATAGCGGAGCATCAGCCGGTAATTGTGCGAGCGCAGTGCGAAGCAACTCAGCGGATCTTTGGGATAGAGTCCTTCTGGCATTCCCACTTAAAGCGGATAGAGAAAAGAATTTCGCCATTGCATAAGCGGCAGGATTGATCTCGAGTCCGACAGCCATGAGGCGACGAGAAGTGGCTTCCTGCAATACAGTTCCGCTTCCGCAGAATGGGTCAAGAACCACTTGTCCTGGACGGGCATAGGTTTCGAGCAAATAGTCCACGAACTGAGGTGTGAACTGGCCCCGCCAGCTAAAAAGATTTGACCTCGTTTTGTTCTCGACGTTGAGGCGCGCAGTTTCGAGGTCAGCAAGCATCATTCTTGAATCTTGTCCTGTGCGTGGTTCGATTCCCTATTTTCGCACCAACGGCTGTCCGTGACTACTGGTGAGGTAGGGAGACCTAACGGGTAAGATAACCGGCACAGCGCAGCTGTGTCCGGGTTGATTGTAAGGTTAGGACGTTTGGGTAGTGCTCAGACACAAGGCCAACCGAACGCGCAACCCGCGAAGTATAGCGCCTTGGCTTGCCGCTAAGTCATGTTACGCATCTGTGCTTTCTTTGCAGCCGGTCTGCACTGCTTGAAATGCCATGAAGACTAGAACAACGCCGGCAACTGCGAGATTTACGTTTAAACTCTCAAGGAGAGACACAAATGCTGGATTAAAGGAGCAGAGAATCAGCGCGAGACCGGTAGGAATAGTAGCGGCGGCCAGAGCACAAGTCAGCAATGATTCCAAGCGTGGAGAATTGCGTCCTCCGCGGCGTTTGAACCATAAGACAGAAAAGCAGACAAGAAAAAAGGCCGCGGATAGTGAATTAACGTTCGTGAAGAAAAGGTCTATCATTCCTTTTCTCCCCGATCTTTCCTTTTGGCCAAGCGTCGATGAGCAATTGCCACGCCTCCACCAGCCATGCCCGCGATCATGGATATGACCACGCTAGGTACAGCTTCCTTGAGGAGATCGAATATCCAAACGCCAAGTGCTCCCGCGAGAATTGCTCCCCCCGCAGCACCTAATAGCCGCTGAACAAATTGCGTTTTCTGCAGCGTTGTCTGTTCGTTAGATGTAGACATTCAGTAAGTAGTTCCTTGTTATGAGCCTAGGTGGGAGCATTCCAACACCTAACTAAAATTAGACGACGGGTGTCTTGTGATGATCCGTCGCATAAAGCAATGTACCATGAGAAAATCCCCGCTACAATAAACACTTGGCATTGTTTAGGCAAACCTAAAATTTCCCGGATGACCTCTTCTTCAGACGCTCCCGCCGACCTTCCGCGCCAGCCAGGATTGCTGGAGCGTATGCGCATCCATCTGCGCACGCGGCATTACAGCATTCGCACCGAGCAAGCGTATCTGGATTGGGTGCGGCGCTTCATTCTGTTTCACGACAAACGGCATCCGCGGGAGATGGGGGCGGCGGAGGTGGAGGCGTTTTTGAGTCATCTGGCGGTGGATCGGCAGGTGTCGGCGTCGACCCAGAATCAGGCCAAGGCGGCAATCCTGTATTTGTATAAACAGGTGCTGGAAATCGAGTTGCCCTGGCTCGCCGAGGTGGTGCAGGCCAAGCGGCCCCAACGTCTGCCGGTGGTATTGACGCCCGGCGAGGTGCGCGAGTTGCTGCTGCACATGAATGGGACGATGGGGCTGGTCGCGCAATTGTTGTATGGCACGGGGATGCGCTTGATGGAGGCATTGCGCCTGCGGGTGAAGGATGTGGAATTTTCCCGGCGCGAGATCGTTGTGCGTGAGGGAAAAGCTAACAAGGATCGGGTGACGGTGCTGCCTGAAAACCTGATCGCGCCCCTGAGGGCGCAATTGGACAAAGCGCGGACGCTGCACGAAAAGGACCTGGATGCCGGATTGGGTCAAGTGGTTTTGCCACATGCGCTGGCGGTGAAGTATCCCGCGGCTGATCGGAGTTGGGCGTGGCAGTGGGTGTTTCCGTCGGCAGTGCGCGCCGTTGACCCGCGTCCGGATGCGCGCACGGGTGAGTTGCTGGAACGGCGCCATCACCTCTATCCCGAATCGGTACAACGGGCGGTGCGCGAGGCGGCGCGGCTGGCGCGCATTGAAAAACCG
>Ga0123357_10005580_pt1 | contig 15114 bp, 8 predicted proteins | sample TergutEmb28metaG_FD_89873 | JGI IMG/M metagenome (GOLD analysis project Ga0123357, IMG submission 89873) | Embiratermes neotenicus P4 segment gut microbial communities from Petit-Saut dam, French Guiana - Emb289 P4 | ecosystem: Host-associated > Arthropoda: Insects > Digestive system > Gut ... | reverse complement strand
GAGATGGGCTGGGCATGTGGCGCGTATGGGTCAGGAAGGGGATGTATAGGGTCTTGGTGGGGAAACCGGAGGGAAGGAGACCACTGGGGAGACCTAGGCGTGGATGGGTTGATAATATTAGGATGGATCTCCAGGAGGTAGGATGTGGGTATATGGACTGGGTTGGGCTGGCCCAGGATAGAGAGAGTTGGCGAACGCTTGTGTGTGTGCGGTAATGAACTTTCGGGTTCCGTGAAATGCAGGGAATTTCTTGACTATCTGCAAACCAGTTAGCTTCTCAAGAAGGAATCTGCACCATGGAGTAAGTAAGTAAGTATGTAAGTATGTGCAATATGTTATGTCCTTATTACTGGCTTGTAGTTTGTAATTACTCGACTTACGTTTCTAATGGTTTTTTATATTTGTTTTCTTGTTTTGTATATCTGTTTTTCTATTTTGTGTTTCCTGTGCCTTTGTATTGCTTTGTGTATTGTTTCTCCTTCTCTATACAAATTTTTCTTTCCTATTTTTGTACAAGTCCACTGACCACTGCCACCGGGTGGAAACCCAATTGTAATAAATAAATATCATATGTTATCTTATATGATCATATGATTTTAAAACTTGGCCAGAGTCTGTGCAATATATCCGGGCGGACTAAGGGCCGAAAAACCATGTTTGCTGTGAGGCATCGGGAAGTTTGTCGGGCTAAGGACTTCTCAGCACCCCTTCGTATTGCTATGAGAAAAATAAAAATAATATCCCAAGTTTCGGGTTAATTTAGGAAGCCATATTAGGTCAATTAAATTCTTATATAGAAGAATTGTAAACACAAATACTGAATCAAAAATTTTGAGACCACGTTCATATGTAGCTCTAAAGTACAATACTACATGATATATAAACGGACTTGATATTTTCCTTGACTAACTGAGTTCATATTCCCAACGGCGATCAGTAAAGACACATGAAACACCCTGTATATTAATGTACACGGAGATCTATGATTTCAGGTGGAAGAAGTTTAGTTTAATTTTTTTGTGACAATGAGTAATAACAAATGTATTTTTGTTATTGTGTGAAAGACCACTCCTAATTGTTAAATTCAGGTTTTCGTCAACGTTCATATATATATATATATATATACAGGGTGATCACAATGTATCTGTGCACCTGATGATTACAGTACAATACATGAGGTACACAAGCACTTTTTGATCACCCTATATATATATATTTACACTTACAGATATGTAAATATTCCATGGAAACAACAAGAACTATGAATACAACGTACTAGCCTTGAAGTGAAATCTGGTGTTACTTTTCTTTCCCCGTAGATTGTACTTGAAACGAATGTATTTCGGCCGCGTATTTGCTTATTAATCTTAACTTTCGACGCAAGCACAGCCGCGTGAATGGCCTCTGAATAAAAATATCACATTCAGTTGAAATATTTAACGGTAGGGCAAGTTTTTGAAAAAATTCTCGGCATTAATAAATTTTAAACATTTTTTTCATTGGCTCTCGGGCCTTTTTAATGTGTCCAGACAGACAGACGAACATGAAAACTGAAACAGGTGTCAGGCAGGTTCGGCGCATGCGTCTGGTATTTAAATACACTCCAGAATTGTGCGTGTTCTAGTAGAGGACAAATAGCAGAATAAACAAAATTCCTTTTTTTTTTTTTTAAATATTTTTCTGACACATGCTAAAATGACTGGAGAGAAAAATGACGTTGTGACCTGGAATCAGATTAAAATTCCTGGGAAAACAAGTTCCTGTGTATGTAAATACAGAACTTTATCAAACTTAGAGCTTATGAAATTGGAACTGTAGGTGCTCACCGGTGTAGCTCTGTCAGCACGCCAAATGGAAATGTCCCCCATAATTTCTCAATCTTCGCTTTTCCTCGTCGGTAGTGACAGCAGTATAATTTGCTCCGTGAAAACGAGATACTGGTCCTTTCCTTTGGAATGAATAGAGAGTTCGTTTTGGATAATAATAACGGACACTAATTTTAGATAAGAATGGAATAATGACAATCTTGACCCTAATTCTTACTTCACTTTTGCAGTGATATTAGCTGGATTCCTTAGTTTGGAGGACAGTTTTATGTAAATTTTAACCGATAAATCTTACTAATTAACCAAATTAATATTCAAAATCTTGTTTTGTAATAAGTTTATTATATGCCTCTACATGTTTCGAGCACTATGTGCTCATCATTTGATGTTTTGCTGACCGTGCATCTCAGTATAATCTTAGTAATTAACCAACTTAATGCACAAACTCTTGTTTTGTAATAAGTTTATTATATGCCTCTGCATGTTTCGAGCACTATGTGCTCATCATCAAGAGGTCAAAATTTTATTATGCAACATCTGGTATCGTCATACCTGTAGGTGGTCGTCCGGTGCACAGGTTGAGAGAGTCCTCGCTCAATCTGTGATGATACCAGATGCTGTATAATACAATTTTGACCTCCTGATGATGAGCACATAGTGCTCGAAACAGGTAGAAGGATATAATAAACTTATTATAAAACAAGATTTTGTGCGTTATGTTGGTTAATTACTAAGATTATACTGAGAAGCACGGTCAGCAAAACATCAAAATTTAACCAGTAAAGTTTTTCCAGTATGCTGTAAGAAAAATTTGGTCATCCAAGGAATAAAATTAATCGAATGATGCCTGAAGACGTCATAGAAGGCGAAGACGCGATTGAATCTAACGTCAACTCTGGAATGTCATACGCTCTATGACAGAAGACGGGGGGTTCTCCACATTCTTGTCGGGGGTAGACTCCAGGTGAAATATGATGGCACACGGTGACGCACGGGTTGAGAAGTGGCGAATGGAGTGGGTAGCCAGTAGTCTTCACACTACTTCGGAACATGGTGTATCCAGCATTACTACCGCTTATGCACATACCTCGGCTGCCAGTAGTGGACTGAACTGACGCTCCCGCCGATTTAAATGGACTCGTCCGTTTCGTCGAAAGATTAAATCTGGTTTTTGCGCGTCTGCGATCATATTTGAACTGGCTCCTACGCTATACGCCTGTTGCAAGGCAGTTACACTGCATTAAAGAAAGCATATGTAAAAAAGTTAGTAACTAACAGACGTAGACGATGTGAATGTTGTCTTGGGTGCATTTTTGTAGTTGTCTTGTGTGTATTGTTGTAGTTGTCTTGTGTGGATTGTTCTAGTTGTCTTGTGAGTATTGATGTAGTTGTCTTTGTGTACTGTTGTAGTTGTCTTGTGTGTATTGTTGTAGTTGTTTTTTGTGCATTGTTGTAATTCTCTTGTGTGTATTGTTGTAGTTGTCTTGTGTGTATTGTTGTAGTCTTATGTGTACTGTTGTAGTTGTATTTGTGTATTGTTGTAGTTGTCTTGTGTGTATTGTTGTAGTTGCCTTGTGTGTATTGTTGTAGATGTCTTGTGTGTACTGTTGTAGTTGTCTTGTGTGTATTGTTGTAGTTGTATTGTGTGTATTGTTGTAGTTATCTTGTGTGTACTGTTGTAGTTGTCTTGTGTGTATTTTTGTAGTTGTCTTGTGTGTACTGTTGTAGTTGTCTTGTTTGTACTGTTGTAGTTTTCTTGTGTGTATTGTTGTAGTTGTCTTGTGTGTACTGTTGTAGTTATCTTGTGTGTATTGTTGTAGTTGTCGTGTGTGTATTGTTGTAGTTGTCTTGTGCGTACTCTTGTAGTTATTTTGTGTATATTATTTAGTTGTCTTGTGTGTATCGTTGTAGTTTTCTTGTGTGTATTGTTGTAGTTGACCGTGTGTATTTTTGTAGTTGTCTTGTGTGTATTGTTGTGGTTGTCTTGTGTGCATTATTTTTGTCTTGTGTGTACTGTAGTAGTTGTCTTGTGTGTATTGTTGTAGTTGTCTTGTGTGTATTGTTGTAGTTGTCTTTTGTGTATTGTTGTAGTTTTCTTGTGTGTACTGTAGTAGTTGTCTTGTGTGTATTGTTGTAGCTGTATTGTGTGTATTGTTTAGTTGTCTTGTGTGTTTTATTGTAGTTGTCTTCTTGTGTACTGTTGTACTTGTCTTGTGTGAACTGTTGTAGTTGTCTTGTGAGTACTTTTGTCATCCTATGTGTATTTGTTGTACTATGTATTTATTTTTGTTTTCACTTTAGAATGCCGGACTGCTGGATAGAAGTCAGTATTCGGAGATTCTGTGACCGGTCACCTTGACACAGGTTTTTCTTTGTTTCCCTGTGCCTGAAAGCAAATGCTGGAATGATTCCCAAGATTCCAAGTTTCCACTACATGCTTCTCATGTAGTCCTCCCGACATAAATTTATTAGTAGACAATTTCATATTTCGCATACATGTAAAATAACCACTGCCACCGGGTGACAACCCAATTGCAGTTAAAAAATATTATTATTATTATTGTTATTATGTTAATTGTTGTTAACCCACAAAGAACTATTTATTGTGTCCTTCATTAGATATAGTTTTTAAATAATAGATTCTCTTCATCATTTCACTAAAACCTATTTCGCTGTTAGCCGCAATGTATACCTGTTAATTCTCCTCACAATCAATCCATGTCTAAGGTATCGATCCACGCCTTTCGCTTCGACATCTCAGCCTGACGTCAGTTGCGGTGTCAGGACGAGAAAGTTTTGAATGGACAGAGCGTTTAATTTTGTTTCGACCACACTGAGGCTCGAACGTGGGTTCACTGTGGACGTTGACAGCACCCGTCAGAACTGTCAAATGTACAACGACATTTGATATCAAATTTTCAAAGTACCGCGAACAAAAAAGCTATTGCATTGCATCAGACGATATCGAAATAATTCCAATATGCAACATGCGGGATTCGCTACTGAATAGCAGTGTTCATTCCTTCATAAAGGTCTGATTCATTGCCGACTGAAAATTTCAATCCCCCCCCCGCTGTTTATCTCTCTTTCATAGCCTCCCTTTACTGCATTTTCCATCAATAAACTTTAATTAATCTGTGTACAGTAGCATGGCAGATAAAAGCAACGGTATGGCAGACAGGACAAATTGGAAATTTGGTGCTCAGTAATTCATAATGCTTTCCTAAAGGGATACAGGGTTCAGAAAACCCGAAACTAAAATTGATACTATTTTAATAGAAATTACAGCGGATATTCCAAACTACTTAGCTTCCTATATATCTGACTTCATAACATAGTAACAGAGTTAGTTACACTTTGAAACGATTCATATGGGGGCGAATTGAAGTGGACTTCATATTCGCTGCTCTTTTAGACTGCAGGAAATTCTCAGTTTATCAGCTAATGACTCGAGACATACGACTGGGACTATAACATTAATTAAATTTTGAGTTCCTCGGCTTGTGGAATACAAGTCTACTCTTTAGCGATATTTCGTGTTCTCACAGGGCTGATGTTGGTGGTTCAGTTTTCCTGAGTTGTCACGCTGATTATGAGACACGACATTTAGAAAGAAGGCACTGTTGTTGAACTCACAATTAAACACGTTTACAATTTTGATATTTTGCTGACCCTGTATCTCAGTATAAATCTTATTAAGTAACCAACTTAATGCACAAATTCTTGTTTTATAATAAGTATATTATATGCCTCTACAAGTTTCGAGCATTATGTGTTCATCATCAGGGGGTCAAAATTGTATTATACAGCACCTGGTATCATCAAACATGTAGGTGGCCGTTCCGTACACAAGTTGACTAAGGACTCTCTCAACCTGTGCACGGGACGGCCACCTACAAGATTGATGATACCAGAAGCTGTATAATGCAATCTGACCTCCTGATGATGAGCACACAGTGCTCGAAACATGTACGGGCATATAATAAACCTATTATAAAACAAGAATTTGTGCATTAAGTTGGTTAATTACTAAGATTAGACTTTCAAAATATTCACTTTGTTACCCGAGACAACTCTACTTATGTAACCTTCGCTATCGATATTAAGGGAAGTAGTATATTATCTTTGTAGTTTACGATCCGTGAATAAAAACCGTTTGGTAGACCTATTGTTTGTTGGTAGACATGCCAGAAAGAGAACAAAGTGTTTTTATTTCACCCACCAAACGACAGGTACCAACTTTATGTTCAAGATACAAGCAGTAATATAAGTATTCATTCTTCCAGGCTCCCTAGATTTTCCAATATTTTACGGTAGGTCCTTTCGAAACGTCGCCAGTCAGTAACATTGTTACTCAGCACAACTAAAACGAGAAGAAACCTGTCGATTTTGCGCTTACGTAATCTCACTAACGTACCCTACATACATTGATTTCAATCCATTCAATATCCTCAGAAAACATCCAGTTCTTATTACTCCCGCTTAAGCACAAGCCGTCGCTTCAATATGCTCTACATGACTGGCCCATCACATCTTATTTCACTTCATTACTGTTATAAATAAAGATTATTTTGTTGTTTGGTGTTATATCGTACGGTTTCATTATCCAGGTACCAACGTTTTGAAGTAAGCTGCAGCCCGTAGGCTACCCTTACAACAAAGGCTAATGAATCATGAAGTGCATCAGACTACATTACAGAATAATGTTATCGCCAGACACGAGCGTCTCAGACACTGTAGTTAAACGGGTAGCCTAACCGTCCGTGTGGAGGGATGCTTCTAACTTACACCAACAAAATAACGCTCCATCATTCACTTAAATGACAAAGGAATGTGAGAACGCACACATAACCAAAAAGTTTAATACCTTTTGTGAGTAAGTACAAACACTTCTTTGTTCAATATACAAAGAAAGTGACATAATACTCTTTGAAATTCAAGCGGGAATTTCAATATATCTCCATGCTTATTATCAAGAAATATCGTATTTGGACAGAATTAAAAATATATATATATATATATATATATACAGGGCGTTTCATAATGTTCTCCGTGATTACAAACATTTATAACAAGAAAACCAAAGGACCCACATTAATGGAATTGTTCACAGCCACAGGAAAACTAAAGAAGTTTCTTTTTTGACAACTGAAAATGTTCGATGTATGCACCACCGGTGACACGGCACACATCGATATGATATTCAAGTTCTTGCTACACACGCGTCAACATGCGTGCATCGATATTATTCACTGCTGCAATGATCTGTGACGTTAGGTTAGCGAGGTCTTGTAGGCGGTTCGTTTGCGTACTTTGCACGAAATGCACGTTGCACAGTAACCACAGACTTGCTCGTGTGATATTCCAACACAAAAAATGATTTCTCCCGCGGAGTGGCCATTTTCTCACTACATGCACTCGCATCGCGTAGCGTCAGAAATGTGAGCTACGATGAAAAACAACTTAGTGGGGAAACATTTTGAGTTGTTCCTTCTATCTGTACAGGTGTCGTAAATACCTGTCCTACGATTTTTCTATAATAAATTTTTGTAATCCCAGAGTACATTATGAAACGTCCTGTATATAATGTTATTAATAAAAAAACTCTCCGATATTCCAGCTTCAGTATGTCATAAAACTTTACTAAGTTACAAATTCGTCTACCAGATGGCATTGATAGCTTCACAGACCTGCCATCCATGTAGGTTTTATTTCGTCATGTTCCGTTCTGACTAGTGAAAACCCACACTTCTCGATGTTAAAAGGACCGCATGTGACACGCATAATAACAGAACGCCCTACGATGCCACACAAAGCTGTACTCATTGTGAACCACTCGCATGTATTAGCAGAAAAATATCGCGCAGGATGGTGAAGTCCAGCCGCGCAGAACCACGTGCCACCTTCTCCCACTTCGCTTCATGAAGTATCTCCACTCCATCCCCTCACACACAACAATGAAAATTTCTTCTTATTTTAAAATTATTCACCTTAAATGCTAAAAATTGAATACTTCGTCGAGATACACAAATTAGTACCAACACCACCTACGAATTTCCGTCCATACTGGTCACCTTCAGGGTGGTCATTTTACCTTTTCGAAGAGTCAATGCCAAGGAGTTACATTTATGTTAAACTAAAGGTAAAAAATTCCTGTACAGGCCCGTAAAACCGTGACGGTTCCAGTTGTTTAATTCACATCTAGGTGGTATATTTGTCAGCCCTAAACACTGGTCGCCTTTACACTCCAGAAAATATTCCTGGAAATCACTTTTATTCGAGACTGAGTCGACTCCAGGGCTATAGTTCGGCCGGAAATATATTGTCCATGAAAAATTCCAATGACACCATCGGGAATCGGACCCGCGACCTTCCGGCTTGCAGCGCAGTGCCTCAAATAATTGCACCATAGCGTGACCCAAACGTTTGAGTACATTGACAGAATTATTATAAAATAGCTTAATATTCCTTGTAAAATTTAGAATAAATGTTAATATATTTTACATAATATATGAAATGTAAGCACATTTTGTATACATAACACGACATATAACCTTTCAAAGCCTACAGGTTATGTGATGCACCACCAGTTTAACATTCAACAATTGTAGGTTCTGCCCACCCTGTATTTATGTGTTTTGTATTTATCTGAGAACAAACAGCGACTTGTGCCACTTACAGCATAAACGGATTGGTTTTTATAGCCGAGATGAAAAGTGTTTACAGCGCGGTACGGACTGGGTCCTTAAATAAAGCGGTCTGCGTTTCGTCTTAGAATGGTTAAACGTGTATTGCTGGTTACGTGATGTACCACCAGTTTAACACTCAAGAACTATGCGCTCTGCCCACAATGTATTTATGTGTTTTGTATTTGTCTGAGAACAAACAGCGACTTGTGCCACTTACAGCATAAACTGATTGGTTTTTATAACCGAGATGAAAAGTTTTTACAGCGCGGTACGGACTGTGTCTTTAAACGAAGCGATTTGCGCTTCGTCTTTAAAGGGTTGACACTAAATGGTTATTTGTAAATATTACTTATATACGAAGTATGTTCTGTGTAATACGTAACAATACTATATGTTTCCATAAAATTTTGTAATTCCTTTCAGTAATTTTTAAGGCAGTCCGTAAAACTGTGTGTCTCTTAAGACGAAAAATTAATATCAGAATATGTAGGAGATAAGTCAATTTAAATTCAACTAACGTTCGCATCCTAATAACCTTCCCCTTCGTTAATAATCCGTTTGTGTCCTAAGTCGATGGCGAATCTTTCCTTATAAATTACGCGATCGCGAATTTCGGCCTTCCTGTGCACAGCCAATAGATCTCCATACAAGAACAAAACAGCCTATATTTTAAATAAGTGGCCCAGGTAGCTCAGTCGGTATAGCGACTGAGCTACGGGCTGGACGGTCCGGGATCAAATTCCGGTGGGGACGAGATTTTCCGCCCATCCAGACCGGCCCTGGAGCGCACCCAGCCTCCTGTAAAATGGGTACTGGCTCTTTCCCGGGGGTAAAGTGCGGCCGGAGCGTGCTGCTGACCATTCACCTCCTTCTAGTGCCGTAGTCGTGGTACAGTATAGCTACACATCTACCCACCCTCTGGGCCACACCGGGCCTGTAAAGGGATCACTTTACGTTTATAGTTTAAATAAGCATCCATACCAGAGTTCCATAATACATTTCAGTGCTCTGAAAATAGAGAAAACTTATAGATTTACTTTTATTTATAAGGCAATACACGTTGTTTTCCAAAGTGTTTTTAACTTTTTTATTTATTCATTGCCTTTTGCCTTTTCTTTTCTTCCTGTGGCCTTTAACACCGAACAATAACATTATATATATTCACTTTAATATATATATTCCAGTCAACACAACTCTATAATAAAATCATAGTTTAAAGCAACATGTTTCGACTTAACAATTATCGTCAGCCGAAGCTAAGAACCATGGAGTTCTTTGCAATATAATGAACATAATGGTTCGTAGTTTAACCTGACGATGACTTTTTAAGTCTAAACATGTTGCTTTAACCTATGATTTTATTATATAGTTGTGTTGACTGAAATATATATAATAAAGTGAATATACGTACACAACGGGACGTCTTCGTTCAAATAGCATTATATTTTGCACTTTGTCGACAATCCGATTCAAGACGGACGCTGTAGTGTTAAATTGTATGAAGTGAAGGATATGGAAGCTCTAGTGAACCAATAAAGGTCTGCGTGAGGAAAGTAACTCGTTGTTTACAGGGGTGATGATAAGTCCTTAGCCCGACCAGGAAGGAAAGAACCCAAGGTTTCTGTCACAATGGTGTGAATTTCCTTCGGCGCTTTGCCTTCCTGGTCGGGCTAAGGACTTATCAGAACCCTGGTATAAGACAGCATGAAACCGCTTGAAAGAATCTGCACTAAAAATGAGACTGCTGTAATAGTAGACCGGGTTGCAGATTCGAAATCTGTATCCGATTAATTAAAAACAGGCCAAGTCTGTATTAGCTTGCATGGCAATCTTTGTGGGTTAGTTATGACTTCTTTTTTTCCTTAGTTTTGACTTTTCTACATACTCTAGAAAGTTACTGTTGCACACACACACAATATGTAGGACCTCTCTTGAAGAATGATCGGCCCGTCGCAGAGATCTCGACCTGGCAATACACAATATTTACAAGCAAGACAGGCAGCTATGGGCCCAGCGGGATTTAAAGAAGCAAACTCAGCGAGCGAGCAGCCGCAGATCCACTCCTTAAGTGTATTTATTGCTGCTTATAGGCAGAAGTGAAGGAAAGGAGAGGTTAATTAAATGTGGAGAATTTCAAAATTACAGAGTTTATAACCGGTTGGTACGAATAGAGCGCGAGGCACTTTCTTGAGTTACAACTTACGAAAATGAAGCCAAACTGTAACCAGAACACGCCGTGAGCAAGCAGTGCTCACAGTAACTTGCGGCCAAATTTACAAGACATTGAAAGACCCCTCAAAACGAAATTAGCAGTAGGACTGGCTGAGTGTTTACATTAGCAGTAGAACTGGCTGAGTGTTTATATTAGCAGTAGAACTGACTGAGTGTTTAAATTAGCAGTAGAACTGGCTGAATGTTTACATTAGCAGTAGAACTGGCTGAGTGTTTACATTAGCAGTAGAACTGGCTGAGTGTTTATATTAGCAGTAGAACTGGCTGAGTGTTTAAATTAGCAGTAGAACTGGCTGAGTGTTTAAATTAGCAGTAGAACTGGCTGAGTGTTTAAATTAGCAGTAGATCTGGCTGAGTGTTTAAATTAGCAGTAGAACTGGCTGAGTGTTTACATTAGCAGTAGAACTGGTTGAGTGTTTAAATTAGCAGTAGAACTGGCTGAGTGTTTAAATTAATCGACAGGAAGGTTCGCCCATCATAACTGTGTTTCTAATCTACGTTGGTCAGGAAGCAGCAAATGAATATTGTTGTAATACATGTATCGTGTATATTTTTTAATTCTTAATTATAACCAACAAATGCAAAATTAACATCATTGAATTATATACAACAGTCTCTTTGTGTAATATATACTGCTACATGTTTCGATAATTAATAATTTTATAAAACTGTGAATTCAAGAGCCAAAATCTAAGAACTTTTATAAGCTTGTAGTGAAACAACTTGATTTTATAAACTGTATTTTCAACAGCAGCATTCTGAGAAAACGTGACGTAGCAAGGCATTGGTTGTAAATGTTACTGTAGAAGCCCTAATATTGGTAAAACATTGGTTTTACCAGTAAATCCTAGCACTTACCACAGCGAGGTGGTAAAAGTACGAAAAATGCTTGAAAACGCTTCCATTTCGGGCTTTTACCGAACCATGTCGGTAAATGTTGGCATTTGCCGACACCTATTGTTAGAAGTCCTTTTTGTTTGGCTGTGATTATGCTTTGTAAGTGTGGGTGTTTTAACTTTTAATTATTTATTGAACATGTAAGTTTAAAATACTTTGGCGGTCATTTATCTTGTATAATTCTATGAAACTCAAGCACTGACCACGAACCAACTCTTGATTTGGAATTGCAAGGTAATGATAATACAAGTGAAACAGAAATCTACGTAACAATGGAAGTGGAGACCGGAATTCAAAATAAAAAATTGACCCAGAAGCAATCTCTAAAACCCCTGACGGGACAACTGCGACTATCAGCAGAGCTCAAAAAGTGAAAGCGTTTGGACAAGCTGCCAGGGAAGGACTTGAGGAGCAGGCAAAGAAAATGAAAGCAACCTTCTCTAAAACGTTCCAAAAACCTACTCTCGGACAAAATGTTAGAATAAAAATACCAGATATTGAGAGAGCGAAGATGGATCCAAGATCAATAATAGCCGTTATCACAGACAATAAAGAAGAATAATTTTATGAACTTGCTACTAAGTTGGTTAAACTAAAAGCGTTGTACACAGAAAATTTATCTCATGCAAAGAAAATTTTTAAGCATCGAAGAAGTTGGTATGGGGGAAATAAGTGTACGTGGAGTGGTAAATAAGCTTTCTTTAGTTGGTGGACAAGGGTTCAGAAAATGCAACTGTTCAAAGAAGTGTACCACGAAGATGTGTTTATGCAAATCAACCAATCTACTTTGTAACTCAAAATGTCACAAAATTCAACCTTGCTCTAACAAGTGAGTTTAATTATGATTTGATAATGTTCAAGGAAATTGTGATTAATAAGTTCCATTTATTTCATGAATATTTTCTTTTAATACATTACTTAAATGCAGTAAAATATAAAGAAATTCAGTTTAATGTTATTCTAGGCTTCGTTTAAATTTAAATATACAAAGGCAAATTATTGTAACGGAATAGTTAAATGTTGAAAAATATAGAGTTTAATCTGAAAGGAGATGGCTGTTTTAATTTCCTATTCCATTCACGTAGTCTTCAAATAAATAAAAATATTTAAAATTTCGATTGAATATACCAGATATCCGCGTAAGGTACTGCGATGCGCTAACCACGCATCTCCCGAACCCACCCCCTATGGTGGGACGCGGACTGGTCAACTCAGTTATCGCTTGCGACTGATGTGCCGAAAATAAGCTAAACTAATTTAAGTATGGACCCGGTACGATAAATATATAAAACTTGAGTTTCATAGAATAATGCAAGATAAATGACCGCCAAAATATTTTAAACTTACATGTTCAATGAATAATTAAAAGTTAAAACACCCACACTTACAAAGCATAATCACAGCCAAACAAAACGGACTTTTACCAATAGGTGTCGGCAAATGCCAGCATTTACCGACATGGTTCGGTAAAAGCCCGAAATGGAAACCTTTCCAAGCATTTTTCGGACTTTTACCACCTCACTATGGTAAATGCCAGGATTTACTGGCAAAACCTGCGTTTTACCAATCTTCGGACTTCTACAGTAACACAAACACCCTGGTTAACCCTTAAGAGACGAAGCGCAGACCGCCTTATTTAAAGACAGAGTCCGTACCGCGCTGTAAACACTTTTCATCTCGGTTATAAAAACCAATCAGTTTATGCTGTAAGTTGCACAAGTCGCTGTTTGTTCTCAGATAAATACAAAACACATAAATGCAGTGTGGGCAGAGCGTACAGTTGTTGAATGTTAAACTGTTGGTGCATCACGTAACCAGTAGGCGGTAAGATGTTAACGTATGAAAATATCGAAACACGTAGGAGGGTAGATTACTCAAATATATAATTGTGATAAATACTTTTATGGTACAATTTTGCATTTGTTGATTATAATAAAAATAATAAAAGAACAATTGAATAATTTATTTTCCGACAAAGAGGGATGGATAACATTAAAATTGCGATAAACAGTTTTAACATTGAGGCGATAAGAGGGAAAGAAAGGGTGTAGGTGTGAAGATGTAGTAACAGAGTAGAAGAGAGAGCAGAACAAGGGAAAAGAGAGAAGGTTCTCTTTGAAGTGCAAAAAGGGCAGCACTTAGTTGCAAGTTTCCCATTTTGCAGCCACTTTTTCTTCTTATGGGAGAAGTGTAAAAGGAAAGTGTCTTGGTAACAGGGTGACGAGATTCTGATTTGTACCTTCATGAATTGGAAATGTAATCAAATAGAGTTGAAAGAAAGTGGGGTTATAATGCTATATTTAAATCGAGAATTCCACATCATGAACACCCGGTGAAGTATGAGTAATTTGACACGAATGTCAGAAATCTATTGAAAACGGAGGAAACCGAAGGAAGCTGGGTTAAGGTGACACTTTGCAATATAATTTGGGACGTTCTGCATCTTAAGGCAATTTGTTTGTTTTGTGTTTTCAGTGAAATCACAAGTCCAATATATTGAGTCTAACAACAATTAATTTACGATAAAAATCAGCTGAAATTTTCAGGTAAAAAACAGAAAACATGGAAAACAAATTGTAAGGCACTCTCTCCAAAAGCTTCTACACTACTCTTAATTTAAAGATTTCAAACTATTATAAATATTATTATTATTATTATTATTGTTATAAGTTGAGATGATTATATATTCAATTCTCCAGACTAATTAAAACTGCTAATTTCGCAAATTGCTTAAATTTCACCTCCAACGCTGCTTATCCAAGTTGTGTATTATTACAGGGGGGACTGCGGTGGCACAGTGGTTAAGGTCCTGTGCTACAAATCGGAAGGTCGCCTGTTCGATCCCAGATGATATCACTTTAAATTTTCATTGACATAATCCTTCCGAACGCACTATAGCCCTGGGGTCGACACAGCCTCTAACAGAAGTGAGTACCAGGAGTATTTACTGGAGGTACACGTAAAGGCTGCGTGTGCGTAAGGCTGACAAACTTACCACCATCCTGTGCCGTTGTCACGAAATCTGAGAACCTCAATTTCCTGGAAAACTCTGGGCCAAATAATTGTCGGAGTTTTAACAACTGCCCCTCGTTCTCCAGATGCAAACCCATGTGATTTCTCTCTATAGTTTATGTTCCTCCTCTTACCGCAAGTATCCCGGAATTGGAGTTACGAATCAGAACCGCCATTGAAACCATCATCGCTGACATGCTACAAACAGTTTGGAACGAACTCGATTATCGTGTTGATGTTTGTAGAATCACAAAAGATGCACATATAGAGCACCTGTAAGGTATGTAACAAAAACTTGGACTGTTTTTTCTATTACATAAAAAAATATATACTCCTATCTGAAGTGCATTGTGTATGACAATTTGCTAAAACCCCGACAATCATTTTGAAGAACCCTGCATATATATATATATATATATATATATATATATATATATATATATATATATAATTATTTT
>Ga0123357_10005579_pt1 | contig 15114 bp, 9 predicted proteins | sample TergutEmb28metaG_FD_89873 | JGI IMG/M metagenome (GOLD analysis project Ga0123357, IMG submission 89873) | Embiratermes neotenicus P4 segment gut microbial communities from Petit-Saut dam, French Guiana - Emb289 P4 | ecosystem: Host-associated > Arthropoda: Insects > Digestive system > Gut ... | reverse complement strand
GGTATCCGTATGCAGGCTGAGGCACTAGTGCCTCAACTTGCATACGGATACCACACCACCACAGCCAAACCGCAAAGTAACACCAACACATTGAACCAGAGCAATACAACCCATGAAATAACTGAACAAATAAGTCGCAAGCTCCTGAGGATGGATGTATTAACATCCGAAGCATGTTGAGCATTAAATAATGAAATAATAAAGCAAGTGACATCAAGTAGGTCTCTCTTTATTCAACTATCAAGATGATGCACAATCCAATAAACATAAAATTCACTGTGAGATGAAATTACAATAAGCTGAAAGAATAGACTGTGTGATATAAATTAGGTGAGTGAGTAATGGAACATGTAGTTATATTTGTCTGTATATGAATGCAGTTGCAAACAGTTTTGTGTTATACTTATGACATGATTTTTATAACAGAACTTTTAAAATCAAACAAATTATACATAGCCTTACAGTCAGTTCCCCAGTGAAAATTCAGGGCTCACACCTGGTTTCAGAGGTTGAATATGATTAAGTGAATGATATTGTCAGAGATCAGTAATAAATTACAGAAATGCAAGTGTTGTTCCAGTATATGATGTCCCACTTTCAGAGACTGGTATTGATTTGTAGTTAATTTGAATATCTTTATGGAAGTGAACTCTGCTAAGAAACTTTCTAATTTCTTGAAATCTGAGGAGTTGTATGACTGCAGGTTTCTGTTTGTGCACTGAGGAAATTCTGAGAATAATTCACTCAGGAGAGCTTGTCTCTGGGCCAGCATTTGAGCTCTGTATCTCCAAATACAAAGGAGGAATGGTAACTCTTTGAACACAGCATTTGTTTGCTTGCTGTTAAGGTGTATTACAGTTTTGATGTATAATTAGTGTCTGCATATGGGTGATATATAGTACTGGGAATGAATTTTCCTTCAGCAGACTTTTTGCTCCATCTAATTTTGAGGAATTTGATAACTATAGGCTGTCCATAAAGTACATCTGCACTAATATTCAGTAAAGCCATAAAAAGTTTAGTCAGTATAGTTGCGGTGCACGGCTTATGCCTACAGATATGATCTTGAACCATCTTGGCCTCTGCCCATCTACCTGTAGTGATGGCACGAATCCACATTTTTATGGATGTACCAAGAGGGTAGGAATTCATTTTGCTAATGATGATAGGTTGCTTTTGAAAACGATGGTGGTAGCTGAAAGAGAGGCTTGACATGGGATTTGATCTACAGTGGGTTCCAGATATTTCCCACATACAATATTTTTTTTTTTACCTTTGGTAGTGATGAATGAAGAGAATGCATGTAAAAATTAGCTGACTGGTTTGCATGGATTGCTGGCACATGCCAGGTCTTTGTTTCAAATGAACATTAATAATAATCACTCCTGGTCCTGTGGGTTAGCTCAGTAAAATCAGAACAATTTCTTAAATTGTAGGATTTCTGCATTATTACAGTTGTGGTTATGGACCTGTATTTTAATCTTAAAAACTGGATTCTAGTTAACTTGGTGAGATATTTGGATATATGCCAGGTCCATGCCAGTTGTGTAATTGAACTCTTTGGGGCAGTGTCGATGGTATATGACCTATTGAAGTCAATCATCAGTAGACGAAGTCCAAAGGAAGAAGAAGACATCAGGAACTCATGTAGCATTGTCAGGGCCCTGTACAGATGAATTTGTTAGATATCGTAGAAACTATTGCAAACATTTTTCATTAATTTAAGCTGTTTCAGTTTAGATTGTTGTTCCCTTGCTTGTAATGTTGTGTGCATTTTTTAAAATTAGGGACAGTGGATTTATGCATGGAGAAGTAGCATGATTTTCAGACATTTAGTTGCATGGTACCAGATGTGAAGTTCATTTGCCATACTTAAAAAAGAGTAGGTGTAGCAGTATATAATACTATTAAATGGAATAGGAAGTACAGTGATGCATACCAAGTATAAGGTATTTGATGTATGTTTCAGAAATGGATATCATGTAAATTGCTTGGATGCAATTTGCAAGTTATATTTGTGCATATTTACCTTGATAAACAATAAATTAAACTCTGGTAAGTGGATCATTTCAAACAGGAAGTTAAACTGGTACATTGGTGGTGCTGTTTAACCTTTGTGTGTTCCATCACCACTCATATGAATACGAGGGGGTGCTGATAAGTCCTTGGCCCGACCTACTTCCCGATGCTGTAGGACAGAATCGATAGTGTCATTGGAATGAGGGGTCTGTTCGTGTGCCGAATTGCAAGCCTTTTCTTGTTACAGAGGCTGAAAGGAAACATGTCAGGCAATGCGCGTGATTTCAACAACATGGAGATGCGAGCTATCATCAAGTTTTTTTCTCACAAGGCAAGGCACCGAAGGAAATTCACGCCATTCTGACAGAAACATGAGGAGAACATGCACCATCATATGCCACCATCAAAAACTGGGTGGCCCAGTTCAAACATGATTTTTCCACCTGCGATGCACCTCGTCCTGGACGACCCGAAACAGTGACCACCCCAGAGATTATCGATAAAGTTCACGAGCTAATCTTGGAAGACCACTAGATTTCAGCTAAATCAATAGCTGAACAACTGGGCATGTCATGTGAGTGGGTTGGGTCCATCACTCATGTGGAAGCTCCCCACGAAGTGGGTCCTGAAATGCCTGAACGTGGATCAAAAATGTCAATGGTGCCAGTCATCTCAGCAACTTTTGGAATTTTTTTGGCACGATCCAAATGATTTCCTGTCACGATTGGTGACCATGGACGAAACCTGGTTGTACCACTTTTACCCGGAGAGAAAGCAACAATCAGTGGAGTGGCAGCATAGTGGTTCACCCCACCCCAAAAAATTCTGAGTGCAAAAATCCGCTGGAAAAGTTCTCTCCTCGATTTTTTGGGATCAAGACGGCATCCTCCTCATTGATTATCTTTCAAAGGGCCAAACTATCACTGCAGGGTATTACTCATCTCTGCTGGTGCAATTGACGGACACTTTGAAGGAAAAACACCACGGGAAGGTCACCAAGAGGGTCTTGTTCTTGCATGACAGTGCTGTGACTCACCGGGCACTTGCAATGCAGAAGAAACTGGCCTACCTGGGCTTCCATTGTCTTGATCACTCACCCTGTTCTCCAGATTTGGCCTCATTGGACTACCACCTGTTCCCTGGACTGAAAAAACAATTGAAAGGTCACATTTTTTGTCTGATGTGGAGGTCATCGCTGCCATGGAGACCTGGTTGGATGGAAAACCTTCTAGTTTTTTTTGAGTGGCTTGCAAAAGTTAGAGCAATGGGCTAAGAAGTGTATTGAGCTTTGTGGGAAGTTTGTTGAATAAATCCCGAGTTTGGTCGCTGTAGCTTGTTTCCTTCCTGGTCGGACAAAGGACTTATCAGCACCCCCTCATACATTCTAACTAAGCACTGAATTGTATTGTTAGAGTGTACAAGTAACTTCCTTTTGCCTTAGTTAAGATTTTTACTTTTATATGGGTACAAGTAATGTCCTTATTGAAATACAGATTACTAATTTACACTCTTTTACAAATTGAGATATGTTTCAGAGATATTATTTTCTTTATATGTGTTTCTTTTAGTATTTTTTCAAAGTAAAATTTTCCAGAAACAGGAATTATAACATTTTTTTTTACATCAGGTGTGTCAATATATGCGCATGTTGAAGCAGGACAGAATGCACTGTTAGCAGCCAGGATAGCATAGTTGGTAGAGTAACTCACTATGAGATGGACAGTCTGGGATTCACCCCAGTGGCAGCAAGGAATTTTCTCCACACCCATTCAAATTGGCCCTGGGGCCCACCCAGCCTCCTGTACAATGAGTACTGGGTATCTTTCCCAGGGGGTTAAAGCAGCCAGGGCATGGCATTAATCACCTACCTTCATCTGGCACCAAGGTCAAAAATAAGATTAGAGCTATACTTCTTTGTGGGTCTTCAGTGCCTGTTACAGTGTGAACTGTACCTTTATTACCCATATATTAACTACGTACAGGCATCATTGACCAAAATGTTGCAGGGATGAACCAAGGGATCAGTGTATTCCATAGATTACAGCACTGAATAATGACGGGAATTCTGAAATTATATAACTGAAAATCAGTTAACAATTTTGTTGCTCTTGTTTAAATGCTGTGGAATCATAAATTCAGTGGAAAACAGAAACAGATGGTTTTTGAATTGAAAGTGGAAAATCAGCTTTCTTTCTGTTATTGTTTTATCTCAGAAATATAACTTTTTCACTTGTTTGTGTCTGCTAGTCACACTGATTACAGACTTCATATGAAAGTGATGTAATTGCAGTGTAACAGTTTCAGAAGCCTCCAACTGAACTTGGTAGCAAGATCCATAACAGAGATGGGTCACAAGATGCACATTTTGTTGAATCTGTCAGATTTATTTATTCAGCCATTCTCCATCAAGTAGTGTGGTTAATATATGTTGAAATTAATGTGTGTAACGTCTTGTCTTTTTTCTGTCTGTAAGGTAGCAGGAGCTTAGGAAAAGTCAGCATAAAACACTAAAATAATGTGTCAGTTTGAGCTCAACATTGAACCTGATACAGCGGAGAGTGATGTAAAGTTTAACTCTACACTGGACCAATAATGGTTAAAGTGATTGTATAGCAGTTTGCGCAGTGTGAAGATGTGGTTCAATTAGCATGGGATATAATTCAGAAACAGTTGTGGGGTCACTGTGTTAATGTAAACAGCCAGTTACTGTTTCAGAGCCCCATTTCAGGACATTTAGTCTAACCAATCACAGACAATCCTGCCTCCCAAATTCTCCATTAGACAGGCCACAGGACACGTGTTGGAGAGGCTGGCCAATACGATTTATCCTTGAGCATATTACTTGGAATTCTTGTATATTGTTTGTTTTGTACTTAACAAGTTCTGTACCACCTTGTTAGGCTTCTCCTGATGTGGAGGCAACCAACCAGTCATCTAGAGCAGAGCCTGTTGATGATGGCCAGTCCCATCTTACACCTCAGCTTGTGGACACATCACTAGTAGTAGGCCGAATTGTTCAGGTAAATGACGAGAGTGTGTTGGAACTCATCACTAAGCAAGAAAAATGAATAACACTGAAAGTAAGATTATTATGTGTCATATTAGGTGGCCTTGTCATCATAGCACATAATACAGTATGTAGATCGAGGCACTCAGTGACACATGTTACTCCAGTTTGGAGGTTGGGGCCAGCACATTACGAAATGTTACAGAGGCCTTGAACTTGGATGGAGTCATCAGAATGGCCTAGTGTACATAGTTGTATGTGGGATATTGATATTAAAATGTATCTTGGGTGTGAGCATTTGAACTGTAGTTATCTGACCGAAGACAAGGACTGTTCAGTTGTGAACCTTCCCTTATGAAGATGGATGAGTTGCTTGAGTACTAAAACAGCTATCAGAAGATACTGGGATACCTTATGTGTCTATTTACTTACAGATCTGGAGAAGTGGAATGTGCATAAAGGAACTTGGTGACACCATTACATGTGCTTTAATTAATAGTAAATTAAATTGGTAATGAATCATGTAAAATAGTATGATGAAGTTTGGTAATTACAGTAGTTTGATAGGGATATTGCTAATTGCAGTGTAGATATTTTAATTTTGTAGAATTGGATGACAAACCTTTGTGCTCTTTCCATGTTCTCATCCTGACGTGTGTTATAGTAGTTACTGATGTTTAATTTATACTATTTGTAAATTTTGTTTTGAATATATTTTAAATACGTGTATAATTATATATAATTTTGTGGCTGTACTTGTACTGTTGGCAGGTTTCTTGTGGGTGCCATCATTCAGCTCTTCTAACAAATGAAGGTGTGCTGTATATGTGGGGACGCAATCTAGATGGTCAACTGGGCAGTGGAACACGAAAAGAAATCCCCATCCCAACACCGCTAACATCTGCAGCTGCTTCTGCTGCTGCAAGTACTAAGGTGAATTGAAATATGACATTTATTGGTGTAATGAAAATGACATATAGGTCTACTCTAGATAAGAGTATGACATGTCAGCAGGCATAAACAAGAGCAATTTTTTATTATACTACATTGACTTCTTGTTATTTAGTTAACATATTGACATTATTGAGAATATTGCAAATTAATTTAAATTTGTTGTAGCTGGTTATTTCAGTATGCTGGGTTTGTTTTGGATTTGCCTTGAAATTTTATAGAATATCTAGTCCTCATATGGAATTAATTTTTAAATTCTCATCTGACTGAGCTTACAAAAGTAAGTCTACTGCTGTGGTATATACTGAACACCATAGATGACTTTTATTATTCTTATGTGGGGACTGAGGAGCAAAATGTCCTGCAGGAAGTTGTAAGGTAGGGCCGCAGCAGACCATGTTGCACTGGGGCCCCCAGACATGTGGGTTCTGTTGGATTGGAGATTGTTCTTTTGACAGAAGGCAGTATTCTAGATACCTGTTTGGAGATCTTGGAGTAATTTTGCTAATAATTATAGATGTATTCCTGTTATCAGTGTTACTGACTGCAGGCAAGGGCATTAGAATGGAGGGTCAGAGTCTGCATGACAGAAGTTGTTTGAAGTCACCACCTGGTATTTGTTGAACTTTGCACTCTAAACCTTTCAGGTTCTCTGTTGCAGTAGTATGCAACCATTGGTATGCAGACTGGTAAAAATGCAGTGGATTTTCTTATAACTGATGTTCTTATTGTCTCACATCTATAGTACAAACAACAGTTTATAAATGTAGCTATTACCAGCACAGCTAAACATGTTTATTTAAGCCTTTGAAGACTGAAATTAGTTTAAATTATATATATATATATATATATATATATATATATAAATATTCAGTTTTTATATCACAAAGGGCACAGTCTGCAGACCATTAGAAAGACAAATCAGATAATGGTGTGTAGGGAAAAATTTCTGTGTATTGTGAGGCAATTACAAAACATGCAACTACACAGCATGACCAAATTGCAGAGTTTTTCTTGTCAAACCTGATTGTGCATGCTGTAATAACTAGGCTTTAAAGGGCTGGAAGACTGCTTGCAGTTATTCCTAGTAACCTTGTGTTGAGCTGTTTGCTGCTATGGTGGTTGTTTGCACTTTAAATGTATGTGCGTATTACTTGGTGAAAGTTGACCCATGTCCAAATGGAATACCATATGGCAACATTGGAGGGAAGTGGTGATCCATGTGAAAGGGATGGTGTGGATGATGGAGACCTGACAATGATTTGCAATTAGTGATGAATTCCATAATATTACTTGTCATGAATATGTCAGGAATGATGACTTCTTGAAGTCATTATAACTGATGGTACACATATTGATGATACATGATAAAGAAGACATAGGTAGGGAGAGCTGTGTGTTGATGATGACAGGCTTATGTCTGGCTTTTAGTATCAAGAACAGTAGGGACTGAAGCCCTCCTCACCTTTGAAAGCTGTTTGTTTTTCTACCACAAACTATATAAGTACAGTTGTCCCTCAGGCAACACTGACACAGCACTTTCTACAAGGACCTAAAGGAATCTTTCTGGTTACAGAGCAAAAAATTGGCAAAAATGTGACTTCTGGCAGAAAAAGGGTATTTATTATGAGAACCTCACTTTATTTCATAATTTCTTGCTCCTTTGCTAACTATATACATATTCAGAGACTAGCAGGTGCATCTTCTTGGTATGTAAGCAGAACACTTTTATCTTTTTTATTTTTAAGTTGTTTCAAAGAAACTGGTGTTGACTTTTCCTGAATCTTTTATATGTTTTTTATAGGACACTTACTCCTGCAGAAACCTGTGTGTAATGTTTCCATAAAGCCTGTGAAACTGAGAAACTTTTGAAATGTACAAAACACACAGAAAAGTCTTTCTGTTGTATAGAATGTCATTTGTTCATATTTTCTGGAAAAGTAAAACCCCATCATGCCCTAAATTATCATTTCTTTGTATTGCCTACAAGCAGTCAGTGATGCACCATTTGTGTGAGCCACGGGTTTGGAATAATGGGACCTCATAGGGTTAAAATGCATGTGATTGAAGGTTCACATGGTGTTCGTTCTAAGGATTCAGGTCTTCTGGAATATGGTGCTGTGTTGTTGGGTCATGACCCAGAAGACCTGAATTCTTGGTTAAAATTCATCAACCTTTAGTCCAAAAGAGTATCTAATCAACATTTGGAATGTGATTTAATCGCCAAATTCAAATCAGGTCCTTATAAAAGCAGGATAATATCATCCACAAAAAGCTTGCAGTACCTGAACATGCAAATTGTAATATCTGTCCCTGATTGCATTTTCACAGACTTCTTCAGTGTCCAAATCACCGTCTGTTTCTGGAGTTCTTAGTGGAAGAGAAAATCTGAGGCTGAAGCAGGTTTCATGTGGTTGTGATTTCACAGTTGCACAAGAGAGTGCAACTGCAGGAAAAATCTGGGCATGGGGCAACAATTCCCAGGCTCAGGTATGTGAGGTTATTTCAGTTCAAGGCACTGATTAGGCTGTGGGAAATATATGTGTAAGCTGAGGGTATTTGAGAGCAAGACATTGATCAAATTTCTTAGGCCTAAGTGGGATTAAGTATCAGGAGGTTGAAGGGAGTTGCACAATGAGAAACTTTCTTCATCGAGTGTTTATTACTGGCACATTAAAATAAGGTGCGAAAGATTAACAGAAATACAACATGTATGGAAGATGTAAGAAGCACATAGAAAATTTTAGTCACAAAACCAAAAGGGTAGTGACCTCGTGGAGGACCTAGGCACAGATGGGAATATAATATTAAGGTGGATCATTCAGAATTAACATGTGGACTGGGTGCATGTGGTTTAAGGTAATTACTAGTGGTGGTATTTTGTGAAGGTGGTAATTAATTTTCAGATTGCATAAAGGGCGGAGGATTTCCTGACAAGTTGAGAAACTACTTGCTTCTGAAAAAGAATTCTCTGCATGGTGTTGGTTTAGTTACTTAGTGAGTTAACTATACTGGCATAAAATAGCACATGAAGACATTAATTTCTTTCCTCCACAAACAGAGAAACTTACAGACTAAAATACTTCCATTCATGTCCTTCCATTTGTGTTGTAAAAGCATTTGACTTTAGAGATTTTAACTCAGCTCAAATATGCTGCTTGCCTGTGATTATCAACACATCAACAAAACAACAATACTTGAGATCACTGGTGTCCAAAGCTTTTTTGGTTCATTAACTCTTTGAAAATTAAGAGTATATGCCTCTAGGACTAAAGTACAATCTTGTCCAAGCTTTCTGTAATTGATGTTTCTCTCTTCCTGTCTTTCTTTCTCTCCCTTTTATTCCTCCTTGCACTCCTTACTTTCCTCCTTACCTTTCCTTTATTCTGTCAGGCATTTCTTTTTCTATCTTTCTGAGCACCAACTTTATGGATCCTATGTCCACACTGTAAAACATTTACTTGGTGTTTTATGAATCATAGATTAACAACACAGTCAGAAAATGTTACTTGTTTCTGACCAGTATAGCTAATAAAGCTGTCGTACACAAAGAATTTACAAACCACTGCTTGCTAATCACTGGACTAGACTAACCTAAATTGTGGTATTGCCATTAGACTATGTAGCATGTATTATGGTACTGCTTTCTTTGCAATATAATTTTATGTTTATTAGCTTGGTCGAGTACCTCTTGAGGAATCAAAAGGTCTGGAGGGGAAGCTTGTGATGTTGAAGACAACAAAACGTGTTGTCAAGCTGCCTCATGGCAACCAGAATTCAAGTGATGTTCCGAGAGCAGTGCCTGGCCTCCCAAATTCCACTATTTCCTTCAAATATGATAATCTCTCAGGAGTAAGTAATTACACTCTGTAAACTTGAGTTGAAATATTGTTTATGTTTTAGAATATTACAAGTATTTCGTTTGGTGACACGTGTGAAATTTGTCATCCTAATTATGGTGATTTTGATTGATGTGAATGGTTTGCTTCGTAGAAAAAGAACTTTTAAATTTTAGCTTTTGGCTATATCATGTGTGACACATTTGTTGAAACAACTGTTCGTTTGTGTCATTGCTCAGGATGGGGTCCAGTGGCTGCATTTTATGTTGGTTATTTTGTTTTTTGAATAATTAGTGGGTGGGATAGTCATTTACTTGCGTTGTGGGGTAATAGGTTCAGGAGGAAAGGTAACATAAAAATGTAACTCTGGAAATTGGTATTTCATATGCTTTTAATCCTTTCATAAATTGAAATGCAGTGTATTGTTAGGGCATTGTGCATATGACTTCTGCATTTCATGCCGTGTACCCCATATTTAGGAAAACATTTAATGTTAGCTCACTGGAAATCAGAGAATTTTTGTCTTACAGATGTTAGCAGTATGTGACTGCAGATCAAAACCCCAAAGCCTCTAGCAGATGAATCACATTTTGTATGCTATAATACATGCGAATGTTTGGAATTTGGTCTTCACATTTTGCACGTTACATAATTACACTTGACTGAGGCTGTGTTAACATTCTCATGTTTCAGATCGGTGCATGTGGTGGTTATTTGATAAGGACTTGCACAGATTTTTGTCCTCCACTGTGCAGTGTTGAAGAACCTTGTTACGGTTTACGAACATTACATTATGCTCTTCAACATTTCCATGGTTATTATGATTCAACATATCTTCTGAATAAGGTGAACTTCTATTCTGTTTACATAGTTCCATCCCTTTTTCAACCATGCTGCTGGGCACTGTGTTGGTCTGTGTGAATATTTTATTTCCTTTGTATGTGCTGTCTTGTGTAAGAAAAAATATGACCAAAGTGTGTCCCTGTGAATACACAGTGGGTTTTACATTAGTTTTAATGTAGTGTTCCTCTTGTATAATTGTGCATTGATATTCCTGTCTTTTAGTGCCTTGCATTGGAAAACTACCAAGGGGCCGCAAAGTTGGCTGCTCTGGATAGGCATTACCATCTTGCCTTGGCCTATCAGTTGAAAGCATTGGCACTGGCAAGTCTGGAATTTGGTTCCAATCCAGAAGAGCATCTTGAAAATCGTAGCACAGGCTGCAGCAAAAGCGCTTCTGATAAGATGTACAGCTCAAACAGCACCTTTACAAAAATGTTGAATAGCACAGTGAATGTAAATGAGTTTTCAGACTACTCAAATGAAGATAAAATGAGAACTAAAGTTTCCAAACATAATCCAAATGTGGTTAATACAGCTAAAAACAGAAATGCAAATCCAGTATCACGAATTTACAGGGATGAATTTGAAGTTAATGTTTCAGGTGTGAATTCCTGTTGTATGACAGTAAAACAGTTAGGAGTCAACAGTAGTGTTGAGAATGGCTCAGCTAACAATAAAACCAAGGTAACTGAAAATACTATAACAGACAGTAACTTGGTAGGCAAAACCATTGTCAGTACTGAAGCTGTTGTTAATATCAGCAGAAAAAATAAAGACGTGGGTCACCGTGGTGAAGACAGTGATGACACTGCTGTCAACAAAATGAGGAGGAGCTCTGTAGTTTCAGGCATGGCTGATTCTGAAGAACATTTACTAAACATTGAAGATATATCAGATGTGACAGAAGGTCCACAAAATAGTAACTGTAAAAGCAAGATTGTTACAGAATCAAAAACTGAAATACAGTCCCTTTCTAATGTTGAAGAAAAAAATTGGAAGAACTGTAAAATTGATTTGTTGTACAGTTCAGAGAACAAATCTGAGGCAAACAAAGTCATTAAGGATAGTGAGACATCTGAGGACAAGCTGAAAGTGGAATTTTCAAGCAAAATTTGTCATCATATAAATGAAGATTTAAATCCAAATTTAAAATTTCCTTTGGCTCAGCCTAATACAGATGAAGTGAAACTTGAATTGAATAAAGAAGAGGACTTGAAATTCGAAGACTCAAACCAGGAAACACACTTGGTAAAACCACCTGATCACATAAGTAACAAAACTCAGGTTATCATGGTAGAAGAAGCTGAAACAAGTAGTTCTGTTTCTACTCCCGAAAGCTTAACTGTGTCATATATTCATGACAGTGAGATGCATGCATTTGCCGTGCAGGGGGGAACAGAACAGATGTCAGAAGGACATCACTTGACAAGTCCAGGTTGCAGTACATCTCTAGGAAGCGAAGAGCGGGGTCTTTTGAGCCCTGAACCCATTCTACCCCAATCAAATGAACAGGTTGCAAGTGGAGAGCAGGGTTTGGTCAGCCCTGAACCCATTCTGTCCCAGGTACATGAATGGGTCTTAAGTGAGGAGCAGCATCTAGTGAACCCTGAACCTGTTCTTCCCCAAGCAAATGAACCCATTTCCCAGACTGTAGGTATGAACTTGGTTTCCATAAATGGAGATGAAAATTTGCAAATTCCATTTGTTGTTTCTCCTGAAGGTGACAAAAATAATTCTGGTAAACATCAAACAGAAATAATCAGCAGTTTAACTCCAGTATTAATTAGTGATGCAGGCTCAACTTCTGAGTCATTTCTGGTCATCAAGCAGGACAATCTGTGTGAGAACGTGGGCCTCAAGTCACATTTTTTTAATGCTGGAGCAGGACTGCAAAGAAATTCTGATGCAGATACCCCAGCAGTAAAGAATGACATTATATCTGCAGTAAATGAGTCCCATGAGGTGGGCAATGTAAATAATGAAGCCAGGAAGGTTAAGAAAGAAACTGATATTGCTTCACATGACTTACAGAATAGTAAGCAGCTGTATGATCAAGAAAATATATCAGCAACCAACTCACTCACTTCTGATACCTTAAATCCAACAGTTGATGCAGTATGCAAACCGAATAAGGAAGTCACATCTTGTGACCGAAATGAAATGTGTGTAGACAGCAATGGTAGCAGTGAGGTTATGGGATTGGATGGTAATAAATATCAGTGTAGGGTGGATCTTGGTCAAAAATTACCACAGTCTGAAGAGTCAGATATATTACAGTTAAATAGCTGTGCTACTGAAGAAAAACTGAGTCCTTCTAACAAGAACATCCCTGTAAGTTTCAATACTGACTTGCAGCCATCAACATCATCATCATCAAGTACTCAATGTGATGAAATTAAAACAATAAATACCATCACTTCAATTGGAGGGGAGGAAGCAGTTAAAGCATCAAAGATACATGTTTGGGATCATCAGAGTGATATAGAACAGTCATCTTCTGATAGAATAGACTTGGATAACTATGAGAATGAATTGAAAATTTCTTCTGGTGACAAGGATTTTCACTTAACACAAGATGCCGTGGGTAATGGAGGTTGTGTAAAATCAATAGATACAGTTGTGGTTGGAGTCTGTGATAGTAAATTTTCTGGAAATTTTATATCTGGAGAGCCTGACTTGACGTCTGTGAATGGGGTAAATGGAACTGCCAGCAAAACTCAGCAAGTATATAAGGTTGATGAGAGTGAGGCCTCGGATCGTTTAAATGAGACGCGTGCTTGCAAGGACTTGGTAAATCAAGCTGCTGCAGTGGTCGAGTACTATGTCTCAGTGATGGAAGAAGATAGTCATGCCATGATGAGCAGACTGCTGCAGCAGGTATGTTCACTGGTGATGGCTTTTGCATGTACACTTTCCATTACATTCTCTACATTTGTATTGAAGATTGTAATGCACATGTCCTTGTAAAAGTTACATGAGACTTCCATTCTTCAAGCATGCTGTTTGACATGAAAACTTGTAAACAGATTTTCTCCTCTGTTGATTTGGTATTAAAAATTAAAGGGTTTTAAGCAGAACTCCTCAAACCTAAATACCTATTGCGAAGACCACTCCTCATACAGATTTTGTGTTGTTAATGCCACATTTGAATAATATAAATTTTTAACCCAGCAGTGCAGTGCAGTATAACTTACATGTTGACTAGCTGCACTCATGCACAAATGGTCATGTGACAGAATCGTATTTAAGTCAATTTTTTGTCGTTTGCAATTACATATTGGCTACAGAGTATCATTACTTTCTTTGTGGGAATACCTTGTTACAGAAATACAAATTTTGACTGTGCTAAATTGGTCAGACGTAATTTCACATATGTGCACCGTGACCCTATTTTTATTATTTTGTTGTAAATGATATCTAATACAGACTTTGTAGGTATGTTTATAATCTGTCACCCTGCCAGTTTCACATTTTTAACGTCGCTCAGTATTTGTTGCCATCATGCATACCAAATGTAGATGTGTCACTACTGTGTTGTTGTTTCACATTCTGCAAGAGAATTACCTAAACAAGGGTCATATATTTTTTTTAAAGAGATGTGTTACTGTACATTCCCCTTCACAGTCTTCCAGTTTTGGGGGAAATATCTGTACAGAACATGTTTAACTTTGTGCGTGATTGTAAGGCAACTGCAAATTTTTCAGGGGATGAATTAGGAAAAAATTCTTTTCTTATATTCGAGTAAATATAGTGGCTTGAAGACTGTATTTTAGGCAGTGCACCTGTTGCTCCCACTTTGCAAGTTTGTGCATGTGCTCCTTTGCTACTGTCGATTGTGTGAAACTGGGCTGGCCTCTACTGTCAAACATTGATACTAAATTTTTTGTAGTCATTTAATTGGTTTATAGGTGGAGAGGGATGGACACACACACACACACACAAACACACACACACACACACACACACACACACACACAAACACACACAAAATAGAATCCTGATTTATGGTTTCACACTTCAAAATTTTCCCGCATTGAGAGTCATTTTTTGTGGATCCACCCAAATCCTGTATAGATCATCTGTAGGCAGTTTTTTTTTTCTACTGCACCAATAAGTGCTGGCCTGGCATGCTAGTGAGCTTTTGTTACCCTTTCTAAAGGTTATTTTCACTGCGATCATTTGTCTACCTCCCATCATCAACTATTAACCTTTATCCGACGAACGCACCCGATCCTTTTAATTCCGCATCGTACGAACGCACCAAATGGGTGCGCTGCGGCCATTTAAATGCTCCGCACTGTCATGTACAGGTTTAGAATTATAGCCTTACAGGTTATCTCCACATTATATAATGTTTTGTGTTCAGATTCGAGCTCCGGCCACTTTATCCAATTATGTACACATGCACGTCATGAATAGCAGTTTCTAGGCACCCTGTAAATCTTTTGACCCTTG
>Ga0123357_10005578_pt1 | contig 15114 bp, 12 predicted proteins | sample TergutEmb28metaG_FD_89873 | JGI IMG/M metagenome (GOLD analysis project Ga0123357, IMG submission 89873) | Embiratermes neotenicus P4 segment gut microbial communities from Petit-Saut dam, French Guiana - Emb289 P4 | ecosystem: Host-associated > Arthropoda: Insects > Digestive system > Gut ... | reverse complement strand
GGTAAAGTGATCCCGTTACAGGCCCGGTGTGGCCCAGAGGGTGGGTAGAGGTATAGCTCTACTCTTCCATAACCGCGGCACTAGAAGGGGGTGAGTGGTCAGCAGCACGCCTCGGCCGCACTTTACCCCCGGGAAAGAAGCCCTACACATTTTACAGGAGGGTGGGTGGTTCCCAGAGCAGGTCTGGACGGGAGGAAAATCTCGTCCGCACCGGGATTCGATCCCGGACCGTCCAGCCCGTAGTCAGTCGCTAAACCGACTGAGCTACCGGGCCCATAAAGAAGGATAATACGGGCGCAAAATTTTCGAATCATGGATTATTTCGAAATGTGTACAAGACTTTTATTGCAGATCATCTAAGAAAATTTATCATCTGAGATAATGAAGTGTAGACAGCAGCGTAGTGCCAACATTTACGTGACAAAAGTAGCGAAGAGCGGCAGGAAAGAGGAGTAAAGTGGCTCAGGATATGATCCAGTCTTGGGCTTTGCGTGAAGGAACTGAAAAGTCGGGTTCCTTAAAAGCAGGAAAATTCGTATATTTAATTACGAATTTATACTTTTTAACTAATTCCTATAAAACTTACTACTACATTCGAAATCACCCTAGCCTAGCACATCACATGTAAATTTCATCTTATTTCGTCTAGCACATTGACTATTAATTCTTCTTCCATTCAGCACGAAGTAATGTACCGAAGACAAAACTAAATTCCTCTGCCTGCTGGTAAGTTCCGAGGCATTAGTCGTGTGCAAACAACAAAGAAAAATCCAGTTCCATAAAAATGGGGTAAATTTCTTGTCCAGCTGGACCAGTAACACTTTCTCAATAAGGATTATTGACATTGGATTTGCGCTTTCATAATAAATGGGATATGGAAGAAATTTAATTTTTATACCACGTGTATAAAGATAATTAAAAGACTGTTCATTGTCCGGCGCTTTAAGCGTTACATTATCCATTGTTAGGCCACAGTTCTGTTTAGAATTTTCAATTATTCTTAAATATAATGCAAAAAAATTATCTTGACACAGTTTATATCTGCTTTAAAATTTTAAAAACAATTTAATTCAATTCATATTACATTAATTTTCGTTGTGAAAGTAACATTCAGGTTGCGGTTTTTACGCGCTAGGCAGAGGCTTTGTTTAAACCTATCCTTTAAAAGCACCTTTTGTTTGGTTTCATAATGCAGCAACAGAAAAACCTCACACACTTATCTGAAATCTCTACTGTATTATTCAGATTCTGTACAATTTTAATGAAGCCTGAAGTTAAGGATACAAATAACGCCACGCCATATTCTCGGTCTGTTGATATATTCATTATTCTTTTTCGTTAAAGAAAACCGTAAAAAGCAGTAATTTCTACAGCGTGTTAGTTGGTGACTAGCATATTAAATGAAAATATCCAAACCTTGACCTCTTGAGAACTCCTCTTTTGTCCGAGATGTGTTCAAAATTTCCAAACAACCCTGCGGGCTCTTTACGGAGCCTTACTTATAGGTTGTTTGTATCTTTCCTTCAATTCATCTCAGTGTCAAACACAAACACCCTTAGTCTAAATAACAATTGATAACAGTTTCATGCAATTCAATGTTATGCCGCTACTTAGTACCTCTCCGTTGTGTTGCTTTGAACTCTCTGTACTGAACAAGGAAGGCGATGTGCCTATAAAGTAATTGTGGCGCTTCGCGTAATGTACACCTACGCGGTAATCCTAAAATCCTGATACCGTTTCACCACAAAAGGGCCCTTTTAGGGTGATTTATTGTCGCCGACAACATACAACTTACTTGGGTGTTCAATTAAAGTGAACGATTTTAATCAAATTTTTAAATTCTTACCAGATTTTCACAGAAGTCCTCATTATAAAATCTAACTCACGTATGCCTAACGCGAGCCGTACTGATACATGCGGAAAGATGGAAGGACGGACAGACAGACGGATGGACATGACACAGGTAATTGGCATTTCTCGCGACTATGTGAACGCGCCTAGACATAACAAACACTGCTATCAGGCGAACTTATGAGGTGGAAGGATTTAAATGGTGTCTCCTCGAAATTTTGCAGCGAGAAAAATAGCTGAAATTTATGTGGTGATGTGTCTGCATGATATGTAGGCCTAATGGAAGCAATAAAACGCCCCACGTCTAGTTCTGTTTTCTTATAAATTATAAATAACCGGCATGAATACAGAATTTTGTTGTGCACACGCAAGACAATATGACATGTCATTACCGTTCCGACATTCTTCAGGCGCCCTTTACAACACAGAACAGAACACGTCATAGCGTAAAAAGTGTTATAAGAGCATTAAATTTGCAGAACAAAGCTGCTAGCAAATACTACATTCGCGTTCCAGTCAGTCACTTTCTAAACTTTCCAGAACCTGAAGTCTGTGAAACAGAAGGCCCCCTACATTTACATTCGTCAGGAACAAATACCAGTGCAGAATGTAAACACAATGCGATATACCTAATTAACAAATAAAGTAAGCTATGTTGATATTTAGGTTTGTCAGGTTCATAAATATAATTGTGTTTATGTAAGCCTAAATACGTACGTGTGTATGTATACATGCATTATGTATGTATGTATGTATGTATGTATGTATGTATGTATGTATGTATGTATGTATGTATGTATGTACATATTTATGTATGTGGAACGTATGGAAAAAAAGATGCGTACAGAATTCTGGTGGGGAAACGTGAGGAGAAAAAACACTTTGAAGACTTTGGCGTACAAGACAGGATAATATTAAAATACAGCTACAAAAAATACGATGGGGGAAGTATACTAGATTTATTTGTCTCATAACATGGACAAGTGTTGGCTGGCCACTTTCAGTATGGTTATACCATTCATGTTTCACAAAATACAGAGAATTTCTAGCAAAGAACTGTGAGCCTGTCATGAAGGACTCTGTTCCAAGGAGTTATGTACTCGTACGTACAGTAAACATATGCGTACGTACAGTACGTATGTATGCATATATGTACTTACGTATGTATGTACGTGTGTATATACGTATGTACATGTATACATATATGTACTTACACACGTAGGTAGGTAGGTATGTGGGTAAGTATGTTTGTATGAATGTGCGAGTGGTTTTAACTGCACTGTTTACAACTTAAAGAGTCTTTTGGCGCATATAATTTAAAATTCCTCATCAAAATAAGTAGAAGACAAATGCAGTTCTTTCCAGTTGCTGTGGTGATATTCGACCAGACAACCTGAGGAGAACCAGTAGCAACATCAGTTTGTACAGCACGTGGTTCGACGGCAATTCAAATGGTGTATTTCTGGGCTACACATCTAGACCATTACCGCAACTGGCAGTGTATGATACATGTATTACAGGCGTACAAACACTATTTATTTGGCTTGAACTCGTGACGGTAAAGTGACACCCGAAAATGGGGTTCATTACAACTGGATCCTTCCACCGCGTCTCCAGAATAAAGCATGAGCCCATCCTTTCCTCAGGGGTAGTTTCTTATCTCTTGTCACATTTTCCTCACTCCGCCAGGTCTCAAACATATATTCAATTTGCACCAAGTGCCGTTTCGTTTCTACAGAGTGTTGAAGTCATTTATTTCCGCGCTCTTAGATTGTTAGATTAACTCCTTTAATATTTTAAGCCAACGAAAATGAATTAAATCCCCAAAACATGTGCGGGATAAAACAGTATTACAGTATAAAGCAAACTAAACTAAAAAGCTTATATTTTAACAGGACTATACAACATCAAAATATTACACGGGGAAAAGAAAGTACACAAGAAAATATTCTAGAAATCCGTTCTCCATTCGACTATACATGCCCTAGAATAAAGATGAAAAACCTAACCAAAAGCAAAATAATATCAAAATACGGTGCTGTATAGGAAGAGTTATGTAGCAGGGGTAAGAAGAGGGAAATAATTACCAGAAATGGAAGTAAACAACATGACAAGAAGACGATGAAGCGAAGGACGGAAAGCAGGGCAGAATATAAAAAGTTTTCAACCTTTATGCCGTTTCTTGCAACGGCATTCAGTATAGCTTTGGACGGGATGGGGTTGGCGAGGAGTGATTTCGTACGTGCGATTAGCTTCATCCCATATAGCTGCGTCCTAAAATAAACACATGACATGTTCATATAAATAACAGCCCAAATATCCTAAGTACGACCATAAAACAGGTTACAATGCAGGCATCATTTTACCGCAATTTTGTATAGTTTATCGCAACTCTCTTAAGAGAAACACTCTGCCAGTTCATTAGCGCACCCTCCTGACACTTAATAACAAGGATAATTGCCATGAGATCCATTGTTTTGATTTAAAATCCGTGCTAATCAAAACACCCTGAGACTGATACTCCGAGAGCGATCGTTCTTTCATCCCTTTGAGGTCTAAATATCACTGAATGAGTAAGTTCTGCAACATAAGACCGCATTCGGGTAATACTGGATGAGGAAATAGCTTGCATTTATTTTGAGAATCACAGGAACCACCATCAAGAATACAGTCTACTCTAAAACACGTGGCACATGGGGTATAAACTGTGATTTACAACGATACTTGTACATCTTAACACACTTCTCTATAATTACAAAACATAAATGGTAAAATTTCTTAGCATCCAGATCAATATTTATTTACTCACTAACAAAAGTTTGAAATCCACGAGTCAAAATCATTTTCAGAAAGCTTACAGTTGATCATCTGAGCAAGATGGGAAGTCCGTCCCTCAAACCCACATTGAGCGAAATTAATAGTTAACGCTGCCTTTTATTATTAGCTTTCAACGGGGTTTCATGCTAAATTTCGTATGGCTTCGTCAGTCTCTGCGAGCAAATGACATTAAAATCAGTCCCAACTTCTATCAAAATACTTCTTCGTTCCCTGTTCATGCATATCTTCCATGTGGTTCGTCCAAACTGTAATCTAAGTACGAAATATTTACCTGCTTTCTCTGTTACGTGTAATCAGATCTGCAGAAGAATTTACAATGGAATACAATTAACAAAATGAATAAAAACTCGAAATACTACGAATGAAATGTGAAACGGCGCCGCTCGAGTTCCTTAATACGAGTAAAGTAAATTTGTCCTTATGCACGTCGTGAGAGGCTGCGGGGTTGTGGGACTGCAGCTGTCTTTTTATGAACATCGGGGCTAGGTGGAAGTCATTTGCCTGCTTCACGCCTTGGCCGGTTTGTTGCTACTGAATATGAGACCGGGTGGCCCCAGAGCTGATCTTTCATGGTTTGAAGAAGAGAGAAGTCTCTTTACCTTGCCGGTAACTGAACCACGATTTCTCAGTTGTCCAGTCCCTAACATACCACTGTACAGTCTACCGCAAATCGGCTCCCGTACAATTTAAAGATGAAAGTCAATGTGCAATTATTTGTGATTCTATAATCTTACACCAAATGCAACCCTCCCACTCTAAGTTCCGTACAATTTGCCTGTTGTGTTGAAACACTCCTGCACCTTGACCGTCGTGACGCGCTTAATTGTCGGTATACGTCAGCCCCCATGAAGTGACGTTCTGATAAATTAGTATCAGGAGAGGCCACCGTTCATGGTGATACGTGTGATTCTGCATGCACCGTTCACAGCTATATGTAAGACACAGTGCTGGTAAGGCCGGTGGACAAATTACGATATTCTGGCACATCATCTCTGTCCCTCGCAATCATAACCGCTCTGTAAATCCCCCTGCTAACACTTGTGACTCCATTCTGTCCGCCATACCTTGTGATCCTCCTATAAATAATGAATATCTGGAGCACAAGCCTTCTGCATAAGACAACACTTATGTTGTCAGTTAAGAAATTTCTTGTGGAGTTTTCAGTTTTCGCAGGAGTAAACCTGCAGTGTCCGTCCTTCTGAGACACAACACCACGTCACTGGGTAGCTGGTTTCCGACTTTTCCGGATAACTTTTTTCCTCGTTTTGAAGGGTTGCAGTGTTCAAAAATCTCCTTGGACACTTCGACCCTAGATTAGACCCTTACGTTCTCTCTAAGTATAGGGAACCAGTTAGGAAGTGACGACGCGTTACGTCGCAGAAGGATGAATACCCACGAAGTGCCCTGTATTTTATGAAACTCAAAGATTCTGTGCTTTCTTCACAAGAGCCGGCAACTGGCCTCTATCCTGCGCAACACGAATTCCATCTACAAATTTACAATTTTAATAACATTCCCCTACCTCCAGCTTATACTTACAAATGGCGTCTTACTTCACGCTTTCTTACCAAAAAATGTGGACTTTTTCTTCTGTCCCCTGCATGCCACGTGTCCCTCTCTGAATCACCTCATTTCATCAGCCGAGTAAGATTAGATGAGGAGGACAAAAGTTAAGCTCCTTATTACCTAATTTCTACAGCCTTCTGATACTTATGTTCTCTTACATCCCCTCGCGTCAATTTCTATTTATATAGCTCAATGTCACGGTAATTTGAATCGTAATACAACTATCGTGTACGTACGCATTATAGTACACCCTCAACTTCGTTACATGTTTCTGTAGCTTATGCCGTCTTCGGGCGTACGGCACACAAATGCCATAAAATGCCATATTTCAATGCACCTATCATAATAAAGTAAACGAAGATAAAACTAAAACAATAAAAGTCAGTGCCTGTAAAAAATCCGTAATATTATTAAAATGTCATTTTATAGCCGAAAAATGTTCTGATGGTACTGAAGTCTCAGACGGCACTTAGTAGAATATTTGGCCTTAAGAGGGACGAGGTAAGAGGTGACTGGAGGAAACCACATAATAAGGTTCTTAATGATCTGTACTCCTCACCCAATATTGTTCAGGTGATCAAATAGAGAATAATGAGATGGGTTGTGCACGTAGCTCGTATGAGAGAGGGCAGAGGTGTGTACAGGATTTTAGTGTGGAAACCTGAGGGAAACAGACCACTTGGAAGACTCAGGCATATATGGAAAGATAATATTAAGATAGGTATTCAAGAAGTGGGATGTGGGTGCATGGACTGGATCGATCTGGCTCAGGACAGGGACAGGTGGCAGGCACTTGTGAATGAGGTAATGAAACTTCGGGTTCCATAAATTGTGGGGAATTTCTTGACTAGCTGAGAACCGGTTAGCTTCTCAAGAAGGACTCTGTTCCATGGAGTAAGTAAGTGTAGTCCAAGATTAACTAATCTTCGAGACTGTAACATCAGAAGGCAATATGGCAAGAGAGAGTCGGTAGGTAACAAGCAACTTGCTCTTTTTTAGAAGCACCGCAAAACATGCCCTTCCAGAAAAGACTCGTCCTCACCTGCCCTAAATTCACTGGCTACAGAGGCCGAAGAAGTAGCATCAAACTCTTGGTTTCCTATGTACAGTGATACGTATACATTCAGCGAGCGTTATTGACAAAACATCTCTATTTATTGCAAATGAACAGCAGACAGTCACGAAACAGAGAATGTTTCAACATATCATATGCGATATAATTTTTGCATTTCGCTGTCGTTAGGACAGTGCTTAGCTGTCGTAAATAGATTCATTTTCAACTACGTTTCCTACTCCTTGCACCGGATCCGTGTCTATGTCCACCTGACAACCATCGTGAACGACATTCCTCATTTCCCTACTCGTTGCCCCTACCCATATAATTAACTCCATGGAGCAGAGTCCTTCTTGAGAAGCTAAGAGCTTCTCAGCTAATCAAGAAATTCCCCGTACTGTATGCAGCCCGAAGGTTCGATACTGCCTTCACCATCTGGCCTTATCCTAACCCAGATCAAACCAGCCCATGCCCCGCCATCCTACTTCTTGGACATTCATTTTAATATTTTCCTCCCATCTAAGCCTATGTCTTCCATGTGATCCCTTTCCCTTAGGCTCCCCACAAAGAGCCGGTATGCACGTATCATCTCCCCCATACTTGTTACATGTCTCGCCCCTTTCATTCTTCTCGATTGAATCACTCGAATAACATTGGTGAGTACAAATCACAAAGCTCCAACTTACGTAGTTTCTTCACTGCCATGGGAACTCGTCCCACTTAGGCCCAAATAATTCCGCCCCTAATCATATTCGTACAACAACAGATCCTGGTCGATATAATGAAGATTTCTATGCCAGTAGGTTTATCTCAGAAACGCCGACCATACGTTTATCCAAATGGTCCATTAGGCGAATCACTAAGGCTAAGAGCTCTCACGAAATTCTCCGAGAAGAACTGAGAACCTCTGAGTAGATACGTGTTGAAATGTTCTCCATTGAGACCCTGAACACCTCTATTCGGCTTGTCTTATCAACATCTGTTTCAACCGTGACGCGCTTCACGACACTACCAGTCGGTCATTATCCCAATATCTCGAAATTAAAGCTCCCTGCAGACGAAAGGCTTACTGACGGCCAAACTACTGCAACTGATATTACTGGGCCCTTATCCAAGTCATCTTTCTCAGTCCCAGTCCAACTGCCGTTAAATGTTTAATCATGATTTCGCGGCATACATTAAGTGCTTATTGCTCTACAAATACTGCGGGATCTCTATGGCGAGATTAGTAAGAACTATGTGCCTATCTACAGGACTTGTGGGCGAATTACCTTGATAATGGAACCCTGTGTGTTATATCGTAAAAACGATTTTATTCGTCTTGTAATAATTCAGTATTTTCTAAGTCATACACTACTATTCGACGAGTGACTGGTATTTTGTTTTCATGTAACCTTTTTATTCTGAGTGTATCGACAGTTGGATAAATAAAAAAATTATACTAAGAACTTTTTGTCGAAACCCAACAAAATGACAGTGAATTCCCAAAATTCTAAAAGAGAGCTCATTCGTTTCACACGAAATAAGGCTACATATTAAGAACTAGAAATAAACTAATGTCTGTATTTCTAATATGTTTTCTACGACTGGATTTGTTCTAGAACATGCAGTCATCACACAACTATATTTTCAATGAGTAATATATATATAGTTGTGTTATGACTGTATGTATAATACATAATAAGATTTATTATTGAATTAACACAACGGAGATGACACACCTCAATGGGAAAAGTCTTCTTCCTAATTAAAAAATGCCCATAACTCCGTAACCGTTCAAAATCGGTCCCATGTTCTTATGAAAATTTTGCTTAGAATCACTCATATTATCTTTTCCCAAACTAGTGCAGATTCCTCCTGAATCACCCTGTATATCTATATATCACACAAGTGTTATGCTGCTACGCATTTGGTCACAACATCGCTGAACATTTTGCAGTTCTTTGGTGGTACCCTGTCCTAGGTGATACGAATTTCTCGCAGCGGTTTTGTTGCAGACACGAGTCTTCCGGCAACTTACACTGCTTCCGGTTTATCAAAGGATCTTTGTGCTCCCATGCCTGGATGAAACTAAGGTAAAGCCATCCCTGTACAGGCCCTTAGGTTTGCAAGAATTTGGGGTTCCCAGAATTTTTATACATGAAATGGAATGATTGTCAACCCTAGTACTGACTCCCAGGATTTTTTACACTATCGGCAAATGAAGGTGTTATATTTGTCAGCCCTAAGCACCGTCTGCCCTTACCCTCCAGGAAATACTCCTGGTACTTATTTGTGTGAGAGGCTAAGTCGACCCCATAGTGAGGCCGGAAGGATTAAGGCAATAAAAGATCTGAATGACTCCATCGGGAATCAAACCAGCGAGCTTCCGGCTTGTAGCGAAGTGCCTCATCGAACTGCGCCAACGTTTGTCCCTTCATCCTGGATAAAGAGTATAAATTACGAAGAAAAGAAACTCGGTAATATGTCAGACCTACGTTGGATAGTGAATAATGCACTGCGACCCTACGTAACGTCGGGAACTTCGCGCCCAAGGCCTCAGTATTCCAACCAGAAGAATCAGACCTTCAGGACCACCCCTTTAAGAATCTCAGAATTCCTAGTCTTCAGCAGGAAATGGGTCAATGCTGTCTTCAGGTGTTGAATGTTTGTAAGGCAGCTTGGTACTACTGTGCTTATTTCCACAGGCTGTTTTCGCATGAAGACCAAACTTTGTGATCTGCCATAGTTTAATATCTGAATTCTGTTTGAAGTAAAGTTGCCCCTGCACAGGCAACAAGGCGTGGCAGTATAAAACCAATCAATCCCGAAACTAGATAAATATGCGTGGTCATCCTCACGCTCCGACCGTTTTACAACCGAGGTGAAGATCCATCTGTGCCTATTTAATATGAGGCTGAGTGGGTCCCAATGGGGTATGAAAGTTCTGAAGAAGAGGAAAATCATTTTAAGTCCAGGGCTTTAAATAGAGGAGTTACGCATTTATTTCCGCAATTTAAATTATGAAACTACGTCACATATATCGAGACAGACAGCTTTGTTCTGTGGTTGGTCCAGCCAGAAGCACAGAGATAGCCCTAATCAATTTCCCAGTCGGCTGCTAAGGTTAGTCTGTAAGACACAGTGACGCTGGAAATGCTTACCGTCACGGGAATTCGCGGGGGAAAGTTATACCATGGTGGCACTAAGGGAATATGGAAACAGCAGTGCGACAGCTGGCATAGACCACAGCATTAAGTGTGTAACTGGCAGGATTAAGTCTGCCGAAAGATCAGCATATCGGGTCTATCCTATGTACTGGAACTCTTCCATGTCTCGAACAGCGAGCCGTACAGAGGCGGATAGCTGAATATGTGACGCTCTTCTCAAATTACATGGTCATTATTCCGCTCGGAATAACAGTGGCACTAGGGCTTCCTCAGGGCTAAGACTCTAACATTAACTGCGGCAATTTTCCCGTTACAGCAGGCTTTGGCTCTCTACTCTTGTACAGAATGTACAAATTTAAATTTTTGAGTTAGATACTTTCCTTACCGATTAACTATATATATATATATATATATATAATTTAATACACCGATCTATGCTACAAACAATTGCTTCCTTCCAACATCAGCCACCCTCTTCCTCTGGGTTGAAGATAATAATTCAGATCGACAACTAAATGCAGATTAAACTTACACTGATGTACAGAACTTAAATATAAGCCGTAACACACCAGTACACTCCAGACCGGTCTACATTTCTTACCTAGTATGAAAGTTACTTCATATTTATTCCCATTTACTGGTTCAGAAATATTGTCTTTCGTAACATATAGAGGGTCTAAAACTTCTAAAATCATTCAGCCTATATTTTCACAACATGTAATACAACAAAATACCATACGCTATGTTCATTTTCATGAGGCTTCCGCGATCATTAGCCAAGGACTTTAAGTCAGCTTCAAGGTAAAATAACACTTGCTTAAAGAATCCAAGCTTACTGAAACAGTAACTTTCGTCGCAGAAGAATAATTGGTTGTTTTTACGTGGAACTATATGCTGTCTAAGAAGCAGCTATCGAAACCTCCACTAATAGAAGCCGACGTAGCTAAGTGAGTATGTATCCGTAGTGTCTCTTCTCTAAGGCTGAAGACATTGTGAAGAACTTAACCTGATGGTGTCTGTAAAGAGTGTGTTTGGGAAGAATATGTAGACACAAAGAGAGCTAGGTTATGTGGCAGATTGCATAATAATGGACTTCATTTTTTCTGTTCTTCAACAAATATCATTAATTTTATCCCAAAGAGGGGCACGGGGTGAAGAGGGGACATCAACGTTGAAGTGAGGATAGGTAATGCGTAGGGATACAGGCGTTAGGATGTAAAACACCGAGCTAAGTACATGGAAGAGGAACGTGTGTCGATAGGACAACACCGAATGCATTGTAAAGAAATATAGTTTCACGGCTAAGGAGTAGATTCACCTGGAGATCTGAGCGATGAAATCATACAAACACAATAAGGAACCTAAACGGGGAATAATTTGTTTGCTAGCTCAGCAAATATTAGTGTCCCAAGAAATGCTTTTCATGAAATTCGGTTAGAGAAAAAAGGTAATAGCTACGACATTACAAAAAGAGGAGTCCTTGTGCACCTGTACGACGTACCTGCAAGTCTTAATAGCCGGACTTAATTCTTCTGAAATAATTATTAAGTCATGTAACCCAGGATGAAGTTTTACATTTTCGACTTTTCCAGCTGGAATACATAATTCAAATTTAATATGAGACATCCATTGTGCTTACAGTACAATATCAAAAGTCCAATAATATATTTATTGATAAAACAAGTAGCTTTCTTTACAATACAGTTACATTTTCGGTTTATAATATGGTCAACATCATTGATTTTAAGAATATATAGACAAAAAATTTACAAAAAATTATATGTTTTAAAGGGTTCCTTAATATAAATGAAAGAGATGAAATTGTAAATATATCCCTGTATGTGCTCTTTACGATATAATTATTATAAGACGAAACATGCCTTCATTTAAAAGAAAACAATTTTTTCTATACCAATACAATGGACAGTCATTTCTGCAAAAGTGTGCGTTACGTCCACGAACAAACAATGGCAGCCAATTATATAAAAACCAATTTTGTATGTCATTCATATGCTATGTACAACAAGTCTAAAAATGGACCGAGCGGCACCACCACGGGGTAGGAAATTTTGCCTCGATAAATCATCACATTATATTAGCACAACATACCACAATGTGTGGTTTAAGTTTACTTTATATGTATTACTTTCTCACAACGGAACATTAACTACGGTACCACACAAATACTAGCAGTGACCTGCAAGAAACGGAATATAGTGTGAAGTGTGTCACCGAGAGTTCTTGCCATTCCATCCCATAAATTTCCCGGGTCTGTCCGACAGGTAAGCTTCGTATTCTTGCAGCGGCTCCGACAGTCATTTATCACCCACGACTAGCAGAAATGTCATGAAAACTGAAACAGCACTCCAAAGCTGCACTCCAGTGGAGAAACCATTTTTTTAAACGCGTTCTTTGAGAATTTTAATTCCTATATTGACTTCATATTCACCTACGACAGACGGATATAAATTTATTTATTTATTTCGTAATATTCGTCTTGTTCTGAAATATTCAACCAAACATTTGCAACATGCGAGGTATAGCAACACAGCTGTAGTACCGTAGGCAAGTATGACAGATCAGGATAAATAAATATCCGAAATTGTGTATTTTTGCTGAGGTACAACACATGGAATAATGTATCGGGTACAGATGCAGAAACTCATTTCAGTTCAGTTTGTTTGCCATTTATCTACTAAATATCTAATGCTCTGATGTAAGGACGTAAAGAAACACAAAGGTGGATTAAATACTAATTTGAGGTATCTAAGCTCCGGGGTGTAGTGAAATGTTTTCGGGAAACTAGAAGCCCAATAACATTGCTGTTAACCTCGAAAAATAAAATTTACCTCAATGACGCTTTCCAGTTACTGCCAATTTTTTCTCGCGTGACGGTGGCAGCCTTTGAACGTATTACATCAGATAAAATGTGCACTTGTTCTCCCATATGGAAACCAATAAGGAATTTGTATCTACTATTTATGGTACAGTCCTGTATTACAACAGATGTTGGTATAACGGCCATAAAATGCTTATGGGATATTTAAATTACAACTTCAGCCTCGTCGTTAAAAGAAAGTTACACGTTAAATACAAATCTCGACGGTTAAAATTTATGACAGTTTCCACAGCTGTCTACAGAAAGCGCACGGAAATATTTGCAACCCGGTTACAATTTGCGTCATCTTGGCTCGAAAGTAATTTTGTTGTTTGGAAGAAAATGGAATCTTTTTGGCAATTAAGGCTCACTGAAAGTTTTACAAGTGTTATTTACGGTTGCGTCACTGCAGCACAAGCAACGTAGTCTTCGCCAGAATTATCAGCAACCTCTTAACTGTTTCCAGGACGGTCAGAAACCATTTCATTTGTCTCTTCTTTTCCTTTCTTCTTTGTGTACTTTCCTGAGTTCCTATTCTTCTGCAAATGTCTTTTAAAGTTCTACCTACAGCCTCCTGGTGCAGTATGCATACATTTCGCTCCCAAAAAAATTACACGACACTTTTACCTCGTAGATATTCATGTTAAAGCGTAAAGCCAACACGTTCTATGTTCTTAGTGAACAAAAAAAACGCCATCTAACGTGACTAGATTTTAAAACATTCTCGAAACCAAAAATTTATTAAGAATTACAAAACTGATGATAGCGACATTTCTACAGGTGTGACGGTTGTTTGGTCCTGCGGGGAATCTTCATGTTTGTACCGTGCATCAATGACGATTAAAACACTTTATTATCCAACAGGTGCGCAAATATATAATTCGTAAATACAATTACAATTATTATAGAGTGTGAAGTACACACACAAACACCATCGGCAAATATGCTACCATAACACCGACTACGTTCATAGCAACGGAGGAGATAGAATCATTATTCTAATTTTAGCCAAGAACTGTATAGAGCTCCCTGATGATGGATCCATTGTGATCCGAAACATGCTGGAGCAATTTTAAATATTTCAAATATTTTATAATAATTCTAATTGTATCTACGAATTATATATTTGTGCATCTGTTGGATAATAAAGTGTTTTAAAACGTAGAATTAAATGTCACAGCGGTTTTTGTGAGTATGTTGACCTACGTAACGAAACTGATATCATTTTCTGTAAAAACAGCCTTGAATATGAGTGAATCGTTTAACTGCAAAGACATTACTGACAGAATTTTAATCGGCGTCATGCTTGTTCAAGAAACTGTCTCATGCTTCTGGTATGACAACGTTCAAAATCTGTTTCTGTGTTATACAGGCCTAATCCCAAAGGATGTTGACGAAGAGGGGTGGACATACAAAAACCTGTGCAACATGTGGATCGGGGGTTTCAAGAAGCTAACCTATCTGTTGTCTCAACAACTCTTCATTAATACTGCAATATTACATATAATTCCCAGGAAAGCTTTCAAGACGATTCTTTCGGAAGTACAAATTTTTTAAAACACCGAGCGCTAATGGTGAAAATAATTGGGCACACTTTTATAAGTCCCTGTTGACGAACTTACTAAGACGTACCTTGGTATTATGAAAAGTAGAGAGTGTATCGAAATGATTGGAGCGGTTTTGAAGTTGATTATATTCACAAGTATGGTGAACAGAATTATAAATACTAGTAGAAATGAAAGAGTAACTCAACAAGTTTATGACACATACCTACAAAT
>Ga0123357_10005577_pt1 | contig 15115 bp, 11 predicted proteins | sample TergutEmb28metaG_FD_89873 | JGI IMG/M metagenome (GOLD analysis project Ga0123357, IMG submission 89873) | Embiratermes neotenicus P4 segment gut microbial communities from Petit-Saut dam, French Guiana - Emb289 P4 | ecosystem: Host-associated > Arthropoda: Insects > Digestive system > Gut ... | reverse complement strand
GTGGAATAAGAAACCAACTAGATGTCACTTAGTATTATATTTATTTCTCCTTATAAGTTGCTCAACATGTTTCGGGCCAACTTGTGCCCATCTTCAGGAGCTGACGACTTAGTGGTATTTTTTTAAGTCGTCAGCTCCTGAAGATGGGCACAAGTTGGCCCGAAACATGTTGAGCAACTTATAAGGAGAAATAAATATAATACTAAGTGACGTTAGTTGGTTTCTTATTCCACATTGAACTACGATGCACGGTCAACCACACATCAAAGTTATTTAAGTTGTTTAAACTGTGATGAATATGAGCTTTATTCCTTAGTTTGGGACAGAATTACAGTAAATTTAATATGATCCATACTGGTGTATTAAATTATATATAGAAAACCGAAGCAGGCACTTTGTTGAAATGTATTTTTATTCCATATTGCTGATCACCAACAAGTTTCAGTCACACCCACAACCATCATCTGGGTGTCTTAAATACCAATAAAACATACAATAAGCTCTTTATCTGTACAGGCAAAACCACCTGGTGTAATGCTTAATATCTTAGGTACTTCCTTTTATAATATGAAGTTGGTTTATATATTGATAACACATTTAAAATTCAAAGTAGTGTTAAAACAGGTAAAAAAATGTGTGTTTGTGTTGTTGAATGCAGTTTATATGCACCCTGTAATAAAAATGTATCATATTTGTAAGAAAGGTAAAGGTAAATCAGTCCCATTACAGGCCGGAGGTGCCCAGAGGGTTGCAGGAAGCTAAGGTTCCCAGATTATGTGACAATGGCCAAGGATGGTGGTAAGGTTGTCAGCCTTATGCACCGGCCGTCTTTACCCCCGGGAAATACTCCTGGTACTCATTTCTGTTAGAGGCTTAGTCGACCCCAGGGCCATAGTGCGATCAGAAGGATTATATAAATGAAAAATCCCAATGAAACCATCAGGAATCAAACCAGCGACCTTCCAATTTGTAGCACAGCACCTTAACCACTGTGCTACCACAGTCCCCTCATATTTATAAGTATAATTCTATATTACACAAACAATTGTATGTTTGGTAAAGTGGTAACCATTGTAGTTACATACCTGTTAAATGGATATAGGTGTATGTTGTAGGATGGTTGGTTTCAGACTGGTGTGTGGAGTGCTGGAGTGTGTCTAGGTGCATGTGTGTAGTTGTAGATTGTAAACCAGTTCAAAGAGTTGATTCCTTTCTTTTTGCATTTGCTCATTTACGATCTTATTATTATGTTGGAAAAATTTAATAATATATTTCTGTAGTACATTTATGTGTCTCACTTTTTGCACTGATTGTAATAGTGTTATTGTGGGTTTGATTGGTCCATATTCATGTATTGTTAAGGATTTGATTGGAATATGCTGATTGGGGGTTGCTAGATATAATGTTGCCACATGTGCAAACGTTCATACATAGGAAAAACAGACTTAAAAGTAGAACTCAGATATAAAGAGCACATTTGCTTCATTACATATAACCCCCAGTCAGCATTTGCCAATCACATCCTTAACAGTACACATGAATGCACAACCACTGCAACCACAATGACATCATTATAGCCAGCACCAAAAAACAGACACATGAATGTATTTTTATATTTTGATACATTTTTGTTACAGGGTTCATATAAACTGCATTTAACAACACAGACACACCCTGTTTTACCAGTTCTAACACTATTTTGAATTTTAACTGTCTTATCAATATATAAACCAACTTTGTATTATAAACGGGAGTACCTAAGTTATTAACCATTACAAAAGGTGGTTCTGTGTATACAGATCAACAGCTTATAGGTATTCTTTAAGACACCCTGATGATGGCCGTGAGTACGATCAGAATGTGTTGGTGACTAGCAGTATGGAATAAAAGTACATTTTAACAAAGTGCATTCATTGGTTTTCTATATATTAGAGTTACAGCAATTAGGAAACATCTAATAAAAGCATGATAAAAGTGACTTCTTTTAGAATTTTGTGTCACTAAGTAAGGAAGATAAGCATGGTACATGTAATGTAGCACTGTTACTGTGGAAACGCAACAGTGCTACATTACAGTGTTTGAGCTACAAAATATTTTGTAATGCTTATACATTCTGCATTATCCTAAGAGCCTAATACCATGTGGTTGAGAGAAATCAATATTACACCAATTTTATAGTACTTATACCTTCTCCATTATCTTAACAGCTTGATACCATTTAGTTGGGGGAGATTTTGTGTTGCTGTCAACAGCATATATGCACTTAGGTTTTCATGTCAATATTTTTGTCCATTTTTAACCCAGTGTTTCCAATGTAAAATTCCATGTAAATCCATCCAGTGGGATCTCAGTTGACATATGTGGACAGAGACACATGATGTAGCTAAAAGGCTCTTTGCATGACTATATGAACTTGTGTGAAAAGCTGTACCAAGGAAAAGGTAGCCATATTCTGGTGGCTTAGTTTATATGTAATGTAATATGTAACTTTAGTTCCTACATTACTGATCAGGTTTTCTTAGTCTACATTACTGGAGTTAGTGTAGTTTAGGAAGGTGGTTTAGGAGTAGAAGCATCAGAGCAATATTTTACACCAAAAAAAATATTCAGTTACAATTCACAGATGTTACCTCAATGAGAAAATTTTTTATAGAAATGGGAAAAGAATGATTATCGTCTGGCACGCTTTGTTGGGAGACCAAAGCAAGTGAACACTAATTTTGCCATCAAGCTAATTGATGAAGTACCTCCAGAACCTCAGAAGGAACGGGTGGTTTGGTGTGATGGAGGTGGTGGCCCAACAGGACATCCTAAAGTTTATATAAATCTGGTATGTTGCATGGTTTTTATTACTGTGAAACTGAAATTGTGGTTCTGAATGTTTGTGATAGTGGTCTACTGTCAGTATTGGAAAATTTTCTTTGTACTTGTCTGTCAACCAGATAAAAATTTAATTTGTGGGTAGAGGGATGAGTATGCCGGTAGATAGAAAAGCGTATTATTAACTATGCAAGTTCCACAAAGTGTAACTCTGTTCAGTCTCGTTATAAGAAAAAGTTATATTTCAGCTTTCTCGTGGGGTAAGTATGCCTTTTCGAGGCTTGATGAATGCTGGGTGCCAGCTGATCATAACACCCAGGAATTTTGTCTTTGTGCCTAGTATTGAAGTGTAGTATTAATTTATGTTTGGTTTTTTGCTCTTTTAGACACCCAGCTCAACGCTGATTGTGTTACAGATGTGCTCATATGTGGTATTGAACACTATTAATGTCAAACTTTGTTTAGTGGTAATTTTCCTATCATGCATACTGTGATTGGTTGAAGGACATTTTGCTTGTAGTTCCAGTGGGTAGCATGAAGTTTGACTTGTGTATTCATTAGAAGGTGGAAACTATTCCAAGTGGATCACGTACTGGTAAAAAAAATTACTATGAAAAGCTCTGGTAAATTGTCAATGTCTTTGTAACCCATGTCACCCTCTGTCTACAAAAAAAGTCACCACTTCACTGATGCCACATTAGTGTCAAAATAATCCCTAGAAGCATTCCCCTATGACAATATTTAATGTACTCTAAATCAACAGATAAAGTAGGACCCTTCTTGTTTTTACGCTTTCGCCGTGTTCAAAATGTAATTTGTTCCTTTTTGGGTAATTCCCCGGCGTCTGAGTTCTAATTGCCGACGTTTCAGAACTCACTGTTGGTTCCATCTTCATAGGCAGGAGAATGAAGTATGTCAGTGGATGGATTGTGTGGGGTATTTATACCTGGTTGGGTTGGAGCGTTGAAGTGGCAGAGCCGAAACGTCGGCAATTAGAACTCAGACACCAGGGAATTACCCAAAAAGGAACAAATTACAAAGTAGGACCCCTTAGAAGACATTAAAATGTAGATTTAATTTGCAGTACTTGTTAAGTAAATTAAATCTGTGACCTCAAGCTTCTTTGTTAGTTCTGGATTGGGAGTCAAATTTTACAACTCAGGATATTGTCTTATTTAATACTTTGTCCAAGAACGAGGATAGCTTGGCCATTGTAGTTACTAGGCTGTCAGCTCCAGACTGTCCAGGCAGGCTTGGGGATGAGACAGACTACTAACCTCCACTAGTACTTCTGAGACTTAGCTGTGGAGCCCTAGAAGCTGGGCAAATGTTTAAGGAAGAGAACCACAGTGCTCAGTCCCAGATTATAGTGTCATGGTTAAGAATGAGTGGAGCAATACCTGCACTGGACTCTTATGCCTTCTGGGTGTGGCAGTGAAGCATAAAGACAGCATCATGATGTATGTGCTTGTACTGTCCAAAACCAAAAAATATAGTTTACAAAATTCCTGAGGTATTACATTTCAATTTCAGGACAAACCGGGCAGCCATATTTGTGGCTACTGTGGGCTGCGTTTTGTGAAGGAAGATCATTAAATTTCAAGTTTTAAGAATACATATTCTAACTAGCTTTGTGTGATGTAAATATTTGTAGTTGCATAGAAGTTGTATACAGGCATTTTAAACAGACATCTATTAGTCATGTTGTACAAGGAAGCACAGTCAATAATAAAGTATGTAGAATTTCAGTGTATTGTATTTCACAAGCTGTATGATAATTTAACATTAACTTAACTGAAATTTGGAGTTATTGTGATATAAACAAAAAATACATTCCAAACGAAGTACTTGTGGCACACCATAATTACAAAATACACATATACTGGCATCATTCCTTTCACAAAGAAATTATTATTCTTGAAACCAAGTTTCTGACAAAAGTAACTGAAATGCACAGAGTTCACTGAATCAAACATCTTTTAGAATATTAAGAAGTGTTTTAAAACAGCTCTCAGTACACGGCGTATCAATGAACACTACTGTTTTTTTGGTTTATTGGGTGGATTTCGTCCAATTCCACCTCGGCCAAGGGGGGCTGGTCTTCCTCCACGGCCACCAAATGTCCCTGCGAAATATAAAGGTACATTCAGTCAATATGGAATATGTATAAACCATCATTTTCTTACATTCAGTCAATACGGAACATGTATAAACCATATTTTTTTTTAAATCACACTATAATTACAATATTCATACAAACTTATTTAATATACTTTCACATACTGATCATCAAATTTGGATGTCAGTTGTTATCACTAAATAATGCACTCCAATAAAATAAGTACAGAAAATGGTCCTTACCACGTCCACCACCTCGTCCTCTTTGAGCCTGTCCACCTCTACCCCTCATCTCTCCACGACCTCTGCCCTTGATCATTGTCTCTTCTTTTACCATATCAATAACTTCATCAGGTATTCTAAGGTATTTTATTGTGCTCCCCCTGATATAACATTCGGGCATTCTCCAGAATTTATCTCCATCCTGTGCAAGAGTGACATGACATTTTACTCAGTACTATTTTAGAAACAAAACCAATCACCTGCGTTAAGTAAATACTTACACGTGATGTACAGATCACTTCTCTGAGATTAATATTCATCCAATTATCGCAGCTAACTAAGTGGCCGTTGTAAGTTTCGCCATTCTTTAATTCCACCAGCTGCAACAAAATAACGAATGTTACACACGATTCCATAGTAGACTGTACCAATACATGTGTAATTTTCTTTTACTTACCATAGGGTGGTTCTGCGCCGTCCGTAGGAGGGACAGTGGTAACTGAAAAAAACCAAGGGTTTTGGGTGAGGTTAGGGGTGGTTCATTTGATAAAGGACCATATTCCAAGTATCATTCTAATCACATGCATCACAGATTACATAAATTTTAACAATACGTTACTTTAACTTACGAATTCTCACCATTTTGTAACTACGTATGCGTTACGTAGGCTATCTTACTACTTTGAATCATTCCCCACACTGCACACAGCGCAAGTTGACTGTCCCTCGTTTACCGTCCTAGGTGCGTTCAGAAACAAATGGACTCAAGTGCATGGTTATTGCATCGGAAGATTACGAAAATGAGGACACCAACTTGTTTCGTAAACTATGCCCTAATCCTGTATAATTTATGGAAACATTTGGTAAAGTACGTGATCGTAAGCATCACTGCCCTATATTGGTCTCATTGCATTTTACCGTACTGATCCGTGATTTTTCCACCACCGTTGATACCATTAATGAAAAACAGTCTGTAGATTACCACATGATCAGATACACTAAGGAAATTATAACATAATAAATACAATTTTAAGGAGTCGAATTTAATTTAATATTTCGTTGTTGCAGAAATCTCTTTACATTTTCATTATTTCATATAGCGGAAAACGTTCAAGATACACATTCAAATTTTTCTTTTCTTCCTCATCGCCATATTGTTTGGGCAGGGCTGGCAACTTATGACGGAACATTTCTGCATTTGGTAAATAAATAGTAACTTTTCCTACTGTTATTTCAACGTTAGAAGCATGTGCATATATTGAGGATATTTGATAAATAGTTAGACAGTTTAATTTCTGCAGTTAGCAAGACTATTGTAGGTGGTTGTGAGGCGTCATTGAGACAGCTTCGTTGATGGTCAGGAATAGAATGAACATGAAGATAGTGAGGAAACACGTCGGAACTGGCGCGTTGCAGCGTATAATTTACCTCGCATATTATTTATCAAGATAAATTTTTGTTTTGTAATCGTACGAAGCGTTGTCTTTTACAGACACTCGTAACGTTAACCTTAATATGATTTTAACGATCTGTCGTGTTGTTAATCGCGGTCTAACCTATTCAAATTTTCCTTCCATGAGTATTGCACAATGAAGTGGAAGATTTTATGAGATTTGCAGGACATGGACTGCAGAAATGCACTGTGTGACCCTCGCTTCAAGTTTTACTTTTTAAAGACATCGTTTATTCTGAGTGTGATGATACACGTTCCTAATTAGTGAAAAACGCTACTGTTCATTGTGAGGTGTGATGTCAGTTTCAAGAACTTTGAAGTAGTGAGAGGAAACTTGATGTCACCCATGAGTAGGCTGTTCGTGTGTTTCTGTAGTGCATGTAAGGGAATGTATAGGTAGGACTTGCATTGATGTGGATTAATGTCAAAACTTAACATTTTTTTTTTTTAGGTGATACAGCCAAGACGTGATGACTGCAGACACAGAAAAGGAGCAGGTTACTGCTCCAAAGAGCACCCATTGTTTGATATGCAATAGTAGAGTTGGTGTCTCAACTCGTAATAGTCTTGAGATCTTTCATAAGACTATAGTAACAACATCAGAAAGACCTTTGTCATATACCATTGGAGCAGTGCTAGGTCAAGAAATGAGTGAAGATTCAGTTCATAGTAATGTAATATGTAAGAAGTGCTTCAAGTTGATTAATGAGGTTGATGAAATAGAAACTCGATTAGCAGAACTAAAATTGGAACTTACGACAAACTATCAGCGAACACTGAAGATTCAGAGTGATGGTGGTAAACAGTCGCCAGCGCCAGATGATGACCGCAAGTTGCCTCTTGGCTCTGATGATGGGAATGTTAGGAAAAATATATTACAAGGATCGAGGAAGAACATCGTATCGAAGAAAGTAAAGCCATCTGCCTCACACAACATTGAAGAGGACTATGAACAAAAGGTGTGTATTAGGAAGTGTAAATGTGGTGTCTATGTTTTTCTTATGTCAATGTACTTAAAAGTTATGTGCTGGTGTTTCAGCATAAGAATATAATGGTTATGCTTTTTGCAACACTGTGACCTAATTATGACTTTCTAGGACATTAAATATGGAAAAACACCTGTGAAAGGGTTTCTCTGTATGCCTACTGAAGGATGTTCTATCTATTCTGTAATCTGCATTTTCAGCATGCAGTCAGATTGTGAACTAGCAGTTAAAGTCCACATTAGTGCTATATGTGTGATACTACTTTCTGCACATTGTAGCAGGACTGGATATAGATCTCCATAAACTGACTTACATGCTTGGCACTAGATGAACATGTTGCTGAAAACCCTTTCAAAAAACTACTGTTTCAAAGTCATTCATGCAACAAGTCACAGGTTGCTTAATTTAAAACCATTGAAATTACAGTGGTACAAACACTCTTAGGAAGACATGGTTGGTTGGGTATAGTGTTGTAAGTGATTTTGTCACATGATGTGTGGTGGTCAAGTTGACTTATTTCTAGTGTGTTTCTTGAATCTGGCATGATTTTATTTGAGTGGTCATGTAAATATCCGCGATAACAGGCACTTATCCCCAGGAAATCCAAGACTGATGCATGAGGTACCTTTGCATGATATCTATGTGCAGGGTGTACTGTCACTGCAGTGAGTTATGTCACAGAACACACAATGTTATTGTATATATTATTAGCTAGCTGCAATCCAACATCACATTGTCATTTTGGATTTGATGGTAATGGGACATTAGTACAACTTAAATGATAGCAAGTTTCTTTGATATTAGGGGGTTTAAGCTCTACATGACATCCAGAAACAGTGTCGCCCCTTACAGGTGCATCTTTTTCATCCTAAAGGGACAACGCTGTCTGCAGTGGGCATTTAAATTGAATAGTACTTTGGCTGGCAGCAGAAACCTGGCATTAAAAGGCCAGATGCTAAACGTTAACAGAAAATAGCTTATTGTTGGTTGCCTCAACTGTAGCAGTCAAGTCTGTGATGGTCCCAGTTGACCTACACTTCAAGCTTACTGATCGACAAAGTGATTAATTGCTTTATTTAATTCAACACAATATGGCTTTGATGATGGTATATGACACACAGTCTCCCACTTTTGGACTTTGTCCATCATCTAAAATTAAAAAAAAAAAAACACCCCATTTTGGAAGCTGGCTCTGTTTCCTTCTTCAGGTAATAAAGCACCTAACCTGGTGGACCCTTTAGATTGAGCTGTTCTCAATCACTGGATACCATAGAAACACTCAGCTTGTTTAAGATATGTGCCTGAGAATAGATAAAGCCCGCAGGTAGTAACAGGAAAACAGCTATAGAAAAATTAAAATGGTCACAAGACTGACAAGACAAAAAGAAAATTGGAGGGTATTAACCAATAAAGAAATTTATGCAGGAGTTAATAAACCTACTATAATAGAGACAATAAGGTTAAATAGATTATGTTGGTTTGGGCATGTACAGAGAATGGAAGGAAATAGAATTCCTTAAAGAGTATTATATATGAATCTGGGAACAACAAGTTTGAGAGGTAGACCAAGAAATAGATGGCAAGATGAGGTGAGAGAGGATGGAAGAATAGTTGGTGGAGAAGGGTGACAGGAAAAAGTACATAACAGAGAGGAATGGAAGAAGCTTCTGAGAATGGCAAGGAATCGTCACATTCTGCACATGCCAATGGAATGAATGAATGAACAAGACTGACAAAAATAAAAGTCTAGAACACACTGAAAATTAACACAGTATGAAATAGCCATGAACTCAGACTGATCAGACCACAGGCACAACACATAGAACCAGAACACACATGTTTAAATTCCTAACACAACTAAGACTATCTGTTACTGAGTGTTTGTTTGTTTTTTGGGGGGGGGACCTGTAGCTCTTTGCTTGTTACTGCCCATGGACTTGATCTGTTCTCAGGTGCATATCTTAAAAAATTTAGTGTTTCTTGGGTACCTAGTGACTGAGAATAGCTCAGTCTACGAAGTTCACCAGGTTAGGTGCTTTTTTTTTTGTGTGAAAACCAAAGTAGAGCTGGCTTCCAAAACATTGAGTTTTGTACAAAATTTTATACAATGGACAAAGTCCAAAAAAAAAGAAATGGTGTTGCTGTGTTTCTTTAACATCTTAATGACTTGCATAGCAGTTTTGTCTAATATGAAGTAGAACTTTATGCACACATGCTGTTCTTCAAAGTGTGCCATTTTCTGAAGCAGTGGAAGTCACAGAAGGTACAACACACATTCAGACTTAAGAAGACATTATTTCATAGTGACACATGCTATAAATTCAAAAATAGTACCAAGTGACCCCCTCAGATTCTGCTCTATCTGCATGTAGTGGGTGGGTTATGCATCAGCTACAGCATTTTCAGCTTTTGACCAGTCCAGAAATGTTGCAGTCCCACATTGTACTTGCTGTTTAGAGGTTTATGTTAATGCACATATTTTTAAAACACTCCTTTGAACACAAACTGGTGTTCTAAATGCTTCTTTTCTGTGGCATTTCGGTCATAGAAAATGTGTAGTAATTTGTTACGATCAAAGAAGTACTGAAAATATGATTGTTCTTTCCAGATAATGATGTAGTTAAGAAAATTGGCTTCTGAAATTCATATGTACCTGTCTTTATTTCAGGAAAATACTCTGTGTGAAGTAGAATTGTCAGAACATGACAGTGACAGTGACATGAACCCCGATGTTATTGTGACAGCAGAAGTTGGTGCTGAAGATGATCCTGATGGTGAAATTAAAATAAAAATTGAACCTGACGATGACATGGATAGAGAAAGTGTTGCGAAAAGGAAGATATTCAAAAAGAAATCACAAAGGCTAGAAATACAAGAATCAGAAATTCCAGACAAGGTAGTTGAGAAGGAAGGTGTAGATTTCATATGCCTGCTTTGTAATGGTGAGGAGAAGATACTAGGAGACATGAAGGGCATTGTGAATCATCTGAAGAGCCACCACAATGTCCGCATATACATCTGTGATATATGTGGACAGGATTTTAGAAAACGTAATGAACTATCTGTTCATCTGGATGACCATGTAGCGACAGAAGAAGGCGACTTCCAGTGTGAGGTTTGCAACCGGATCTTTAGTAACTTGCGTCTGTTCCGAGTGCACAAACGCATGCACTATCCGCAAACAAAATTGTGGACATGCGAGACGTGTGGAAAGCGTTACAGCTCAAGAAACCTTCTGGATGAACACATCAACACCCACACAGGAGTTAGACCTTATGTTTGTGAGGCATGTGGCAAGGATTTTGCATCCAAGTACACATACAAAGCACATACCAAAACCCATGAAGTGCGTCCTCGACCCTTTACGTGTGGGGAGTGTGGAAAGACATTCCTGAGTGCACAGAATCTCTCACAGCATGAACGTACACATACTGGTATGCGTAACTATGTCTGTGACCAGTGCGGTAAGGCATTTGGCACAGCACGTAACTTGGAAGTACATAGTGTGGTACACTCTGGATATAAACCATTCATTTGTCGTACATGTGGGAAAGCTTTTGCACGTAAGGCAGAGATTCGTGATCATGAACGCACTCATACAGGTGAGAAACCCTACCAGTGTGAATTCTGTGGTGCAACATTTAGCCAACGCAGCAATCTGCAGTCACATAAACGAGCCACACATTACCAGGATAAACGCTACAAGTGTGAAGATTGTGGTAAGGGCTTCAAGCGTCGCCGCCTATTGGATTATCATGTCAAGGCCGCTCATACAGGTGAACGACCATACAAGTGCCCTACGTGTGATGCCACATTTGTGTACCCAGAACATTTCAAGAAGCATCGCCGCATTCACACAGGTAAAATGATGTTATTGATTGGGAGTTTCTGAAGTATAAAATACAGTTTACTGTATGAACATAGCTTCCTTTTTCTGCCATAATTTTGCTGTATGAACTTTTTTTTAATTTTGCAATCAGTGGTGTTAGAACTGTAAAAGTAGTACTGTAAAAGTGAAAAGTTCATTGCAATAATAAAAAAAATATGTGTGTGAGCTGTTCTGGACTGTACAGTAATGTCTGTTTTGAGAACCAGGAACTTGTGTATCTTGTTCTAAGAAAAACTCTTACTTGTAAGCCTTAACCAGTTTTTGCCTGGTCTCATTAAATGTGCATTATGTAAAAAGAACTAAGGCAAAAGAAGCATTTAGTGTTACAAAATATATGTATTGTGCTGGGTACAAATTTTTTGAACAAAGCCCTGTTTTTGAGGACAACTGTATAATCTTTTCTATTGAATATAAGGCCGTGTCTAAATATTGCCTTTGTTTGCACAGATCCAGTCTGCATTTTTGGATGAAAATACATTATAAAAATTATTGTTCTTCAGACTTTAATATACCACTATTTGATGTGACAGAAATGTCTTGTGCCAATGAATACATTAACTAATATGGATCTTATATCATTTTATCTTTTTAAAACAGGTGAAAAACCATTTCGCTGTGAGGTGTGTGGCAAGGCATTCAACAGCCGTGACAATCGCAATGCACATCGCTTCGTGCACAGTGACAAGAAACCATATGAATGCCTTGTTTGTGGCATGGGGTTCATGCGGAAACCTCTTCTTTACAACCACATGCAATCGCAAGGCCACTTAAATGATACCATTGTGGTAAATCAACCACGACTCGCTTCAGATGAGGACCTGGCTGCTGAGGCTGCGGCGGCAGCAGCAGCTGAAGCAGAGGCAGAAGCAGCAGAAGTAGAGATGACAATTGTGGGAGATGATTCTGGTCATCATCAGGAGGAGACAAAGCTGTACATTGCTGAACTGAAGGAGCATGTTATCATTCAGCAAGATGGTAGCGACCGCTGTTATGCAGAGAAAACTGTTGTTGTTGGCAGTGACGACTCAGATCTGAAGGATGGTTCTGAGCAACATATGGTACAAGAGGCTGTAGAACATCTCATCATTGATGGTCAAGTACATTTTGCTGATCCTAATGAAATAGCCAATATCCACGCTGATATAGGGTCAGTAGCAGAGATCACCACCACCACCACCTCAAATTATGTGAGAAGTGGGGAGGGACGTCACACCCTGGTGGTTCCAGCCACCCCTCACATGCTTTCGTCTGCTAGTTCAACATTTGAGGACGCTCATGCTATGGCTCAAGAAGGTACAACTATTGCTGCCCTAGCGCCGTCACAGGCACTGCAAACTAATTCTGGTCCTGTGCATTTGGTACAGATCAGGATCCCTGCATCTGAACATGGTAATCGAACGTGGTTCAATATTGTGGAGAATCAACAGTAACCTGGTTTCGCATATCACAAACGTGTGATGATTTAAATGGAGGCAAATAGTATGAAGCCAAGAAATAGTTTCAGTCCATTGTTATTTGTGAATGAGACGATGATGTAAAATAATGTTAGAGCATGCGCAATTTATGACTGTGTGAATGTTGAAATACTTAATATAATTGAGAGCAGCAGAAGTATATGACCTCTAGCCGCATACTGTATGGTTTTTTAATTGGTTAGCCAATTATTATGTTTCCAGTAATGACACCACCACCAATGTGCAGACAGATGTGAAGCATAATGTTTACACAGTGGTATTTTGATTTCAGTTTCATTTGAATTATTGAGTCATTACACAGCATAGGCGCTGTGTCAATTGGCACATGGTATTGTTTGTGTGGGGGTGGGTGTGTGTGTGTATTATTTTGCAAGACCTACTTTCGGAGAGTATTTTTAGTGTGAGTCAAGAAATTGGGAGAGGCATTGCGGTTGAAGTGCATTATTTTTGCAAGTTTCATTTCGGTGCACCAGATTGTGATTTTATTATCGAACTTTGCACCAGGTGGTATAAATTCAGTGCATCAAATGTGTGTATATATAAACTTCTTTGTACAACTAGCTGTAACAGCCACCGGGTGTATTGTTAAATAATGTTGGGTGTTAGTAATTGTCCATAATTATAATGTAATTCTACATACAGATTAAATGCATCACTTCTACAAGAAACAGAAGGAGTTTTTTCATAGAATAAGAGAGCAGTCTGATTTTTTGTTTGTTTGTGAAACTGAGGTATTAGGAATTATTAGAATCAAATGAGAAATGGATGGTAATTCAGAAAAGAACATAAGCACCATGAATGTTCCTAATAATAGGCCGAGTTACTGTTCGCAATTTCTGTGCTTTGAACTAACCACATGTCGCACCCCGGTTCAGTACAGGTGTTTTGTTAAATATTTGTGACAATTTCATAAACACAAATTTGGAAATGAGTATTAATTTAAATAAAAGCTCTTCTACTGGATAGTAAAAACATACCACTTTAAGAAACATTGTTCTGCCCTGTCCACTCCTGTAGCACATGAACCATTGGTGACACATTTTATTCATTGGTTGCCCAGGTTAGGGACAGGTGGCGGGCGCTTGTGCATGCAGTAATGAACCTTCAGGTTTCATAAAATGTGGGGGATTTCTTGACTAGCTAAGGACCTGGTGGCTTCTCAAGAAGGGCTCTGCTCCATGGAATTAATTAATTAGTTTATTTCATTGATTGCATATACAAATTGTGAGTTACAGGCTATAGTTGGAGAGTGTCCATAATTGCACTTTTTTAACAGAACAGTTACATCAGTCTGAAACTGTCACATTCATAGTGATTACACTGTACTGAAACTCTGCAGTGACCTGAGGAGTATGCACATCATTTCTTTCAGTGGGCTAGAAGCTTAGCAAAAATGTTTTTTGGTGCTGTGTGTGTGTGTATATATACCGTATATTCTCGAATCTAATCCGCACCCTTTTTACAGTTTCAGAGGGCTAAAAAGTCAGATGTGGATTAGAATCGCATGCGGATTAGATTTGTGGTCGTGAGCTGGATTTTGGAAAAATGATAGAACCGCTGTACGTGCCGTAAGAAGAATATAATACAATAATTTATTTTATTTATTATTTATAATATATAATATTTATAATTTATTATTCATCAGATTTGCCGTCATCACTCATAACCGAATCGTTAACCGTCACCCAGTCACTATCATCGGCTGTGGTGCATTTGCTGGCAGTTAAATGGTCACTTCACACATGACGTGTTTGTTGGATAACGGTTAAAGCATTGGTAACATCCAATATTATTCAATCAGTCTGCCTTGTAGGCAGGGGCGGTTGAAGGAAAGGTGTGGATTAGAACCGCGAACTAACTTTTTTTCGTTTAAGAAATTGGCAAAAACTAGTGCGGATTAGATTCAAGAATATATGGTAAATATGTGTATGTTTATACGGGGTGTAACAGGAGGAATGGACCAGACTTCGAGAGGGTGTTCCTTATGTTATACTATACCGATATAACCCACAACACCTATATCCAAAGTTGAACGGTTTGGGAGATAATGGCAATTGAAAATTGTGGACTTCCTTGTGGTCCAAGAACCATAGCTGTCAGCTGGGATTCTTATCTACTCATAGGTCTGCTGGCGGAGCAGCCAGGCAGGCGT
>Ga0123357_10005576_pt1 | contig 15115 bp, 15 predicted proteins | sample TergutEmb28metaG_FD_89873 | JGI IMG/M metagenome (GOLD analysis project Ga0123357, IMG submission 89873) | Embiratermes neotenicus P4 segment gut microbial communities from Petit-Saut dam, French Guiana - Emb289 P4 | ecosystem: Host-associated > Arthropoda: Insects > Digestive system > Gut ... | reverse complement strand
CTTGGCGGCCATAGCGACTCGGACCCACCCCTTCCCATCCCGAACAGGACCGTGAAACGAGTCTGCGCCGATGATAGTGCACAATGCGTGTGCGAAAGTAGGTCACCGCCAGGCAAGCCATATAAAAACGGCCCCGCAATCATCTGATCGCGGGGCCGTTGCCATTTATACCCCGGACAATCTCAACCAAGAAGAATCAGGTTGCCACGGTGAATGAGTTCCGGTTCGTTGACGTAACCCAGAATTTTTTCGATCTCCGCGCTCGTGTGGCGGGCAATCCGGCGCGCTTCGGCACTGGTGTAGTTGCTTAAGCCCCGCGCGAGTTCTTCTCCTTCTGGCGACAGGCAGGCAATCGCGGCGCCGCGCTCGAATTCGCCGCGCACTTCGACAACCCCGACCGGCAACAGGCTTTTGCCCTGCCGCAAGGCGGCTACCGCGCCCTCATCGAGCAGCACCGCGCCGGTCAGTTGCAGGTGGTCGGCAAGCCATTGCTTGCGTGCTGCCAGCGGCTGCGTATGAGCCACAAGCAGGGTGCCCAGTGCTTCACCGGCGGCGAGACGCAGAATCGCGTCGGTTTCGCGGCCACTGGCGATGACGGTGTGCGCGCCGCTGCGTGCCGCGCGTCGCGCAGCGGTGACTTTGGTAATCATGCCGCCACGGCCGATGGCGCTCCCGGCGCCGCCGGCCATTTTTTCCAGACCGGGGTCGTCGGCACGCGCTTCGCCGATCAGCGTGGCGTTCGGATCCTTGCGCGGGTCGGCGCTGAAGAGGCCGGCCTGGTCGGTGAGGATGAAAAGCGCGTCGGCGATGGTGAGGTTGGCCACCAGCGCGCCGAGCGTATCGTTGTCGCCGAACTTGATTTCGTCGGTGACGACGGTGTCGTTTTCGTTGATGATCGGCGTCACGCCCAATCCGAGCAGGGTGGTGAGTGTCGAGCGGGCGTTGAGGTAACGCTTGCGGTCGGACAGGTCATCGTGGGTGAGCAATACCTGGGCGCAGTTCAGGCCGTGTTGGGCGAAAGCACCTTCGTAGACCTGTGCCAGTCCCATTTGGCCGACTGCGGCGGCGGCCTGCAGCTCGTGCACCGCGTTCGGGCGCTTCTTCCAGCCCAGGCGCTGCATTCCGCAGGCAATCGCGCCGGAGGAAACGAGGATGACTTCGCGCCCCTGCGCGCGCAAGGCGGCAATCTGCCGCGCCCAGTCGCCGATGGCGTTGAGGTCTAGCCCCATGCCGTTGTCGGTGACGAGCGAGGAACCGACCTTGACCACGATCCGGCGCGCGTTGGCAAGCGCCTGCTGGCGATGACTCATTCTGTTTCTCCCATTTCTTCTGCTTCCCCTTCCCGCGCATCCGTATTTTCTTCGCGCGGCAGCAATAATGGCAAGGGATGCGGCAATTCGCTCAGGGCGCGATAGACCGTCTGCACCAGGGGCTTGCAGCCTTCACCGCTGATTGCGGTCACGGCAAAGCAGCGGGGGGGATTTTCTTCGTCCGGCGCGGCGCTTTCCGCATAGGCGGCAAGGAATGCCTCGATGCGTTCCGCCCGTTCTTCTTCCGGGATCAGGTCGAGCTTGTTCAGCACCAGCCAGCGCGGCTTGGCTGCCAACTCCGGGCTGTATTGCTGCAGTTCATTGATGATCGCGCGCGCGTCGCGCGCCGGGTCTGCGTCGGGCGAAAACGGCGCCAGATCGACCAGATGCAAAAGAAGGCGCGTGCGCGCCAGATGCTTGAGAAAGCGGATGCCCAGCCCGGCGCCGGAAGCGGCGCCTTCGATCAGGCCGGGCACGTCGGCGACAACGAAACTCTGGTTTTCATCGACACGCACGACGCCGAGATTCGGATGCAGGGTGGTGAAGGGGTAATCGGCGACTTTCGGGCGCGCGGCGGAAACGGCGCGGATGAAAGTGCTTTTGCCCGCGTTCGGCAAGCCCAGAAGGCCGACATCGGCGAGCACGCGCAGTTCGAGTTGCAGATCCAGCATCTCGCCCGGAGTGCCGGGCGTGCATTGGCGCGGGGCGCGGTTGGTGCTCGATTTGAAATGGATGTTCCCCAGGCCGCCGCGCCCGCCCTGAGCGATCAGCGCCTTTTTGCCATCGGTATCGAGATCGGCGATCAGCCGCCCGGTTTCCAGTTCGCTGATTACCGTTCCGACCGGCATACGCAGCACGATGTCTTCGCCGCCCTTGCCGTAGCAATCCTTGTTGCCGCCGTTTTCGCCGCGCGGGGCGAAAAATTTGCGCGTGTAGCGGTAGTCGATCAGGGTGTTGATATTGCGGTCGGCGATGGCGAAAACACTGCCGCCGCGCCCGCCGTCGCCGCCGTCGGGACCGCCGCGGGGGACGAATTTCTCACGCCGGAACGAAGCAATGCCGTTTCCGCCGTCGCCGGCGGCAACGTAAATACGCGCCTCGTCGATGAATTTCATATTGAGCTTGTAGAAAAAAGAGGGTCGAAAACAAAAAAGCCCCATCACAAGGACAGGGCTTTTGGCGATGAACCGGGGGCGGTTCAGGCGGCGGCGACGATACTTACCGTGCGGCGCTTCTTCTCACCCTTGATGGAGAATTGCACTTTGCCGTCGGCCAGCGCGAACAGGGTGTGATCCCTGCCGATGCCGACATTCTCGCCGGGGTGGAATTCGGTGCCGCGCTGGCGCACGAGGATGTTGCCCGCCAGCACCAACTGGCCGCCGTAACGTTTGACGCCGAGGCGTTTTGATTCTGAATCGCGGCCGTTACGGGAACTGCCGCCTGCTTTTTTGTGTGCCATGTGTTGACTCCTTGCGTTCTGCCGACGATTACGCGGTGATCGTGTCGATGCGCAATTCGGTGTAATTCTGACGATGCCCCTGGTGCTTCTGATAGTGCTTGCGTCGGCGCATCTTGAAGATCTTGATCTTGTCGTGCCGGCCCTGGGCCAGCACCGTAGCCTTGACCGAGGCTCCCGCCACCAGCGGGGCGCCGATTTTCACCGATTCGCCGGCGCCAACCATCAGCACCTGATCGAGGATGATTTCAGCGCCAACTTCTGCCGGTATCTGTTCTATTTTCAGTTTTTCGCCAGCGACAACGCGATATTGCTTGCCCCCGGTTTTTACGACCGCATACATGTTGGACTCCAGAAATGAAACAAAGAACCGCGCATTCTATACTTTTTTCGCGGAAAAACAAAGCTGTTTAGGCCCAGGATTGCAGGTTGGGTTGAGCGCAAGCGAAACCCAACGGTACGGGAGCAAAATTTAAAAAGGAAGCCATCAAAAATCGTCTGCAAGAACGGCAGGTCGCCGGATGCAGACGCCGCCGCGCCGTTCGCGTTGCTGTCGCGCTTGCCAAAGATCGTAGCTCGCCTGCGCGCGCAGGAAACTCTCGGCAGAAGGGCCGCCGCCATCTGGCGTTCTCAGCCATTCTTCCAGGCGAATCGCCATCTCTGGGGTAATCGACGCCCTGCCGTTGAGCACGCGCGACAAGGCCGCACGACACACGCCAAGCTGGTCGGCAGCCTCGCCGATGGTCAGGTTCAGCGCCGGAAGCACATCTTCGCGGATGAATTCAGCGGGTGGGGGGGGATTGAACATGCTCATGATATAAAAAGCTTTCAGTGATAGTCCTGGTAATCGACGAGGATTGCGTCCTCGCCCTCAAAACTGAAAGTCAGGCGCCAATTGCCATTGACCCAGACCGACCAATGCCCGGCCAGATCATGCGACGGAGGATGCAATCTCCAGCCCGGAACGTTCATGTCCTGCGGACCGGATGCGGCATCGAGCCGTTGCAGTTGCCTGGCGAGCTTGTTTGCGTGTTCAGGACGAATCTTCGCCTTGCTGGCTGTCTCGAAGAACAAGCGGATGCCATCGTGCAGAAAAGATTTGATCACGGTTGGATGATGCTCTGTAACTCGTGAAGTTACAAGTAAACGAGTTTCTCAGTCTAGAGAGATTCTCTTTTTGCAGCTCCGTCTGATTCAGCCTTGCAGCTTCTTCCTCAACAAATCATTCACCTGCCCCGGATTTGCTTGCCCCTTGCTGGCTTTCATGACCTGGCCGACCAGCGCGTTGAAGGCTTTTTCCTTGCCGGCGCGGAATTCTTCGACCGATCTGGCGTTGGCGGCAAGCACCTCGTCGATCATGGCCTCGATTGCGCCGGTATCGGTGAGTTGCTTCAGCCCCTGTGCCGCGATGATCGCGTCGGCGCTTTCGCCCTCCTTGTTCCACAGGGCGTCGAATACTTTTTTTCCGATGTTGTTGGAGATGCTGCCGTCGTCGATCCGGGTGAGCAGTCCCGCCAGTTGTTGCGGGCGCACCGGGGACTCGGCGATTTCCCTTTCCTCGCGGTTCAGGCGCGCGGCGATTTCACCCATGATCCAGTTGGCGCAGGGCTTGGCCAGGGCGGCGCCGGCGGCGGAAACGGCATCGAGGAAATACTGCGCCGTCTCGCGGTTTGCTGTCAGCGTGTTGGCGTCGTAGGACGAGAGGCCGTATTCGTTCTGGAAACGCTGCGCCAATTGCGCCGGCAGTTCGGGCATTTCGGCGCGGATATTTGCAATCCAGTCCTCGCCGATCGAGAGGGGCAGCAGGTCGGGGTCGGGAAAATAACGGTAGTCGTGCGCGTCTTCCTTGCTGCGCATGGCGCGGGTCTGGCCGGTGTCCGGGTCGAAGAGCACGGTGGCCTGCCGAATGGTTCCGCCGTCTTCAAGCGTTTCGATTTGCCAGCGGACTTCGTATTCGATGGCCTGCTGCATGAAGCGGAAGGAGTTGAGGTTCTTGATTTCGCGCCGGGTGCCGAATTCCCGCTGTCCGCGCGGACGGACGGAAACGTTGGCGTCGCAGCGGAACGAGCCTTCCTGCATGTTGCCGTCGCAGATGCCGATCCAGCGCACCAGCGCGTGCAGCGCGCGGGCGTAGGCGACGGCTTCCCTTGCCGAGCGCATGTCCGGCTCGGTCACGATCTCCAGGAGTGGCGTGCCGGCGCGGTTCAGGTCGATGCCGCTTTTGCCGTGGAAATCCTCGTGCAGGGATTTGCCGGCGTCTTCTTCCAGGTGCGCCCGGGTGAGGCGAATCTGTTTTTCTTCGCCATTTTCGAGCGGAATGACAATGCCGCCGCCGGAGACGACGGGGTGCTCGAACTGGCTGATCTGATAGCCTTTGGGTAAATCGGGGTAAAAATAATTCTTGCGCGCGAAAATCGACTTCTGTGCGATTTGCGCCCCGACGGACAGACCGAAGCGGATCGCACAGGCCACCGCTTCACGGTTCAACACCGGCAGCACGCCGGGCAACGCGAGGTCGATGGCGCATGCCTGGCTGTTCGGTTCGGATCCGAAGGCAGTGGCCGCGCCGGAAAAAATTTTCGAGCAGGTCGCCAGTTGCGCGTGCGTCTCGATTCCGATTACCACTTCCCAATCTGTTGCTTTCATCTTGGTTATCCGTTCAATATGCTCGTCAATTTTCTAAATTTACTTAAAGAATGTTTCGCTACAGTAGTGTTTTTTAATTAATAATTATTACAGTAATTTAGAAAATTGAAGGTTCATTCAATTCCTTCCGGGATCCGCGTGTGCCAGTCCGTCGCCTGCTGGTAACGATGCGCGGCGTTGAGCAGGCGCGCTTCGGAAAAATAATTGCCGATCAATTGCAGTCCGATCGGCAGCGATTTTTCTCCTGCCTGCGCGAACCCGCACGGGATCGAGATTCCCGGCAGGCCGGCCAGGTTGACGGCAATGGTGTAAATGTCGGTCAGATACATCTGCACCGGGTCGTCGGTTTTTTCGCCGAGCGCGAATGCGATGTCCGGACTGGTCGGGCCCAGCAACAAGTCGCATTGCGTGAAGGCTGCGGCAAAATCGGCGGCAATCAGGCGGCGGATGCGCTGCGCTTGCAGGTAGAAGGCATCGTAATAGCCGTGCGAGAGAACATAGGCGCCGATCAGCACGCGCCGTTTCACTTCGGCGCCAAAGCCCTGCGCGCGGGTCTTGCAGTACATGTCCTCAAGGTTGGAATAGTCTGGCGCGCGCCAGCCGTAGCGGACGCCATCGAAGCGCGACAGATTCGAACTGGCCTCGGCGGGCGCGATGACGTAATAGGCGGAAATACCGTGGCGCACGTTCGGCAATGAAAGCTCGATGGTCTGCGCGCCAAGCCGCCGGAGTTCCTCGATGGAGGCGGCCACTGCGGCAGAGGTTTGGGGATCGCAAGGCGCGGTGTCGTCGAAGAATTCGCGCGGCAGGCCGATCCGCAGGCCCGCGAGCGGCTTCGCCGGGTCGGCGGCAGGCGCGTCGAGTTCGCGGCAATAATCTTCCGGCGCCCGTTCGATACTGGTCGAGTCGCGTGGATCGAAACCGGCCATTGCGTTCAGCAACAAGGCGCAATCCCGCGCCGAGCGCGCCATCGGGCCTGCCTGATCGAGCGATGAAGCGAAAGCGACCATGCCCCAGCGCGACACGATGCCGTAGCTTGGTTTCAACCCGCACAGGCCGCTGAAGGCGGCCGGTTGGCGGATCGAGCCGCCGGTGTCGGTGCCGGTGGCAACCGGCGCCAGGCGCGCGGCGACGGCTGCTGCGGATCCGCCGGAGGATCCCCCGGCGACGCGCCCGGTATCCCAGGGGTTGCGGACTGGACCGTAGAACGAGGTTTCGTTCGAGGAACCCATCGCGAATTCGTCCATATTGGTCTTGCCCAGGCAAACCATGCCGGCCTCGTTCAGGCGCTCGACCACGGCAGCATCGTAGGGGCTGACGAAATTGCTCAGGATCTTCGATCCGCAGGTGGTCAACCAGCCCTTCGCGCAAAACAGATCCTTCTGCGCGACCGGGATGCCGGTCAGCGGCCCCGCCGTTCCAGCGGACAATGCCGCATCGGCGGCGCGCGCCTGGGCGAGGCTTTTTTCTTCGTCGACGGTGATGAAAGCGTTGAGCGTGGGATTCAGGCGCGCGATCCGTCGCAGGAATTCTTGCGTCAATTCGACGCTGGAAATATGCCCGGCGGAAAGCGCCCGGGAAAGTTCGGAAAGGGAAGCATTGATCATTGCGATGATCCGGCGGATAAAAAGGCGGGGGAGGCGAAAAGAATGCGAAGCGCCGGTGCGGCGGCAGGGCTTATTCGATGACCTTGGGGACGAGGTAAAGCCCGTTTTCCACTTCCGGCGCGATTTCCTGGAAATCATCGCGGCGGTTCATCTCGAAAACCTCATCGGCGCGCAGGCGTTGCGTCAGCTCCTGGGCGTGCGCCATGGGTTCGACGCCACGGGTATCGACGGCCTGCATTTCGTCGATCATCGACAAAATGCCGTTCAAATGGCCGCGCATGACATCCATTTCGGCGGTGGTGATTTCGATCCGCGCCAGTTGCGCGATGCGAAAAACTTGTTCGGGGGAAAGCGACATGGCGAATGAAAGATTGATGAAAAGAACGCTCCGAATAAGTTCAGGGCATCCATCAGGATGCTCTGAACAAGTCACCGCGCCGCGTGCATCTGCGGAGTTGGGCGGTCTGCGGCGTTGCAAATCCTCGCCATAGCGACGGCTATGGCTGCGGTTTGCGCCTTGCATCCCATCCCAATCCGCAGCGCACGCTGTCCGCTCGACTTATTCAGAGCATCCTTTAACCGGAAAGTCCGATAGGGTATCATGCCCCCTTTGTTGCTGGCGGCTTCCCGGATTTTTTTTCCTGAAAACACAGTCTATGCCGCCTGTATTTGCTCATCGCGCGATTTGCGTTCTGTCATGGCGGGACATTCCCGTCTTTCATGCTTTTGCGTTGCGGGCACGAGGCAATGGCAACGGGATACGCCGTGCCTTCAGAACCATAACCCCTAACCTGTTTTCCCGGAATTTCAACCATGTTTGGTTTTTTCAACAAATTTTTCTCCAAGGATATTGCGATCGACCTGGGCACCGCCAACACGCTGATTTATGTGCGCGGTAAAGGGATCGTGCTCGACGAGCCTTCGGTCGTCGCCATTCGCCTCGAAGGCGGGCCCAACGCCAAAAAATCGATTCAGGACGTCGGTCGCGGCGCCAAGGAAATGCTCGGCAAGGCCCCCGGCGCGATTACCGTGATCCGCCCGATGAAAGACGGCGTGATTGCCGACTTCACGATCACTGAGCAGATGCTCAAGCAGTTCATCAAGAAAGTGCATGAATCGCGCTTTTTTTCGCCCAGTCCCCGCATCATCATCTGCGTGCCCTCCGGATCGACCCAGGTCGAACGCCGCGCGATCCGCGATGCCGCCGAGCGCGCCGGGGCATCCCAAGTATTCCTGATCGAGGAACCGATGGCCGCTGCGATCGGCGCCGGGCTGCCAGTGGCCGAGGCCACCGGATCCATGGTCGTCGATATCGGCGGGGGCACGACCGAAGTCGGCGTGATTTCGCTGGGCGGCATGGTCTATGCCGGCAGCGTGCGCGTCGGCGGCGACAAACTCGACGAGGCGATCATCAATTACATCAGCCGCAATTACGGCATGCTGATCGGCGAAAACACTTCCGAGAACATCAAGAAAACCATCGGTTCCGCCTTCCCGGGCACCGAAGTGCGCGAAATGGAAGTTTCCGGCATCAACAAGGCCGAGGGCATTCCTCGCAAATTCATGATTTCCTCCAACGAAATCCTCGAAGCCCTGACCGAGCCGCTGAACCAGATTGTCTCCGCAGTCAAATCGGCGCTGGAGAGAACACCGCCGGAACTGGGCGCCGACATCGCCGAAAAAGGCATGGTGCTGACAGGCGGTGGCGCTTGCCTGCGCGACCTTGACCGCCTGTTGATGGAAGAAACGGGTCTTCCGGTGATCGTGGCCGAAGCCCCGCTGACCTGCGTTGCCCGTGGCTGCGGCATGGCGCTGGAAAAAATCGACAAGCTTGGATCCATCTTTGCTTCGGAATGAGCCTGCATGAGCTTTCCGCTTTCGCGCGCATGCCCGCGCTGGTGCAGATGTTCCGGATGATGCCGGAACGTTTCGGGTAGTCCAGAGTGGTTACGATCGATCAGGGGCTGCCTCCTTTTTTCAGGCGAGGCCCGGCGCCGCTGGTGCAATTGTCGTTTTACGTGATCCTGTCGCTGGCGCTGATCGTGTTCGATGCGCGCTTTCATTATCTTGATCGTGTTCGCCAGGCGCTCTCGGCGGTGATCTACCCCGTGCAGGAAGCGGTGCATGTGCCGGTGCGCAGCCTGACCCGCTCCGGGAATTATGTTCGCAGCCTGGAAGAATTGCAGGAAGAAAACCGCGATCTGAAGCGCAAGCGGCTCGCAGACGGGCCCGATCTGTTGCGCCTGAAACAGCTTGAAGAAGAAAACGCGCGTTTGCGCCGGCTGCTCGCAGTCAAGGAGCGCGAGCGGGCCAGCGGCCAGGTTGCGCAGATTCTTTATACGGCCCGCGACCCCTTCTCCCGCCGCATCGTTGTCAACAAGGGCATGACCGACGGTGTCGGCGCGGGCTATCCGGTGGTCGACGATACCGGCATCATCGGACAGGTGACGCGCGTCTATCCTTTCGTTTCGGAAATCACGCTGATTACCGACAAGGAGCAATCCCTGCCGGTGCAGATTGTCCGTACCGGAATGCGCTCGGTCATCTTCGGGCTGGGCGACGGGCGTCTTGAAATCCGGTTCCTGCCGCTCAATGCCGATGTCCAGGAAGGCGACCTGGTCGTCACCTCGGGGCTGGACGGCATCTTCCTGCCTGGCTTTCCCGTTGCCCGGGTCGAGCGTGTCGAGCGCGACACCGCCTATTCCTTCGCGAGCGTTATCTGTGCGCCGCTGGCGGGGATCGAAAGCTTCAATGAAGTCATGATCCTGGCCTCACGCAAGGAAATTGCGCCGCCGCCGGATCCGGTGACGATGATCGAAGGAGCTCCGGAGGAGAAAAAAGCCGCACCCAGGAAACCGCATCCCAAAATAACATCCGGGAGAAGGCCGTGACGCAAACGACTTTTTCCTCCTCTCGCATCCTGCAACCGGCGCGAGCGTGGCACATCGCGCTTTCGCTGTTTGTCGCCTTTATGCTGAACCTGATACCGACGGCCTACTGGCCGGTTGTTCCGGATTGGCTGGCGTTGACCCTCTGCTTTTGGAGCGTGCGCGAATCCCGTTATGTCGGGATGGGGTGGGCCTTCCTGCTCGGGTTGGCAATGGATGTCGCCAACGGCAGCCTGCTGGGGCAGCATCCCCTGGCCTATGTCGCGATCTCGTATGCGGGCGCCGCCTTTTCGCGCCGCCTGCTGTGGTTCCCGATTCCCTTGCAGGCGCTGCAAATCCTGCCGATCCTGCTCGTTGCGCAGTTGTTCCAGGCGGGCATCGGGTTTCTTGCCACCAGCATTCCGGTCGGCTGGGATTATTTTCTCGGTCCCTGCATTGCTGCGGTATTGTGGATTCCGCTCACCTACCTTTTGTTGCTGCCACAATACCAGCCGGTGGAGCGCGACGAAAACCGCCCGATCTGATTGTTTCCCCGGTAGCCCTTGTCACGAATGCGCACGTACCATGCCTCTGATTCCCTTTCGTCCTCCTTTCGTGATTTTCACGGCGACGACAAGGGACCGCGTTTCCGTTTCCGCCTGATTGTCACCGTGGTGTTGGTGCTGGCGGCATTCGGCGTCCTGTTTGCGCGTTTTTTCTGGCTCCAGATCCTGCGCCACGACTATTACTCCACCCGCGCCGAAGACAACCGCATCACGCTCGTGCCGATCGTGCCAAGCCGTGGGACGATTGCCGACAGGAATGGCATCGTGCTGGCGCGCAATTATTCCGCCTTCACCCTCGAAATCGACCCCGAGCGCGCCGGCAATATCGACGAAACGATCGACGAGTTGGCCGAATTGATCGAAATCACCGATCAGGATCGGCGGCGGTTCAAGAAACTCCAGGGAGAGGCGAAGAATTTCGAGTCGCTGCAATTGCGCAGCAGGCTTCGTGACGAAGAAGTCGCGATCATTGCGGTCAACCGTTATCGCCTGCCCGGTGTCGAAATCCGGGCGCGGCTCTTCCGCGAATATCCGCTCGGCAGTCTTGCCGTCCATGCGCTTGGCTATATTGGGCGCGAGCGTGAGGCGGATCGTGCCTGGATCGAAGAGCGGGATCCTGGAGGCGAACAGATCGGCAACTATCGCGGCACTCGCCACATCGGCCAGAACGGGCTGGAGCGCCATTACGAATTCCAGCTTCACGGCAAGGCGGGGCACGAGGAACTCGAAGTCGATCGTTTCGGACGTGCCGTTCGCCGCCTCTCGATCGTGCCGCCGGTGCAGGGAGCGACCCTGACGCTCACGCTCGACGTGCGTTTGCAGGAAGTCGCCGAACGCGCCTTTGCCGACCGCCGTGGGGCGCTGGTCGCGATTGATCCCTCGACCGGCGGCATCCTGGCGCTGGTTTCGATGCCAACCTACGATCCCAATCTTTTCGTCGACGGCATCCGCAGCGAAGAGTGGGACGCGCTCAACAACGATCCCGACCTGCCGATGTACAACCGCGCCATTCAAAGCGCCTATCCGCCCGGATCGACCTTCAAGCCCTTCATGGCGCTGGCGGCGCTGGAAACAGGAAAGCGCACGCCGCAGCAGGCGATTTCGGATCCCGGCTATTTCGAGTTCGGCGGCAACCGCTTCCGCGACGACAAGGCCGGCGGTCATGGCAGTGTCGATATGCACAAGTCGATTGTGCAATCGTGCGACACCTACTATTACCAGCTTGCCAACGACATGGGGATCGACGCCATCGCCAACTTCATGCGTCCGCTCGGTTTCGGGCAGAAGACCGGCATCGACCTCGAAAACGAGAACGAAGGGGTGCTTCCTTCGCCCGAATGGAAGAAAAAACGTTTCCGCAAGCCGGAACAGCAGAAATGGTTTGCCGGTGAAACCATCTCGATCGGCATTGGGCAGGGCTACAATTCCTACACGCCGCTCCAGCTTGCGCTGGCGACGGCGACCATTGCCAACAATGGCGTCATGTTCCGTCCCCACCTCGTCAGATACATTACCGACAGCCGTACCGGCGCGCGCACGATGATCGAACCGCAGCCTGTCCGTGCGCTACCGCTCAAACCCGGGAATATCGAGGTCATCCGGCGCGCAATGGTCGAGGTCAACAAAACCGGCACCGGCGCGCGCGCCTTTGCCGGCGTGCCCTACACGGTTGCCGGGAAAACCGGCACCGCGCAGGTCTACAGCCTCAGGGGCAGCGCCTACAGCGCCAACCGGGTCAAGGAACATCTGCGCGATCACGCTCTTTATATTGCCTTCGCCCCGGCGGAAGATCCGAAAATCGCGCTTGCAGTGCTGGTCGAAAACGGCGGCTTCGGCGCACAGTCGGCGGCGCCGATCGTGCGCATGGTGCTCGATCACTATCTGCTGGGACAAACCGCGTCGGGTCCGGCGCCGGAAGACCCTGGCGCCGTTGACAGCGACGCGCCGGCCGAAACGGGAGAGGAAAATGCCCCTGCCCTTGAATTACCCGCCGAAGACGAGGCTTCTTCCCCTGTTGAGCCTGTGGAGACAGCCTCGCCATGAACCACTCTCCGATCGCCCTCCTTGCGGCGCGCTGCTGGCGCTTCGTATTCCAGCGCCTGGACCTGCCGCTCTTCCTGATCGTCTGCCTGCTGGCGGGAATCGGCATGATGTCCGTCTATTCCGCGACTTACGACCACAACAATCGTCTCTTCAGCCAGATGGGCAACATGGCTTTCGGTTTTGCCGTGATGTGGATCGTCGCGCAGATCCCGCCGCAGAAATTGCTGCGCTTTGCCGTGCCTCTCTATCTCTTCGGATTGATCCTGCTGCTGTGCGTCTGGATTTTCGGGATCAAGGTCAAGGGCGCCACGCGCTGGCTTGACATCGGCATTGCCCGCGTGCAGCCTTCCGAACTGATGAAAATCGCGGCGCCGCTGATGCTCGCCTGGTTCTTTCATCATTTCCAGGAACGTCTTTCGGCGAGGCATTTCCTGATCGCCTTCATCCTGCTTGCAATCCCGTTCCTGATGATCGCAAGACAGCCGGATCTGGGCACCGCCATTCTCGTCGGCGCTGCCGGTTTTTACGTCATCTTCTTTGCCGGGCTCTCCTGGCGCGCGCTGTTCGGGATGATCGCGCTCGTGGCGGCGAGCATGCCATTGGTCTGGACGTACCTCCTCAAGGATTTCCAGAGGCGGCGCCTGCTTACCCTGCTCGATCCAACCTCCGACCCGCTCAATTCCGGCTTTCATATCATCCAGTCCACCATCGCTGTCGGCTCCGGCGGAATGCACGGCAAGGGCTGGCTGGCCGGCACCCAGACGCACCTCGAATTCATCCCCGAAAAACATACCGACTTCATCTTTGCCGTTTTCTCCGAAGAATGGGGCCTGGTCGGCAACAGCGTGCTGCTCATTGTCTATTTCCTCCTGATCGGGCGCTGCCTGATGATCGCCGCCGAGACCCCCAGCTTTTTCGGGCGCATTCTCGCGGCCTCGATTGCACTGACCTTTTTTACCTGCGTCTTCGTCAATATGGGCATGGTGACGGGCATTCTCCCCGTCGTCGGCATCCCGCTGCCGTTCATGAGCTACGGCGGCACCGCCTTGCTCGTCTTTTTCTGCGCCCTGGGGATACTGATGAGCATCCGTACCCATCCCGGACGCCTGCACAATTGAATCCCATGTCGAAATTCGCGAGCGCGCCCTTGTTGCCTGCGATCTTCCGGGCGCTGCGGCTGGGTGTGCTCGTCGCTTGCGCCCTGCTGCTTGCCGCCTGTAGCCTGAGCCCCAAAAAAAGCGGCGACAGGCCGGCGGGGAGCGTCAGCACCGGCAAGAGCGTCAAGGGCGGCGGCTACTACAAGGACGATGGTCCCGGCGGCGACATTCCCGATAACCTCGACGACATCCCCGATGCCGTCCCGCGCCTCGAACCGATCCGCGCCGCCAACAGCCGCCCCTATTCCGTGCTGGGGAAAAGCTATGTTCCCTACACCTCGCTGCGGCCCTACAAGCAACGCGGCGTCGCGAGTTGGTACGGCAAGAAGTTCCATGGCGAGAAAACCTCGATTGGCGAACCCTACGACATGTACGCGATGAGCGCCGCGCATACCCTGCTGGCGCTGCCATCCTACGTTCGGGTCACCAATCTTTCCAACGGCAAATCGGTCGTCGTGCGGGTCATCGACCGAGGCCCGTTTCATGCCGACAGGATCATCGACCTTTCCTATACGGCCGCCTGGAAACTCGGCCTGGTGAGCGGCGGCAGCGGGATGGTCGAAGTCGAGGCGATCATTCCCGGCAAGAACGACGCCCCGCCGCCCGTCCAGGTCACGCAGAACAAGACGCCGCCGCCGCCACCTTCCGCTGCGGCGGCAAAATCGCCTCCTCCTCCGGCGCAGCCCTCTCCTGTTACTTCTCCCGCCTCCCGTGCGACGGAAGAGAAACTCGCGGAAATGACGATGGAATCTGCGGCAGAAGCGGCAGCAGAAGGAAAGGATGACGATCTCGCCGAATTCGTGCGCGCTGCGCAGGCCGAAGCGGACGCCATCTCCCGGGGCGACATCCAGACGAGCATTGCCCCCGGCATCTACATCCAGTTGGGCGCTTTCTCCAATGTCGACAACGCCGCAGCCCTGCGCGCCCACCTGAGCCGCGAACTCGACTGGGTGACCGAGCCGATCATCATCTACGCGGCCGATCGTCTCCTGCGCGTCCACCTCGGCCCCTACCCCAGCCGTGGCGAGGCCGAGCGCGTCGCCGAAAGAATCCGCGTTTCGCTGGGATACCGCCCGACTTATGCCAATTATTGAATCGGCGAAGCACAAGCTCGAAGGGTGTATTTTCTAAATTACTTAAATAATGATCCGCTACAGTAGTGGTGTTACGGCATAAATTCTTGATTCTAATTTAGAAAATTTCGAGACTTCAACGCGATGGCTGCGATGGCGCGCTGCGGTTATTGCTCCGGCCCTTAAATATTCTCATTATGCAGGATGGGTAGTGCTTCATCGGCCCGCTGCCGCAAATCGCGCCGAAGAAACTCGGGAGGAGGGATTGGCATCTTCCCCTGGATCCTGCGACTCCGCTTCGCTACGCGCAGGATGACCGTCTGCGACTCCGCTTCGCTACGCGCAGGATGACCGTCTGCGACTCCGCTTCGCTACGCGCAGGATGACCGT
>Ga0123357_10005575_pt1 | contig 15116 bp, 11 predicted proteins | sample TergutEmb28metaG_FD_89873 | JGI IMG/M metagenome (GOLD analysis project Ga0123357, IMG submission 89873) | Embiratermes neotenicus P4 segment gut microbial communities from Petit-Saut dam, French Guiana - Emb289 P4 | ecosystem: Host-associated > Arthropoda: Insects > Digestive system > Gut ... | reverse complement strand
GTGGCCGTTTCGTGCACAGATCCTCTCTCAACCTGTGCACGAGACGACCACCTATATGTGTGATGATACCAGAGGCTGTGTAATGCAATTTTGACCTCCTGATGATGAGCACATGTGCTCGAAACATGTAGAGGCATGAAATAAACTTATTGTAAAACATAAATTTTGTGCATCAAGCTGGTTAATTACTGAGATAAAAAAGAGTTTAATATTGTTGACTGTGGTAAGGTGTGGAAGGTAGGTTGGAAGACAGGCGTATGAAACGTGGTTAAGTTTTGGTGTGCCGTAATATGAAGTTCAAATAAAATACATTTATAATAATATGGGAGGTTTTTGTCGGAGAAATCAAGGTTTATGACTTATGACAACGTCTGGCCGGGTAGATCGATAAAAAAAAGCGTCGGTGGATTATACACTGTACACGTCTGTACACCACTTGAGTACTACAACGTGGTGTAATAGCTGTACCAGAAGGTACAATGAAGAAATAAATAAAAAGATTTCAGCTGCCATGAACACTCTTTACGTTAATCAGGAAAAAATGTACAATGTTGCATTTGCTGAACCGTACTGGAATGTCTGAGATAAATGAATGGCTGACGATGGAATTCTAATATTCGCACAGATATTAGGACAATTTATGATGAAGACTGGCGGGGATTACAGTGATACCTCGGCTAAAGAATATAATTCGTTCCGGAATCAAATTTGTTAGCCGAAACGTGATTTCCCGTAAGTTTCTATAGAAAATCGTTTAATTCGTTCTGGATGCTGCCCATTATTTAAAGATAAGTTTCATAAAATAGTAAAAAGCACACTATAAAAGGGTAAAAACTCACGAAAGGCTGAGATGAACAGCTACCCAATTCGATGAAGGAGAATGGAAAGTAGAATGAAAAACTGACGATCTTTACACTATTATACTAAAAATATATTATACAGTACACTTTATACTATTAAACTGAAAATATGTACACAACGTTTTTACTATTCTTCTTCAAAATTTCCAAGTTTATTCAAGGTAAGTCTCTTCTTCTTCAGTAACTGGCCTCTGTCTCTTTGCGAAAGGAGAAGTCAAAAATCTGTCCAAAGTTGATTGAACTTCTCTTAAGCTCCTGGAGTGGCTCGACCGTTCATAGTTTGCTGCTTTATGTTAGCGTGCGCATCCACTAAAACATTCGTTAGTCGAATCCGAAAAACAGCGAAAAAAATCTTCTTTAGCCGAAAATTTCCTTAACAGTTTCACTCGTTAGCCGAGGTATCACTGTATTTGAAATACGGTGGATGAAATGACGGGAGACGGAGTAAATTACACGACGAGGAGCTTCATGAATTGTAATCAACGTCAAATATTGCTAAAGTAAAGTGTTATTCATATTCTTACTTGCACAGTTTTAAACACCTCAACGTAAAGGCGTACTCAAAGGAGGCTAGCTGTACACCCTAACCGTCTGGCAATTTGAGAAGATGTCGCTTGCATATTCCGGGAATTTAAGGTGTTTTCTAATTACAGCTGAGTTACTATATCAATTCAAGAATTCTGTCTGTCCATCAGCTATCATCAGGATGAAAAAACACGGTCGGTAATTGGGCGGACATGTGATAAGCTATGATGGAGTTAAGAGATGCATTCAGAACTTTGCAGGTAAAACTGAAGATATCACTTGGATGAAAGAGGCGAGAATGGAAGAACAACAATTCAATGAATCTTATAATAGTACAATGAATGTTGCCGAGTAGATTAGTTCGACTTAGGATAAGAACAGTTTGTGGGCTCTTAGTAAAACGCTAACACGGTAACACGGTAACAATGTAAAACGATAACACGATAATATGTTAACATGGTAACAAGGTAACACGTTAAAAAAACAACACGATAATACGGTGACACGGTAACAAAGTGATAAGATAACACGATAACACGGTAAAAAGGTGAAACGATAACACGGTAACATGGTAACAAGGTAACAAGGTAACACGGTGATAAAGTAAAATGGTAACAAGGTAACACGATAATCAATTTCGTGATCCATGAAATAAAGCAAATTTCTTGACCGGGTCTGAAACTACTTGCTTCTCGATAAAAACTGAGAGGAATGGAGAATCTTGGATGGTTGATCAGTTCATATTATGGCAACCGCCATATGAGAGGTCCTTACAATTTTCATGCGCTATTCCACGGAAACACAGTAACCTCAGAAAACAAATAATTTCTCTCTGAAAGCAAGTTCACGGTTAACCAGTGATGCGAAGCCGTCCGATGTTTGCAAAGGAAACTGGTAACGATAAAAACCAGGTTGTGACTATTTTACTGATTCACTGAGTCGCTAAAACACACATAGATTGATAGTAGTGATGTTGATGATGATGACAATGGTAATGATTGAATTATAATGGCGTTACTGGAAACGTTTTGGGCTACAAAACTGCTTAATTCTGTGTCCAATTTCAACGAAGGCCTTCCTTGAATTATTTAATTTTTTACAGAATTTTTAAAGAAAATCTGTCCGGTTTCTTTCCGTGAGACTTGCCAGCAGTTAAAATTTCCCCTGAAAGAGTTATGGGCTCTGAACTGGTTAAGTCCAGTGGTAGGATTGCTACCTTTAACCTTTGGACTGGCGTGTTTAGGGTTGGCATTTCCTTCATTCCTGGTTAAACAGTTATACTGCTGTGACTCGGTCGTCATTTCCTCGTTTGTGAGAACAGGGTATACCACGAGAAGGTGAGGATGACTGTTGGGTAGGATAGGCTATAGTATTACGTATCATGGAAGACCTTTAAAGAGACTTCTCGATACGTGAGGCCGGAACGGGTCAACAAGTAGCCCAACTCCATGAAACATATATGATGATGATGACACCATTTTTAATGCTTAATACCACAAATAAAATCAAATACATGCGTGTAAAGTTAGTGCAATTAGACAAGACACAATAAAATAATATAGCATAATACGGGGTGTTTCTTTTTGCAAACATGGATATTGCATCCTCCCAGTTTGTCCAACACGTAAGATGTACGTATATTTCACGGAAATTTCATTCAACGTAATGTAAAACATCACTGCTAATGTAAACAGAACCTAAAATGAAACCAGTAATTTCTATGAAAGTGAATTTCAACAAGTGCCAAAACCTAATACACACACACACACACACACACACACACACACACATAAAGGCTTATATTGAGTATTCTCTTAACAATTCATTGCCTGCTTACCTGTAGCCATTCCGAAGAAGAATCAGCATAACTTTCATTTGGATTGTGAACAACTCCGGTATCCATAAAAAACGTTTTTTCGCTTTGACTCTGATGAGTGAAGAATGTGGTGTAGTGGTTTATTCCCAGGAAGTCCCAAGTCCCTGAGAATTAAAATTTATAAGATTTCGGTTTTCAAGGACATCAGATATGTTGTGCCTAATTTGTGAGGACAGGAAGAAGCTTGATACAGTACAGTTTATTATATGGAAGTACATATAAGTGAAAGTACAGCAAATCATCACTGTGCTTTCATAAGCACCACACGTGGATCATGACTACGTGTGGACACTGCATGTGGAAAGCTGCACGCAGCCGACACTCGCCGCTAACATCGCGCTGGCCGCCCTACTCTCGATGCACAGACCAATAGGAGATTGTCTGGTTAACAAAAACTGAGTGGATGCTGTGTGAAAGACAAGAGATCTGTACCCGCCGACAAGGTAAACCTGTCACTTTGCAGGCTTCGATAGGTCCCTAGTTTTCAAGGAATATAGGGCTACGAGAGCTTCTAGAAAATCAGCAAATAAATGTAGTAAATTTATCATCCCTATACACCCACCCCCTTTATCCCCTGGATATATTCCAGTAATCGTCTTCGTTAGAGTTTAAGGCGATCAGAACCATAGTGTGTCCGGAAACATTAAGTAAATGAAAAATCTCAACAAAAAAATCGGGAAACAAACGTGCGATTTTCCGGATTGTAGCGCAGTGCCTCAACCAACTGTGCCACCCATTAATCGACTCAGTTTCTTGGTCACCTACAGAGTAGCTTTGTCGCTATTCTGACTAATGTGAAGTACAATGTCTTGGCCTTGCAAATGTCAAATTTTGATGCAAATGGCGCAAGGTTACTAATACATTTCCCGGACATGTTTATATAACAAAACACAAATAAATTAATATGAAGGAATATGCATGCGTGGAGATTTAACTCCACATATTCTTAAATGAATCACTTCATGAACCCTAAACAGTTTCTTTCACATTCAGTCTACTTTACCCACGCGGAATGTTCTCTGTTACCCTTGGGACAGAAGGGTATGTGCACCTCACACCGAAAAAAACGCTGAGTGGGGAAGAAAATTACGAGTATATTTGTCATATAAGAAATCACCCACATTCTTGTATCTTGTCTAGTCACTATGCCGACCGAATTGGGCAAGCTGTTTAAATTTCTCTAATGTTTATACCCATGTACATCAATTCCAGACGATTTGGTTTCTGGCGAAGCATTTTTACAGGCACTCTCTACGTCTGTCCCTCTGTCTATCCTCATAAACTTGAGAATATAGCATCCGAGATACAATCACGGATTTTCAAATAAATTTTGGCAAAGGAAGATTTAGGTGAACTTGTGCATCCATTTCGATTTTCAAAAAGTCTGGGCAAAATTAAAGAATATTTATTGGAAGATACACTTCTCTTTCAACGCGGGTATGCGTCATTGATGTCACGCTCTACTTTAGTGCTGTTTCTAGGATAACACGAATAGGCATAATTCGCATAGAATCAATTTTGTAGACGAGGGAATGCGTTTTTATGTTTACGTTAAGTCTGCGTTTTTGATTTGTCAGTATTTTCCACCATTGATAACCTTCTCAAAATTATTCTTCCCAATTTAGGCTCACGGCTTAGAATTTTTACGCCATCCAATATTTAAATAAAGATTTACATTTCGTTAATAAATTTCCTCTCTGCTTGCTATATCCGAAGTTTCTTTCAATTGAAACTCACCTTTCACCATTTCAATCTCCTCCTTGGTGAAACTTGGCAGTCGCGACCTGCTGTAACCTTCCTCTTTGCTTTTCTTAGCCATCCACTCCTTCATTACAGGCGGATAATCACCAGTTGCACTGTAGATGGGATGTAATAACCATCCTAACTGAAATAAAGTCGCTATCTAAGAATGTGTTTATTTTTGGGGGGATGGTGTGTACTCTGCTGTTTGTAAAATGCCTTTGAAACAAAATCTTCTTTTACGGAAGATGTGTCTTATAGATTCTTCTTATCACTGTACCTACCTTCTTCTCCCCTCCATACTTTATTACGTGTCTTGTTCTTTCTTTCCCTGAACCAAATTTACTGAACAATATTTTGAATTCAATTTTTGTGTCGTGTGACTCTGTAATCGGTTCGTTGGTTATCATCAACAGAAATCACGAACTTTATTGTTAAATGTTCGCTGCTTGTGAGTCAGAAAGCTTTCCTTCGGACTCTGGGGTCTTGTCAGACCAGAAATATTCACCCCAAATATGAAACGTATATAGAAGGGTAGGTTTAATGTAAAGGAATATTCCGAACTTGTCCCTAAACGTTTGATCACAAGCTAAACCTGGATATGTTGTAGCAAGACGACAATTAGGAGATTAAATTACTTTCTAATTAATTTCTAAATACAGGGTTGATAGTTTCTAAGTCACACACTGACTGCTACGTATCCATTTCAACATTGGCTGCCATTTAATAATCAAAATTATCTGAGACTTTCACACTTAATATTACAAAAAGAGGCCATATCAACTGTCCACGTGACCATTTCATTTCCGATCATTGATTTTATCAATCTAAATCGATCCTTTGACGTTGAATATATTTCCTAGATATTTTCGTCTCGAAGTAATAATATGCAATATATTTCTCCCTGTACTACTCTATATCATTTCGCAATATTTCATTTCACTCCTGTCTAAGGACGATAAACAGGTTGAGTGACACTGATGCTGCCTGTGTTTTTATTACTTTGGCCCTGTGTTTAGGAATGTACGAATCGCCACTGCACCAAAGAAAGGCATATAGAAAAACCATAAACCACACCAACAACTCAAAAGAGTTGTCATGTTGAGGAAGCCAAAATAATACAAAACATTTTTCCGGTTGGAAGATCCATTACATGACGCGTAAATAAAAATTTTCAACCTACAGTCGCTACAGCAAAAACTAAGAGTCGAGAAGCGGTCTTTCAAATTTAAGGCCTGCCCATTACGCTACGATATTTGGCCAAAGAATATAAATTCGGAGACATTATATGTTCTTATGGGGCATGTTTACTGCTCGGAAGGCAGATTGAAACAGGATGGATATTTTGCAACACTGCCCACAGATTACTTAATATTTTGCGGTTGCACAAAACCACCAGTCTTCATATGACAGACAAGATATTTTGCAAATTTTAAATTTTAAAACGACATATTCTGTAATATTATTCAATATTAATTATTGTGCATTATAACCAATCGTCTAGATGCAACTTAATCACATTTAATGAGCAGTATTTCAGCCGTCCGCCAATCCTTACTCACTCAGTCGTTTCTCACGAAAACTAACTTACAGGGACTATTTTTGCTTCAGTGTCGTTGAATTAGCAGACGTAAACTCCTATGAGATTTGTCTACCGGATAATTTTATTGTGTTATCGTAACTAACACCTTAACCACCCCTTTTTGATTTACATTTCGAAAGTTTTTCAAACCCTCGAATTAAACTGCCCCACCAACCTTAAACACCATTAAATTGTACACTGACAAATGTGTAACAAACTAAAACACTCTTTGTACTTATATCCAGCATCTTCTATCCTATGCCAATTTCTACTTCTCTCACTCTCCAGTTATCTGTCTATTCTACTTAAAATATCACTTCATCTCACATCTCCACACTTATAACCATCTTCCTCCCTACTGCCATACGGACGTTCTCTGTTCACTACCAATGCTGCTGACTTCCCTCCTAACGTATCTATTCTCTATTCCCACACTCCAAAAAATAATTATGATCCTACTAAATACAACATTAATTCTTTCAAAGGGTTATAGTATAAATCATGTACCTCCTCATTAAGCAATTATTCTCCACCCTCCCTTTATTTCCTTCTTGCTATATATATATATATATATATATATATATATATATATATATATACCCCTAATGATTCTTTTCTCAAATATCTCAATGCACGTTCCCTTCATGTGATTGACCAAATTCTACACACAAATAAACTCACGATCATTTGCCGCGCTCTTGCAGCTGCTTCCTCTTCTTCTTTGGAGTTGGTCTTCTGTACAAACCAGTTGCACACAGGCACAATAGTCACTTTGCCTGAAAGAGGAATAAAAATGCAGTGTTACTGCACTCATACACTGCAGACAAATGTAAGATATTAATTAAGTTGGGGCAAAGAACATTCCTTCCAAATCAAATTCAATTGCTTTTATTCTCCTCCTTCCAAACTCTGGACTGAATGCTGCCAGTTCGGTTAGATATTAAAAGGTTTTTTGTTCGACAAATTATTCACTACCCCACATGTCATTTGCCTCCAAACAAGATATGCCAATAAAAGCGAAGAAAGGGATACAAGTATTCTTATGTGCATTGTAATTATTGGTAATTACAAAATTTCGAATTGGCATGGAATACGAGCAGCATCGCGGTGGAATTTTTCAGTGTGGTTTCGGGTCCTAGACTTCCAGGGTTTAAAACTACAACGGCAAACAAACTACGTGAACTGAACGCAGTCTTAGTTTTTTACTATCAACATCAAATTTCAGTCATACTCCTAACATTTGATGTCATACAGCTTACGTTACGCACAACCCATTTAGTTAATCTACATATAAATAAAAAATAACGCACCGTTTCAACGTCACACACATGCGCAGTACTTACCTTGATCGTTACACGCATGCGCAGCACTCATCTCCCTACCAACGTTACTAGAATGCGCAGCACTCACCTCCCTGTTTATCCTTAAATTCCCGCTCGTACAGTCTGTACGCCCTGGCGTGTGATAGGAGGATTGTATGAACGGCCAGATACTGCCCGTGTCCAGGGGTGAGAATGTTAGGTGCAACTCCATAAGGTAAGCTATATCCCAGAGCACTTATTTTTGGTTCGTTGAAAGTGTTCCACCATTTTACCTACACATGAAGAAGAGAAACATTAGGTTATTTGCTGTAAAAAAAAAGCTTATGTTTTGTCTTTTTCTCTCAAGAGGTCTAAAGAGTGCTCTCATGTGTTCTATGCTATTATAAGTAGAAAAAAATATTTCTGTTGCGGAACAATAAATGGCTGGGATTTTGTAACGGAGAGGGTGTGTTTGCTCAACGGCGCGAACAGAATATTTAATAATGAAGGTTAACTTTCGTCTGTAATAAGTTAATATATGGAATACTCGTACTTCCACGGGATTGTTTTCTACAGAAGTCACAGGCAGCAGAAGGAACTTTGAAATTTTGTCACGAAATTTAAGATTTATGCCAGGATATATTCAATGAATTTTACATACCTGTATCTAAATTCAGAGTTTTAACCTCAGCAAGTATATTGTAATATTTCAGCACAAGAAGACAAAATGTGAACAGAACTGTAGTTATGCCACGATGCAATAGCTATTCAGCGTCAAACACCACAACGGAGACACAGTTCAGTGGAAAGTGGTTATTAATTTTCTGTCGTGACCAAAATGTTGAACAACTTAAGAAATTTATAATCATATACACGAATTGTTAGTTTCTGGGATGTTACTCAGCGTTGACCGGTACTTAGTTACCGGCATTTAGGAACAGCCTATTGGCCCCTTATTGAAAGGTAAGGGAGGTCGGCTATACAATTGGAGGATTGGACAGAAAGGCTGTTCCAAAATGTTATTAGCTAACTACAGATTAAAGCTACGTAACTTCCCAGAAGAGCGAAGACCTGATTTACACCGCAGTGGGAGCCCCAAACTCCAAATAACAACAAAATTCACCCTGTCTCCGAAGTTGGTGTACAGCACACGAGCATAATCCTCGAAGTAGTTTGCTATTACAGGATTGGTCCACCCACCAAGATCTTGTAGAGGCTGTGGCAGATCCCAGTGGTACATCGTTATCTGAAAAGTGGTTGGTGTGCACTATTAATAACCTGCTGTGTAGAGGTCGCATAAAGACTTCACAAGGATCAACGTCGCACCATATATCACTTATGATGTTTACTAGGCCACTTTTATATAATATATTTTTTGTTGTCAAAGGTTTTATGAATGACAGCAATTTGAAATACCTTCTGTTGACAAAGGCTTTGCGTTGCCTGGCACAGAGCAGAGAGAAATACAGTACAAAATTATAAAAATGGGATGAAGTGAAAGCGTTCTTCACCTTTACCTCTGCTATCTAATTTGTTTCCTTTACCTAAATAAAATCGTGGTCACTGAAGTTACTAACTCCATCAGTTACACACACACACACACACACACACACATACACACACACACACACACCACACACACACACACACACACACACACTGATTATTAGAGTCTTTCCCTTTTGAAACGGAACCAGGAACCTAACTATTTGTCTTTTTCAATTCATACTATAGCCTACATTGGTTGAAATACGAAAATTTGTTAGCAAAGAAGAAGAAAAATTTATAAGAAAATATGGCATCATTTTCAGGCTCGTTCACATATGAGCTGTAAAAAGCAATCATCAGCTTCGTGTTATTTTTCCTGTACTTAGAGCGGAAGCATAAGTAGTCCTAAGGAATGCCATATTTTGAAATTATATTTTTTAAAATTCTGTCGACATATCTCATGTTCGGGTAATACTGGACAAAAAATAACAGACACATCACTTGAAGACTTAAGTTCATCGGTAAGACTCTCTCGCCCATTTGCAAAACACGTAAAAAAGAACCAAAGCTAAAAATATGGAGGAGGTATATCCTACGATAAAAATTAAAGTCGCTCTCAGATGGAGAATGTATCGAATATTGATAGTAAATGGTGCGAGACCAAAAAAGGCGTATTTCAAAAGCGCCGTTCGTATTCCCAATCTTATTATAAAGCAGAAACTTTTCATACATAGGGAACATAATGAAGCAAAAACGTCCGATGCGTTAGGTTCTGCAGCAGACCTTTGCCGTCGTGTTCAGTATAGCTTGGCACACTTTCATTTTAACTGCTTATATATTGACTGTATTACCGATTGGAGTGCTTTACTATAAACAGTTCTATTGTTACAGTGATTAGACTGCAAAAAGATAGAAGCAGAAAAATATTCCATTACTTGTCTCTACCAAATCTTAGGACCAGCCAGTCTGCTATTCAGTGGTATCAGGCAGCCTTTCCTCTGCAATTAAAACATTCCCATCACTTAAATTTTCATAGCTTATTTCACGAAGAAACAACATTTTTATATCACCTTTCTGCCGTTCATATCTTTGACTACTCGCAAATCCCAGGACATGGACACTAAATAGTTAGCTTCAATTGTAGTCAGATGTTGGACAGCGATATATGGAATGACGTAACAAAATACATTATTAAAAAAAAAAAACTTTATGCAGCGGAATTAAGGTGGTTAGTGAATGGTGCAGTTTTGGTACCTCGATTCGAAAATACCAGAATACTAGGCTAACGCTTACCATAGGCTGTATTCCACTGGCTATCAGTTCGTTTATCAGATTATTATAATAAGCAATGCCGGCTTGATTCACTACGTTGTCATGTCCAAATGGTAGAATTCGCGACCACGACACAGAGAACCGGTAGAAATGAACCTGAAATATACAAATTTATGTCCCTCAGGTACACACAGAGACTTTGCAGTATTAAGACAGAGTATGCAGGGGGAGTGATTGGCTGAAAGGGAAAGGAATGGAAGGAACAATGAGGGATGTGGTTGAGCTGTACTGTACAGTAATATCACGGAATTATGGTAGGGGGACTGAAGAAGACCACGAATTTTCTAGACGGGTTTAGGCACCAGCAGACGTCCAACTTGGAGGATTATAAATACGAAACAGCAGTGTTAAGTGTTGAGAAAAGTTTCAGTACAATAATAAAGTGTAAAAATATTTATATTCTTATATATATATATATATATATATATATATACCAGAAAACAAACATTCAAAAATACACAGCATTTGCCACAAACATAAACTCAACGAATACGAATGAGAGAACGTTTAGGAATTATCTGCTGCTACCACCATTAGAAAAAATGATAAAAGCAGCAGACTGTATCAAAACATTTGTACGTACACTTGTACCACAAGTGCGGCGTCATATTCTTTACGATATCAGTATTATCCAACAAATTCTCACCCCTAATTCCTTCAACATTCGGACGTCTTCCTTATACAGATGATAGGAATTACATGCCACAGCTCCAGTTGATTTATCTTTGATGATCTCCGGATGATCGTGGGTTAGTCTGTCCCATATATTCTCGCCCTTACCTGTTGATTACAGAACAGTGTAAATACCCCAAACAGGCACGTAAATTTAAAGTTGTCTATTATTGAATCATGGGAGTGGAGTTTCAGAGCCACTCTTTCATTTGCTTCGGTAGATTTGGTATAACGCATTCAATATTTGTTATTGTTATAGATGTTGTAATAAGGGATGAAAGTCTGGCTGTCAGTTTATACCCCAGTGGATGTGGAGAGAATGAAGTGCACACTGAAGGAAAAGTTTATGCACGCACAGCAGTACCAACACAGATACAGAGAATACGTAAAGTTTTCCTTTCACCTCCGGTAAACACAATCGGAATGACACGTAATATAACTTACAGTATAAACACAAATTTACTCACCATCTTCATTCCAAGCGCCTTCTACCTGATAAGCTGCTGAAGCGGCTCCAAACAGAAATCCAGCAGGGAACTCCAGAGCAGCCATCAACCTAATATCTCTCGTTCCACAACAGCTGTCTATGACGCATTAACATTCACTGCCACGTATCGTTTTCTAATAAAATCCATATGCACAGGCATCATATGACAAAGCACTAAGTTAAGTAGCCGTCTTGTGATTGGTTCCCGGCGCAGCACGGACAATCATGTGACTCCCTACTATCCTGACACATTTTGTCATCAGCAGGAAATACCTGATTCTCAATCCAGTCGCTAGTACCATGGATTGCAAATAGATGTCACTTTCTTGTTACACACTACCTCTTTCCCAATTTCAGGAGGGTTACCTTAATTATGATAATAGAGCTAGACAGTATTTTGTTTCATATACTGTGTACATTTGCCGTCAGATGGAGCCAGTACTATGTTGACATTACTGTTACCATAGAAACGCTCCTAAACAAACTTGCTTCCAACCTACAAATTATCATGGATAGCGAAAGGTATTATTTTTGTGTCCTTGTAGAAAGTAACTGTGGTTTTCGGGATTTTTTGCTTCATTAGCTCAATGTGTGAATCATAGCACAATGGAGCCAGTGTACGGTAAACAGTCTAAGAGACTCATCAAACTAATAAAAAATTACAAACGGAATAAATTATGTGAACTCTGTAAAAAGAATGGCGCATACTTATTTCTAAGCAGAATGCTTAAAATGTCTTTAGCGTAAAGTAAGATTAAATGATTGTGGTTCTGACTGCGGTTTTGACGTAGAGCAGAGAAGTAGATAGGTTTTTTGGCGCCCGGGGCGAATATACAAAATGGCCGCCCTTAACAGAAATTATGAGCCTTTAAAAAATTCACAACCATTCACGGAATTCACTTTGATATGGTTCGGTAATTTAAATTTTGTTGGACACACGAAATCTATTTTTGTCACATAAATATTCACCTTTTCGCCCCATTTTGCTTCCATTTAAGACTCCGCTGCCAGGGACGGCAGCACCACTCGCCCTAGGCTACGACCCCGATGAGGGTTGAAGTATTCTAAGATGCCACTTCGCGTCGACTGGTAAATAACAACCGAATTTTCAGATGATTATAATGCCTTCATCTTCAGGATCAAATTGGAAAGGGTATGTAGCCAAACACAACTATGTCAATTAAGATGTTTTAATGACTATACTAGACAACTACATGTTTCGGCACTTATTGACCATGTTCAGGTTGTCTTCAAGAGAACTTAAGGTCCTATTATATACATAGTAGAAGGATATACATCCACCCAGGGGTAAAGCCGGAGCGGGCTGGAAACACACAAACACCAGGAGTATAAGTAATTACTAAGCTATTTGTGTTTTCCTCCAATACAGCAAAACTTCCAATGCATAGTTAGACACTATCGTGCCTCTAACCAGAGCATACCACCGCATTCAACATAGAAGTTACATATTACGCAATAAAGCCCAGAAGTAGAGATATCTCCATCACGTGCGCGCACAATATATATAGTAGGACCTTAAGTTCTTTTGAAGACAACCGGACGGTGACCAATAGGGGCCGAAACATGTAGTTGTCTAGTATAGTCATTAAAACATCTTAATTGACATAGTTTTGTTTGACTACACATACTTTCTAGTTTTCACACACACAACGGGGATGACACACTTTCAAGTTTCAGGTTCAAATGAGCTGTTTGGCCCTGAAGATGGAACAGTTGCCTCCAACAGAACGTCGGTACCTGTTTACTAGTCGGTACGGCGTGACATTAGAAGACATCAGTCTTCATGACATTAAAATACATACATTCATACGTACGTACGTATTTACATACATTAATACGTTCATACATACATACATACTTACATTCATACATACATACATACATACACACATACATACATGCATACATACACACATACATACATACATACATACACACACATACATACATACATGCATACATACATACATACATACACATATACATGCACGCATACATACATACATACACACATACATACATACACACATAGATACATACATACATAATACATACATACATAAGTATATACATAATCACATGTACCCTGAGACAATTCATTGAACTTGCCATCCTCATAATTTGATTCCAGATTCTGGGTTAGGAGAGTGCATTGTGGCCCGCACATGGACTTAAGGCTACATGACGTCAAACTTAGCGGTAAGTGGTATTCTACTGAATTCTGTAACATTATTATCAAAGCAAGAGTAAACAGCCCCTAAAATGTGCTCAACTTAAAAAAAAACTGTGCTGTTTATTCTCACGTGCATAAATTATCTTTCGGGTGATGCCGGTGTGCACGTGGGTCCGGACAGACTGCAGTTCGCATGTGACGCCGTATTACCTGGCGCCAAATCTATCGATTTATCTTAGATTCATCTTAATATTATCCACATATTTGTGTCAGACCAACGCGTCCAGGGCCGGCTCTGCTCCCCCTCCCCCCAGCCCCCTATTCAATGAGTGCCGGGGATGTTACACTATGTGGTTGGGTAAGCTGTTCCTGACATTTCAACAGATCATACTGCCATCATCTTCAGGGTCAAGCAGTCTCTTAAGACTTGAATTTCCAGCAAAACCATTGTGACAGCCTCAAATCTCACATCTTATTTTCGAAGACTCATGCTGTCTTAAAGTTTCTGATGTTAGTTGGACATTTCTAACTCAAAATGTCTTCTGTAGTATACCCAAAACGTCTGATAGACTCCTCCCTATCCCTCCATATATTGTGTGTTTATACGTGTATTGCAAATTACTAAAATGTTTATGTCGTCATAAATGTTTAAATTATCTTCTGTTAACTAATAGCACACCCAAGTTCAATGTTATCACTGACAACAAGCCTTTCTTACATTAGCGGGGTGCTGATAAGTACTTAGTCCGACCATGAAGGAAACAAGCTCGGAAGCATGTCAGGGACACGTGATTTCAACAATATCAAGACGCAAGCTGTCAAGTTTCTTTTTTTTCCTGCAAGGCAAGGCGCCGAAGGAAATTCACGCCATTTTGACAGAAATATTGGCTTGTTTCCTTCCTGGTTGGGGTAAGGATTTATCAGCACCCCTGTATTGGATAAGGACTTCTACAGTCTGATTGTGAACATCTGGCACTGTCGCTCTCCAGTGAGTGGGGTAGCAGACTTACAGAAGGTCTGTTTGGGTCGATGGGATGTGACAAAAGATTGGACACCATG
>Ga0123357_10005573_pt1 | contig 15117 bp, 8 predicted proteins | sample TergutEmb28metaG_FD_89873 | JGI IMG/M metagenome (GOLD analysis project Ga0123357, IMG submission 89873) | Embiratermes neotenicus P4 segment gut microbial communities from Petit-Saut dam, French Guiana - Emb289 P4 | ecosystem: Host-associated > Arthropoda: Insects > Digestive system > Gut ... | reverse complement strand
TTTATTAAAACTAATATTGAAATAACCCCCGCCCTCCCCCCACCCCCCCCCCCCTTCCGAAATGTACCGTTGTGACCAACAGCTTTTTTCTTTGGAAAATATGGTCCTTGCCACTCTCCGACTTGTGCGGGCTTGCTGTTGAAGAATAGTGTAGTGCCTGCCCATGTAAATTGTTGGGGTTCGACTGTGACATTCCTGATTGAGGAAAACATCCATTCGAAATAAGGACGAAATGGCCAGACCACTGTCTGGCGGACTTCGGTCCTAGCAATTGCCTGGAGCTACGTCAGTGACCTTCTTTTGTTTGTACTCGAACGTTCTAGACCGGTAGTTTTCAATTTTTGTGGAACTTATTTTGTTTTGTAAACAACTCAAGGCAAACGTATCGCGGCTCCCAATATTAAGGGACTTCTATATTTTTGCATTCTTTTAACCGAACTGTGTTACACTTCAGATTCTGCAGCATTACCAAGTATGTAGGCCTAGAGTTGGTTTTCCTAATGTTAATATACAATTTACCTATTACTGTTAAAACATAATAATATTATTATATCATCAGTGTTAAAATAAAACAACTGTACTAGTGTGAGATTTGAGATTATCACAGCTGTGACTATGCAGATTATTCGATTGATGAATATAACACCGTGCAGTCGGGTAGAGATTTGTGGAAGCTTTAATTTTTTTTATTGTGGAAAAATTCCAATATTATTTTTGAAGGGAATCATTATTCTAATTAGGCATGCGAATGTGGCGCTGGGTTTTATGGTACGTGGTCTGCACGTTCTTCCCAGTCTTGTTCACGGAGGAGGAATAAGTAAGAGCACATTTTAAACAACGGAACAGTACAAAGAGTGCTTCTGTTGGCTGTTTTCAAAAGATATGAAGTACAGATGTCTGGTAATTAATACCGAATGGTAACAAAAACAGATGTTGCAATGTTCTGGCAACGGGAAGGATCTACAGAGACAACTGGGGAACTGCGCTGTGCAATTTCTACATATCTGTGCCGATGTTTGGTCAGCAGACGGCGACTCAAAATAAAGTGCCGATGTGCCTATGAATGGCTATCACATTCTTAGCAAATAAAAAAAATATTAAAAAATGTGCATAAACATGTTCTTATGCACCTTATCAACAACGGGATATGTTCAGGTAGAGATATCAAAAGTTAAACGAGAAAAATTCACGAAATGTCTCCGAAAAAGTGATATTCATTAACGCCACCACCAAAATGAAGGTGACAGTGGAGTAAAGTATCTGACGCACGTAAAGGAGGTAGCCTCCTACAATACAGGGTGTTGTTACTGTAGTTTACTTAGTGTCCATTGCCGCAATATTTTTCCAAGGCATACACGTAGGGGTTCCTGGAGGCATAGCTTCACGCGTTATCAGTAATACTGACTCCCTGTGCGATTTACTGTCTGGGAAATAACCCCAGTACCTTTTGATTAGGTGGCGGGGTGTGCCTCTGAGCAGGTACAGACGCCTCAAAGTCGTAAAGTATATCAAATGAAGCAGCTAAGTTGTTGTTTCTTAATAGAGTTGACATGAATGCACTGTGGAGACACAGCTGCATTCATAAGATATACGTGCTTTACCTTTTTAAAGTTCAGCGTGTTTTTATCGCACAGCTGACGAACCAATACTAAGAACAGTTGTCCTTTTCAGACGTAGACAGTCAGGAAGCCCTCTTATTGTGAAATAAGTGTCCCGTTGTCGTATTCCGAACAGCGTTACACTTAGCCAGTTAACTTCAATCTCCTCGTTAGACTGTTTAAGTAAAATTCAACTCGGTACTCTTCCCACCATCATTCTACAGTGAAACCTGTATTAAACGGAACCTGGGCATAAAGGAAACCAGTCTTTAACAGTAAAAAGTTCACATTTCCGGGGATCTAGAGTCCCGAAGAACCAAACGACAAGTACCTTCGTCAAACGGAACCTGCCGGCAATGGAAACAAAAGTTTCAGTCCCTTGCTATTCTGTTACAGGCAAGTTTCACTGTATGTGCACTTAGGACTTCGAAGTAGTCTCTTCGTTTCAAGTTCTCCGCTAAAATTTTGACATACTTTTTTTATTTTACACATCCTGCCATATACCGAGCTTATCTCATTGCCTTTCTTCTTCATCTGATTTTCCCAATGTTTGGAGAAAAATCTGTGTTACAAAAAAATTGTGTGATTTGCTTCAACGGTCTAAAGTATAGAGCCCAAACGTATTATGTTCCTTTACACGATCCGTGCTCACCACTCCATACAATTGCATACATCCTTAGTTCGCATCCTTCCCTTGCATAAGAGACGAGATTTCTCACATTGTACAGTACTGGATATTAATTTAATTTTAGGTCGTACTTGGCAGGTTAGATGATAAAATATTCTTAATTGCAAAATGGCAAGCAATTCTCTCCTTAGTTATAGTAGAAATAATGACGATAATAACGAAATAAGGAGGACAGAAAACATGGATTAATGAAAAATCAAATCTAAATAACAAATAAGTGTATTTGATCCTCGTAAAGTAAATTTCAATCACAGAACCTACCATAATAGTACAATACTGTGAGTGTGGACCTGGGGCTGAGTGCAGGGTAATTGCAAAGTTTGGAGGCTCTTTCAAACTATACGCATTTGAGGCCTTCTGTCTTCTTGAATGTTATGCTGAGGGACAATTTGTGTCTCATGTTCGAGGGTCAAGCTTGAATTTGAGAGATGGGGCTGACAAATTGTCCCGAAATTTAGGAAACCAACTACGAACCCAAGCAGCTTAACATCCAAGAAAATCGCAAGCCTGAACAACACCGCAGCACAAGCCTGCAGTATCACATGCCCACATGCTTTAAATGTTTTTTCTAAAGTCACAATAAATAAATGAGTTTGTGATGATAAAGCTGGCAGAAGACTGCTACCATAAAATTCCTTTTCCATACTTCTTATGATGTCATCAGACAGCATTACGCTTATATAGTCTGAGACAATATAATGTCTTGTCAAATACATAATTTGAAGTCATCATAATTGTTTTGCAGCCAGAGGATACATTAGTGTAATGCACACATATAACATTCAAAGAGTGACCTACCTCGGCATCCACCAGGAAGCAGGATGTTGCAACTTCGACGACCATAGACGGTTTAGCCATAAATATCACTACCTCGTCACTTGCAGGGAAATTGAAGTTTTCGAACTTATGCCTTGCATCATGTGTAAGAAGCCATTAATATAAACCATAATCAATTATATTACGTTTTTACGTGAAGTACACAGTTTTGTCCTAAAGCAGGTAGGGCGTAAGCCATCTCGTACGTGCGTCTGTACCCTTTCGGTGATTAAATACGCAGACTTTTTATGGCGTTCTTTGGTCGTTGTTGGATATACTTTAGTCTAAAGTAACCGATCAATACTGTACACAGTTTGTTCACTACTATATGGCCGTCGTAAAATGGAATTTCTATACGAATATTATAAATAGAGTATTGCTCACCAGCTCAACACACGTCAGTCCTAGATGTCTGATTCACTGAATCCGATTAAGTGTAATATATCAGTATTAGATCACTTTTTCATCAGTTACACACTTTTATTTCTCATTCCATTACTATTTCTGCAATCTATTTGTATAACATTTGGTGCCACAAATGATAGTGGAATACATTTAGCACAGTCACTCCACAGCGTGCACGAAGTTTCTTTTTATATCCGCTACACAACAACACAAGTTCCAGTTGTCTAGTTCATTGTGTTCCGTTAGCACAAGGTGTTAATGAAGTCCTGCCTATGAATATGTCACCGAATATCGTTACAATCAATAGGACTGTACATTACAAAATTTAATTGATTACACACATCTTTGTCACAACTATTTGAGCACCATAAAGCAGCTGTTTAAAATTATTACAGATTATATTTTTCGTATTTTCTTGTGATATGAATTCAGAAGGACAGCGAAAGTTTCCACAGTAGCCATATATATATATACACACACATATATAGTTGAAGGAGATGTATTCAGAAAATAATTCGCTTGTCTTTATTGAAACAAACGCCTGTTAATATTATTTAGCACATTTCAGACGTTCGTGGGAAAATGAAACTTTAATTAGGAACAGATTATGGCTTCTAATACCTCCACGTAGGCGACGATGAAGTCGGTAAGTGTTATTTATTCATAAGCACCACGGAATCTGTAAGTGAAATGTATCAGCGATCACTTGTCAATTTTGTGCAATGAGTTCACCTGTAGGCAAAATAGAACGGAACCTATATGTCACTGATGATAATATACTTCGTGTACTTCTTCATAAAAGTGTTACGAGCACTTTGTGTGTAGTGCACCTTCACATCACAGACGTGGCAGCGATGTGGGTGTCCCTTGTGTCTCACAAATAAGTGCTGCCATTTAGAGGAGTTGTCTTGAGCAAGGTGCTCTTCGTGTCGTTGTCGCAACATTCGTTGTTGGGAATTCGACCATTGGCTTGGGCTTGTATGGTGGATGGGTGGTGGTAACGAACACCTGCCTGAGCGTTATGGGTATTTCCACAGTTGATGACTTTGCGGAAGGCCTTACGGAAGTGATCGGAAAGAAAGGCGTACAGGATCGGGTTAACACAAGAATTCATGTAGGCCAAGACATGACTGACGATCTGAACCATAACGCTGGTGTTCGTAATCTCGTAACGGTCTACACTCTTCAGTACCAGGATCAGCTGCAAGCAGACAAACAACGTTACGGTACGGCACAAAGTCGTGACTAACTCCATGCAATAAGGGCTATTTTCATATCATGTTTCGCGATCCAGTCATGGGAATTAAGTTTCTATTAAGAAATCCAGCTTTTCGTTGTACATGAAATGGAGTTGGACTCGATCTCACCCACTTTAATGAATTTGTTAAACCAGCATATCCACATACAGTACACACAACAGCACAGTTTCTTATTTACTGCTACATACAGCATCTGGTATCATCACACCTGTAGGTGGCTATCCGATGCACAGGTTGAGAGAAGTCTCTGAGAGAAGTCTTCTCTCAACCTGTGACCCGGACGGCCACCTACAGATGTGATGATACCAGGTGCTGTATAATACAATTTTGACCTCCTGATGATGAGCACATAGTGCTCGAAACATGTAGAGGCGTTTAATAAACTTATTATAAAACAATATTTTGTGCACCAATTTGGTTAATTACGAGGGTTATGGTGTAATTGTTTTCGAAAATAATGGGTCTTCGGTAATGATTGTGGTGGGGTTCTTCGATCGCCAGAACATCGAATTTATCGATCAGTAGCAGAATTACTACGAAATTATCCAAGAATAGCCCGTGTTATAAAATTTGTTTATTATTAGAGTTCAGTGTCCATATTATCAAAGATGTCGAGCGGACAGTTACGTATGTTGTTTGGATCTTCTGAAAACATAAATCGAGCAACCTTTTGGCGCCGGAATTATTTTTTTTAATTTTAGCACACTCTGTATATAAAATGTGAATAAAACAGGAACCAAATACGTTAGATTTATAAAACAAACTGCATTTTGAAGAGGAAAAAAACGGACAGTATGTACCATGTTTAAAATATTCAGTACCTATATTTGTTGAATAAATATATAAAATGCAACATTTAGAGGTTAGCGGTGCGGTACGACCACTGTAGTCGTCGTTAGGCGTCAAAGGGTCAAGCAACATTTTTTTTACATGAGTCGAGTCTGAGTTTAAGCTGTACTGTCCACGCTAATGTAGCTGAGGAGAAGGATCGCGTGACTCGAACGTCTACATGAACTTGAATGTGAAGGCTCTTAGTTTTTTTTATGGACCGGTATAGCGAGTCCAACGACCTGTTGGATGGTGTGGGGATCGAATCCCGGTGGGCGCGAGTTTTTCCGCACCCTTCCATTCCGGCCCTGGGGCTCACCGAGCCACCTATAAATGGGAATCGGGTCCTTCCGGGAGTAAAGCTGCCGGGGCGTGGAGTTGACCACCCACCCCATCTAGCGCCGAGGTTAAAGAAAGTGTACTCCCCATCTGGTCCTTCGTTGCCTGTTCTAGGGTGAATTTCACCTTTACCTTCACCTAGCTGTTTTTCAGTGCCTCCCTTGGCCACCATTACATACGCTGTTATGAAGAAGTTGTACATTTCCAACAGCAGGCGTGTGTTATGTACAGCATTTATTTTTTTTTAATGAACAGGCGTAGCCATGGATCCAGGTGTTAATGCACTGCAAGGTAAACCACAGTGTGTCTGATCCACAAACAGGAGCTTTAGAATGGCGTGTTTTTACCTAAGGCTTATTTGAGTGTAAAAGATTATTTACGAGTATTTCGCTAGTAACCTAAATAAGAAACGAATTTCCAGACGATGGATCTATGCCAGCATAAACAATAAGACAACAATGAGAAATGTCAGCGTAAATCATTACTTCCAAAGGGCTTTATTCGAAGGTGCTGAAAACACATTCGCTTACTTGTGCAAATATAAGCGTGTGTGTGTAATTTAAATCGCCTCTGTTTTATATTTGAGGACCGTTCTGAACTCCAGCTTCAGAAAATGGGACACAGAAGCCAGAAAATTTCCGGGTGTGGCGGGCAGGGGGTTGTATGTGAATTATGCAACGAAGCTCCTTCAACGCCAGAGTTAATTAGCCTCGTGTCGTGGTAAAAGGATGGTATTTGTTCAAAATGCGGAACATGTGATTGATGAAGACGTGGAATATTTCTTGGTAGTACTCCAGAATTTATGGAGTTAATGAGGAAGACAACGTGAGTGCACTGGATTTAAATGACCGAGGATAAGTGTGGGTGGAAGGTCCCAGCGAATGTGCTAATAAATCATCGGATCATTGAAGGGCGGAAACTTACAGGTTTTAATCGGTGTTTTCATCGTTGGAATTAGTCTGATGTTTATATAAGTCGTTTTAAGAGCAAAATCGGAAGTTACAATTTATATGCCTAACAGTAAGTATTCAATCAGTCAATACACATCTCTGTATTATAACAAATTTAAATATTTAAATAAACGAGGTTTGTATTGACTGATTGTATCATTATGGCTGTGTATTTTACACACACAAATCACAATTCATATGCCTAACATAGTACGTGTTGGTCCAGGCCACGGTATGACGGTCAGCATTCCTACCTTGCATGTCGAAGGCCGATCAAGTTAAAATCTTGGTCCGAAATTATAAGATTTTAAATTATTGTCCTCCGTTCCTCCAGTTAAAAACCTGGTCAGTAGTTCTAATTAGGCCAAGATTCTTCACGTCATTGCCATTACATTATTTACTCACCATCCTCCAATTCGAAACCAAGTAATTAGTATTTAAACTATAATTATATGCGGACGACATTTTCATAACAACTAAATATAACGTATTATTTCCGTAAGCTGCTTTTAAAGCAACATAGGAGTATTAAATCTAGCGGTTTAAAGAGATGACGGGTCTCCCCTTTGAATTTTATAATCGTATTTAAACTTTGAACGTGGGGCGGTAGCTCAGTCGGTATAGCGACTGACTACGGTCTGGACGATCCGGGATCGAATGACAGTGGGGACGAGATTTTCCGCCCGTCCAGACCGACCCTGGGGCCCACCAGCCTCCTGTAAAATGGGTACCGGTTCTATCTCGGTGGTAAAGTGCGGTCGGGGCGTGCTGTTGACCACTAACCCCCTTCTACTGCCGAGGTCATGGAAGAGTAGAGCTATACCTCTACCCACCCTCTGGGCCACACCGGGCCTGTAACGGGATCACTTTACCTTTTTTTTATTTAAACATTAGCACTCTTCGTAGAGATTTTCTCAACCTAGACGTAGATGGAAGGATAATATCAGAATGGATCTTCAGCTGGTTTGGAGGTCGTGGACTGGATTCATGTACCCCGGGTCTGGGACAAGTGGCGGTTTCTTGTGAACACATTTATGAAACTTGGGGTTCTGTGAAATAAGTTGCAATTCTTAACTGTGCAGCGAATATCAGCTTCTCAAGAAGGGCTCTGCTCCATGTAGATAATTAATTAATTGGGTTGTCTGTCAGTCTAACCCTTAGTTCCTTTTCAGTCTTGTGGACTGAATTGCATTAGGTAGTCTAATGTGAAACGTAGCCTTTGAACCATCTCACCGCCAAGAAAGATGGAGAGACTCTACCACTGTTGATTTACGTTCGAGAAGTACAAATTTCGAATTCTTACGGAGGGTTTCGTTATTTTTCTCAGTCACTTCATATAAACACGTATGGAATACCACGATTAGGCAATAATCGTTTCTCATCAACTACTTTGCAATTCGTCATTCACGAATCACCTTGTCGCCAATTTAATTCCAAGAGCCTAAATTATTATACGCGCAAAAAACAAATTAGTTGTAATGATAAACAAAGACAGTCTGAGACTCCAACAGTTCGTAAAGTACATCACAATTCGTTGTAGAGCCACAGCAATCCTGTAACTAGGTTCAGTACAGTGGATGTGCTAATGACTGGCCTGCAGATTGCTGTCTCTCAAGCCCAGGTTTCTAAAACACAGTGTTTAAAGCGAAGGCAAACAAATTTTTGTTGTAGCTCACCGTATATTTGTATATATTTATGAAAAGGTCTACTGTTAAGAATTCGCAGATCCAACATTCGCAGAACAATAACGTTTTGTTAATGCAAACCGAAGTGTCTGCTCTTTTAAATGTCATGCCCTTTCTATAAATTCCAACTTATTTTTCACTTCTTCAGAATTTTTGGAGAACCTTGTGAAATTTTTTGTTGATATCATAAGGAATAAATTGTGGTCTGTGTGTGTGCCAACACTGACATTCCTCACCCACACAATTAACCAGATATATTTTCCTCTGACGTCAGTGCTGTTTTGTGATATGTAGTGCTGTGGCTAGCAATAAAATATCCTGCATTATAGTGGCTTGTAAACAAAGGCAGTATCAGAAGAGAAATGTCTTGCAGCTTTTCGGAAAAAAGAAGGGTGTTACGAGAGTTAAACCTATTGTTTCACGTCTAGGGAAGAGCAGTGTCGCTTCTGATTTATCCTGAGCTGCTAGCTGGAACGGAAGCCTGACGGAACACCGATTGTGCTGCCTGAGGGGTTTCGTTATTTGCTCCAGTCCATCAAAAGAGATTCTGGGCTCTTACTTCAAATTCTGCTTCATTCCATATTCTTTCCATGTTACTCCGTATTAATAATTCTTCCATTTGACTTTGTACATAATCTGTGAAACTGACAACGTCGTTAAATAAATAAATAAATTAAATATATGAATATAATATACTATAAATAAATTTATTAAGAATGAATTAAAACTTGCGTAAATAATAACTAAAGTATTTAGTCATGAATAGACAAAGAAATGATTAGAGAAATAAATAAAGTAATAACAATAATCACAGTAAATTCAATCGAACACAACAACCATTTTGTCAGTATCAGCCCAACAACACGTTTCGACAGCGGTGGCGCTGTTGTCAGGGTAAAGAAAGATAGGACCGAAGATAACCACTCGCCTGCATCTAATGCGCAGGTCACGAAGGCAATCCAGTCCCCCATAGGCTTTAATCACGCACTCAAAAAAAAGTCTGCTTTTACTGCGTTCCTCAAGCTGGCGAAGGATGTTGCTCCGTTGATTCCTAGTAAAAGCTCCTTTTTCACTGAATTAATTAAATACACCTAATAATGGTTTATCGATATATGTTAACGAAACGTGGAATTCTGGGAAGAATTTGTGAAAGTTTCAACTCATTACTTGCCATGAAAAGAATATCTAAACAGCCAGCGACGCCTTCTTTTTTGTCAACTATGACCTTTATACTTACGGCTTTCTGTCTTGCGTAGGTACGACAGAAACGCAACTCAGTATTTCCCTTGTTAGTATTCTTTTTTTAAATGTGCTTCTCCTGCTCTGAATTATTTTCAGGCCCGTATTAAATACCGAATGTAAGAACGTGAAAATGTCAGTTTTTGGAATTTCGCAAACGTAATGCAATCAGCTTAACCATTATTAGCAGCAATAATACAAAGATACGCAAAAAACGAAAATTTTAATATTGCAAAACCTTTTGCTATTAAACAAATAAATCAGTACGATCCGTTTACTTTCCAAGTAATGTTACGCATTACTTGTGCCTGAAGTACAGTACACAAAATTATAATTTTATCTGTTTTATGCGTGGAAATTTGTCTGTCGCAGTAAAGAAACAACACTGGGAGGATATTTGAGGGAGGTTGTTGAAGAGAATGTGTGGATCTAAGAGTGAAGAGATAACTGAAGGCAGAGCGAGCTGCATGATGAAGAGTTGCATATCTCCCATTCTCTATCAGTTACTTTTACTGGTCTCCCCGTGCAGAAAAATCTCCATCAAATAGATTTGTTTTTCCTTTTCATAGCAACAGTGTTACAATCGAGCGTCGGGCTTCCCCCGATCGTGAGAACAATTGTCTCCATGGGGGTTTCTTCGTCCCCTAGCAAAGGTTTCAGTCCTAGTTTCCGAAAAATGACGCGTTTTTACCATGGGTAATTGGGATTGTCTGTACGAGTTTTCCTAGAGAATTGGGGTTTCCGATTTCCCCAAGTGTGAGAGTAAATACTTCACATAATAACCAGTGAAGTTTATTTTAAATGGCACTTCTTCGTGCAGCAAACCAACAGGTAGATTTCCCCATTATTCCTTCCTAAAGCAGAAACCAATTTGCACATATTCAGTGCCATTATTAGTTCCCGTGATGGAGCCGGAGCAAAGACGGACGGACAGAAACCGAATTATGTTTATATAATTTTCATCATCACCACCATTATTATCATGAAGGTTGATGTTGCTCACATAGCATAGTTGAGGAATGCAACAAGATTCGGATTTTACTCGTGAAACTTACACAAACAAACCGGAGGAAACAACAATATGTCTACATATTTAAGATATTGTTAGGGTGAATCTTAGGTGATGACTTAATTTGTCCGGTAACAGAATGAGGTAACTGGAGACGTTTGTGAATATGCTAATTAGGTACGTATTGGGCTTCTCAAACAGGAGGGAATTTTCTTGAACAGCTGAAAAATTATTAGTTCAAAATAACGGGCCATTGGTTAGCTTAAGTCATGAAAAGAAGAATTTTTGTTACTGATGTAACATGTAAGAGTTTGAATTTTCACTGTGCTTAAATTAATCTCAATAATGAAATTGTGTGGGCATGGATATGCATATCCAGTAATTCTTCAGTTCGGCATCAAATGGAGTTCAGTGGTCAGCTTCACACTCCGAACCGCTACAGCTTTGTTACCCGTTCTGGGTGCGATGCGAGGGAGAAAGGAAAATGTCCACTCTACTGGGAACTGAACCCATATTCTCTTGGCAGCTAGCCAGTAACCTAGTCACTACACTGACCGAGATGTTCCGGGTGTTACTCTAAATGCGAATCAAACAACACGACCACACAAACTCTGGAACAAAACGTGTACTTCTTGGTTCAGGAAGGAAGAGCGCGGAAGGTCTGATGGACGCAAATCATTGGGGTGTAGGAAGCGGGGGTTGAGTAGTTCGCCCGCTCATGGCGACAGAGTCCACGGGGTAGGAAATTGGGGAGCAAAATAAACACTTTAGATTAATAAATATTTTTTCGTTCTCAAAAATGTTAAATTGTTGGACAAATTAAGAAGAAATTTAATAAACAATTGCGATTTCCTTAAAAGTTCATAAATTGTTCGGGGCCGCCATTGTTATCACCTGGCCGGGCACCAAAAAAAAAACAGCTACGACACTGTATGATCTGACAAGTTTATTTCTTAGTCACAAATTTCGCTTGCGGAAGTTGGTGCAAGACAAGACACTTCGCACGGGATACCATGTACTGTACCGGCGAGGAACGCCTCTGACTTCCGCTTCCAGTCACTCACCTGTATCGGGAACCAGCAGATGGCGAAGATGGCGACCACGACGATGACCATGCGTGTGACCCTTTTCTTGCCCCTGCGGCTCTCTGCAGACACGTGACCTCCAGGTGCCGCCCCACGCCACAGTCGCAGCAGCAGCCACAGATACAGACCACAGATCAGCGCCAGGGGTGTCACGTACGATGTGGCGAAGAAAATAATCTGCAAAGAACATTGGTATCTGTCGATCCTGCGAATAGATGCTGTTGCGTCTTCGAACTATTAGCCAGTTAGGAATTCTGCATCTTCCCTTCTGCCGTCTAATATAGGACTGCAATTGTTCCTACTTTGTATGAGTGAGGAACACGATGTCACCCTGAAGTGTCAGTATTATAGCTATTGTCATTATTATTATTATATCAATATTATAACATTCTGCTTATTCTAAAGAAACATTTCTGCAGTGAGAGTTCTTACGGTTGCTAAACGAAGATACGGGACAAGTACAAACAAAGTATAATTTTAACACCATCAAAAGGCACAATATACTATTACTTATTAATATTATAAAAATCCTACATATTAAGAAGTCAGTTACGAATATGTATGAGGGATATATTGTGCAATAGGAATAAGCTTGCTGTCCGCGTAGTGTAACATTTGCAGCATGTACTCAGTACTGAAATCGAAACATGTACAGTTTTGTTGTAATATTAATATATGTTAATATTTTCTTTGTTGGTGTTAAAACTGCATTTTGCTGCTTTGCTTAAGCACTCGAGAAAATGAAGACAAAACGAGAAAAGTACGTACTTAGATAATACAGTATAAGTTTGTTAAGCCAGCACTTCCGAATTATTGCCACATTGCGGTTCCTAATGTGTATGTTATTGTACCTAACAAGCTCATGGGAAGGCTTCTTCTGATTTCCCCTCCCCATCTCTCTTCCCTTTTCTTAATTATTCACATAATGTAGTGTAAAAGAGCAAAAGGACACCAAGACACATTTTGCAGTCACTGTGATGACTGTTGGCTGGTCTCAATTTACCATGTAAATAGTAATTTTTTTAAACATTTCCTTTTTGAACGTCCGGAATCGGTGCTGAGTGCCGGTGATATAAGGAATAGAGAAATTTAATATGTAAATGTCGGATAATACAGCCTTTCGGATCACCCAGTACCAGATATCGCAGGTTTACTGCAAACAGAATGTCTTAATCCATTAGATTAACGCACCTGGAAGGCTGGTTTGTTGTAACCATCGGGTCTGTTGACGAAGTCAGCTTCGAGGAAGATGCACGCAGTGTGCTCGGCGGAGGAATATGTGTATGTGACCTCTCCGTGACTCAGGTACACTGGCACAGACGCTAACAATATCACGACCCAAGTCACTGCGATGGCTGTTATTGCATTGCGTTCCGTGCGTATCTGAACAAAACACAACAGCGCCTGAGTCAAGATTGCTTGTCCATGAAGATGCAGGCACTGTTATTCGAAACTTTGGCAATATTCAACACTCAACGCCGTGAACCTTTCGTAAAACTCAAATCATCAGCAGCACTGCTATGATAACTTCAAATCCATAAGAACAGAACGTAAGAAGTAGTTTTCTTTCGTTGACGCAGACCCTTCTTGTTTTATTAATCAAGTGTTTATCTCTCCGAAGAACACAACTATATACCTAGTAGATGTTGTACATGGATTTTTATTCAGTTCTACTACATATTTCGGCTGTCTTCTACAGCCACCATCAAGTAGAAATACTGACTCACAAACACAGTAAAAGGGGAGAGAACGCTCCTTATATACAGTCGGTATAAAATCATTGCAAAGTTATATTGTTTGTAAGGAAAGGCCTCTCCCCATTTTTCATATTTTTATGAAACACTGTTCCTACGTGATAATGGCTCAAACAGACAGCCGAAACATGTGGTAGGACTGAATAAAAACCAGTATAAAAGATTATATAGTTGTGTTGTTGGGAAAGATAATTAAATTCTTATAAAATTTCTCTTGTTCTCGCCACGAAGGCGTGTATTCTGAGAAGGACCATAACTTCATTCATTCTTGACCACGGCACTAGACGTACGCGGGTGGTTAACTTCACACTCCAGCCGCTTTACCCCATAATATAACCGTGGTACATACCCCTACAATAGGAGGCTCTTTCAATTTTAAAACGTGTGGAATATGGGAAAATGAACGCCTCGTAACAGAACAGTAAATGTAAAGGTAGAGGTGAGGTCTTACCGTAACTTGACGCGAAGGCACAGGGGGATAGTAGAGGTACAGGTCTACTCCAAATTTCGGCGCTAGGTGGGGTGGATGGTCAATGCCATATCCTGGGCGCTGTACCGCCGATAAAGAGAACCGGGACCAATTTTACAGGAGGCTGGGTGGACCCCAGAACGGATCTGGAAGGGCGTGAAGAAAAGAAAATCTCTTGCCTCCACCGGAATTCGAAACTCGAAATGTCCAGCCCGTAGCGAGTCGCTATACCGACTGAGTTATCCCGGTCCCCTTTACACGATAGTAGCAACGGTCTCCGGAAATGTAGACATATTGTCCCGACTATCCTACACGTCACTGAAAAGAGTTTCATTTATGAAACTGTAACTTCCACAAGTGGGCACTGCATGAGAGAAGAGAGAGAGAAAAAATAAATTATTTATTTTGTACAGTCGTAGATTGCTGGAAATGCTTTTTGCTTTCTAGATTATTTTGAATTTCGGGTTGGACAAACGAACCAGCGTCTTTATTCAAGAGAATGTAGTTGGCCTGCACAAGGTGGCTAGAGTCCATTAACACTCGCAAAGACGGTGACTACGCATAGGTAGCGTCAAAAAATGTATATCTGTCATTCGATAATTTTCTTTCCACTGGTCGTTATTTGTTTAGTGTTTCCTTTATCACAACCCTATAGTTAAGTTTATGCACAGTTGTCAACACATAGAACACTGTTAACGCACAGCCGTCAACACACAGAACACTGTTAATTCACAGCCGTCAGCACACAGGACACTGTTAATTCATAGCCGTCAGCACACAGAACACTGTTAATGCACAGCCGTTAGCACACAGAACACTGTTAATGCACAGCTGTCAGCACACAGAACACTGTTAATGCACAGCTGTCAGCACACAGAACACTGTTAATGCACAGTTGTCAGCACACAGAACACTGTTAATGCACAGCCGTCAGCACACAGGACACTGTTAATTCATAGCCGTCAGCACACAGAACACTGTTAATGCACAGCT
>Ga0123357_10005572_pt1 | contig 15117 bp, 14 predicted proteins | sample TergutEmb28metaG_FD_89873 | JGI IMG/M metagenome (GOLD analysis project Ga0123357, IMG submission 89873) | Embiratermes neotenicus P4 segment gut microbial communities from Petit-Saut dam, French Guiana - Emb289 P4 | ecosystem: Host-associated > Arthropoda: Insects > Digestive system > Gut ... | reverse complement strand
GTTTTCCATCGTGAAATAGCATAATTATAATATAACGTGTTTACGCTTTTAATGCAAGGGGGGTTCACCTTCGTGAGAACTGGCACTCAGAACTTGCGAGTGCTAAAATTTTGCGTTATACTAGATGATAGTTCGCGAAATTTCGCGAGAAAGTTAAGTTAATAAGAGGAGGAGAAATGACAAAAGTTCCAATCAAGCCGCTCGGCGAAAGGGTCGTCGCGATTCGCGAAGAGTCCGCAAATAAAACCACGGCCGGTTTATATCTGCCGAATGACACGAAAGAGAAATCGCAGATCGCGGAAGTCGTCGCGGTCGGCAAAAGCGTGAAAGAGGTTCGCGAAGGTGACAAAATCATCGTACGTGAATATTCTACGACCGACGTTAAAGTTAATGGCACCGAATATCTGATCGCGAAGGAAGAGGACATTTTAGCAACAGTGGAGGATAAATAATGGCAAAACAAGTTTTTTACAACGACGAGGCGCGCGAAAAAGTCTTAGCGGGCGCGAAAATTTTGGCCGACGCGGTCAAAACCACGATGGGACCGAAGGGCCGCAACGTCGTCATCGCGAAAAGTTACGGCGGTCCGACCGTGACGCACGACGGCGTGACAGTGGCGGAGGCGATCGACCTGCCCGAAACCGCGGAAAATTTGGGCGAGAAAGTCGGCGCGGATCTGATCAAGCAGGCCGCGAAAAAGATGAACAAAGCGGCGGGCGACGGCACGACGACGGTGACGATTTTGACCTATCAGATTCTGCGCGAAGCCAACCGGCTGATCGCGGCGGGGCACAACCCGATGGAACTGCGCCGCGGAGTTGAGAAGGCAGGAGAAGAGGCGCTCGCAAAACTGGCGAAACTGGCCGAGCCGATCACCGACAAGAAAGATCGTGTGGCGGAAGTCGCGACAATTTCGGCAGGCGATAGCGAAATCGGCAAACTGATCGCGGACGTTATCGCGAAAATCGGTAGAGATGGAGTTGTGTCAGTTGAAGAGGGCCAAAGCCTAGAAATGACAGCCGAGGTTACCGAAGGCTTCACCTTTGACCGCGGCTATGTTTCAGCGTATATGGCGACTGACACGACGCGAATGGAAGCGGTTTATGATAAACCTGCCATCTTAATTACCGATAAAAAAATCGCGAACGTGCAGGAATTTTTGCCAATTTTGGAAAAGTTGGCGGCGGCCGGCAAGAAAGACGTGGTTTTAATTGCGGATGAAGTCGAAGGCGAAGCGCTGGGCGTCCTCATTCTTAACCGATTAAAAGGCGTATTTAACACCGTCGCGGTCAAAGCGCCGAGTTTCGGCGACCGGCGAAAAGACGTGCTGGAAGATATCGCGAAACTGACCGGCGGGACCGTGATTTCGGGCGACACCGGGATGGATTTCGAAAACGTCGGTTTGGAAGTTTTGGGCACGGCACGAAAAGTGATTGTTGGAAAAGATGAAACGACGATTATCGAGGGTGCCGGTTCGCAAAAGGAAGTTGCGTCGCGAATCGAACAAATTTTGGCGCAGGCAGATACTTCCACTTCTGATTATGAAAAGGGAGAATTGGAAAAACGCGCGGCGAGTTTGAGCGGAAAGGTGGCCGTCATCAAAGTCGGCGGCGCCACCGAAACGGAAATCGAGGAGAAGAAATTTCGCGTGGACGACGCGGTGGCCGCGACCAAAGCGGCGCTGGCGGGCGGCATTGTCGCGGGCGGCGGTGTGACGTTGATTTCTCTCGCGAAAAGCATTTCCGACAAATCGGCCGGCGCGGAAATTTTGCGAAAAGCCTTGTCTAAACCGTTCAACCAACTGATGCGAAACGCGGGACTGAACGCGGCCGCGCTGCTCGCGAAAGTCGATGAGGCGCAAAACGGATTTGGCATCGACGTGATGAATCCAGAGAAGGGAATCGTTGACCTCGCGAAAGCCGGCATTATCGACCCGGCGAAAGTCACCGAGGAAGCCGTCGCAACTGCGGTGTCAATCGCCGCGACTGCGATGACAATGGGCGCGGTGATCGTGGAAATTCCCGAACCGCCGAAACCGCCGGCTCCAGATATAGGCGGAATGGGCTACTAAACCCACGAAAACTGAAAAAATACTCCTCTCATTGGCGGAGTATTTTTTGTTTTTGCTATTGACAAAAAGATAATATGTATATATACTAAAAATGGCTTGCGCACTGTATGGGAGTGCGTATACGAGAGAAAGGAAACTCATGGGCCATTTCGAAGGATTTGCGGTCGACAGCCGTGGACATCAACACACTCAGCCAGGTAGCGTAACCGTCACAAAGACGATCCCGCGACCCAGGCTGAAGAAGCCCGGGGATCTAATCCCACTGATCAAGCGACGTGATTTCGCGTTGTACGCTTACTCGTTGGCGTGGGAGAATGCCGTTGATGGTCGCATCGGTAACGCGGCTTGGAATAACCTCATCCGTCAAAAGATGAACGTCTCCGACCAGCAATCATCGCGATTGCGCACTTTGGTTGGCAAACTCGGCTGGACAAAAGCCAGTCGCGGCAAGCGCTATGCGGAAGTTTCGGCGACACCGGAAGTATTGGTTCACCCGTCGCCAAAGGAAGATGCGATTATCGCGAAAACCGTCCACAGGCGAACCGTCGACACGCCGACACCGACCATCGAATCTGTGGCTATAGAGAAACCTTTCCCAACAACCACAGACGACACCGCCAATTTCGATTGGCTGTCCATCCATACTCAAGACACCGTCACCGGTGTCGCAGATCTTATCGCAGCCTACAATGCTGCGATAAAGGAGAATGCCAACCTTCGCGAGGAGAATTCTGGCCTCTGGGCACAGATCTTCTCTCTTGAAGAACGGCATGCCAAGGCTGTTCAAGCCCTAGCACCGGAAACCTGAGAGTGTTTCCGCACAACCGCACTTGTCCCCGACTTATTGTCGATCCGAAAGGAGTAAAGGGATGAGTGCGGTCATCCCAAGAAATTATTTTCGCGAAGTTATTTTGCGCTATCTTGCCCGAAAAAATCAATCTCTTTAATGATATCCAACAGTGCTTGCGCACGCCGCGCTTCGTCGGCTATTTGTTTGGCTGCCTCATGTGCCGCCGGGATTAACGTCTTGTCATCAGTTGAACGAATCAGCAATAGCAGTGTGTCAAATTTATCCTCAGGTGGCAAATCGAGTTTATCAACCAGCGGTCGCAATTCGGTCAGCGCATCATGTTTAACACCTTCTAATTCAGGAGTCGGCACTGTAATAGGCGCCGCTGCGACAGGATTTGGCACAAGCGGTTCAGCTAATGGCACAGGCGGCTCCGGTGCAGGTACGGCCGGTGCGATTACTGGTTGCACCATAGCATCGGTTGCTCCAAGCGCTGGCGCAGTGCCATCGCCAGAGACAGTAGCTTGCGGTGCGATCGGTGCACCAGAGTTGCTGGTCACCACCGGCGGCGGCGTTTTCGTACCTTGCAAATTCGCGATCATTTGGTTTAACTCATCGTCATTAACGCTGTTGTCGTCCATGCTCCACCCTTTCGTTAAAAATCTTTACTTGGTATAATTGTATCATAAGCACTTTAATTTTGCAAAAAGGAGGAATATGGAATTATTAGATGACATAAATCAAATTCGCGAACGCGACCCGCAAGACGCGTTGGGTGTTATCGCAAATGCGCCAGAGCAGGCGACTTGGGAAGCTGTAATCGAGCAGGCCACCAGCGACGATTTTATGCCGTCGCGGATCGTGCTGGCCGGCATGGGCGGTTCGGCATTAGGCGGATTGATCGCGAAAAAATGGCTCGACTATCAATACCATCTGGCGCAACCGTTCGAGATCGTTCGCGATTATGTTTTGCCGAATTACGTCGATCACAACACGTTAGTAATTTGTTTTAGCGTCAGCGGTAATACCGAAGAAACACTCGCGAGTCTTGACGACGCCCAGATCAAGGGTGCGCACGTCGCGATTGTCGCCAGCGGCGGCACGCTGCTGGAAATCGCGAAAGAACGCAACCTGCCGTTTGTGCAGCTCCAAACAATTTCGCAGCCGCGCTATGGCGTGATCATGCATTTGCGCGCTATCACGAAAATTTTCGCGCATTACGGCGTCACGCTTGAGGCATACGATGAAATCGCGAGTCTGTCCGATATCGTGGCAGATTTCGCGAAAACACTCACGCCCGATGTCGCAACCACCGATAACTTCGCAAAACAGCTTGCATTGCACTGCCAGAAAAAAACGCCCATCATTTATTCATCAAGCTTATTCGCGCCGCTCGCGTACAAATGGAAAATTTCGTTCAATGAAAACGCCAAAAATACCGCGTGGTGGAATGAATTTTCCGAGATGAATCACAATGAATTCATCGGTTGGAGCGGGGGAGTTCTCGACGACAAGCCGTTCGCGATTATTGACCTTCGGTCCAGTTTCGACCATCCGCGTATCGCGAAACGTTTTGAATTAACGAAAAAATTACTGGCTGGAATGCGACCGGCGGCACACGAAATTCAACTTCATGGCGATAGTGTGCTGTGCCAAATGTTGTGCGGCGTCATTTTCGCAGACTTCGCGAGTATCTATCTCGCGATCTTGAATGGCGTTAATCCGACGCCGGTCGATCTGGTCGAAGAGCTGAAAAAAGAGCTGGGGTAAAACCTTGCAAAGGAATTTTCGCGAGATCAATCGCGCTTCCTCGAAAAACGCGGCGCGAAAATCTCAATGGCGCGAGTGGCGCGAACGGCATTAATTTCGCGAACATCTTTCAGCTCCACGTTGTCACCGCCGATATGGATTTTTAGATCCGTGGGTTTCGCGAAAATCAATGTTTCGCCAGTTGAAACCTCGCCCGGAAATTTTGCCGCCCAATGAGTGCTGCGCAACATTTTGCCAATGGTCGGATTTATGTTTCCTATCGTTGCATGATGGAAGAAAAACTCATGGTCATTATCACTCCTGATCGCGTCAAGGCTCGGTCGCAATAAACCGCCCGCTGCTCTGGTCAGGAAAAATCCCGTACTGTCCTCACTTTCTGTTTCCGCGGAGGCGTTTCGTGAAAAACCAGGAAAATCCAATCTATTAATCTCACGATTTATCGCTCTGGCGTTTGACGGTTTGAGAAAAGTCCGCATCGGCGGCCAATTCGGGTGTTTCGCGCGATCTTTACGAACCTCCGGCGAATTCATCCAATCCACCGCAACCGTCGTTGCGCCAAGCGTGGCATAGGCCGCAACATAAAATATTTCCACACCGTTAATAGATAAAGTTAGCGGGTGGAAATCAATCGTCGGGGAAGCGAGAATTGTTTCCGGATCGCTCGCGCGGCCATTGACGGCTCTCGCGAAATCATTGGCGTTGCCAAGCGGCAGAAAGCCGGCCCGAATGTCTTTTTGCGACTCAAATGCGCCTTGCAGCGTCACTTGATTGGTACCGTCACCGCCAGCGCCAATCACTATGTCACCGTCACACAGTTCATTCGCAACTTTCGCGACTGCGTCAAAATACGGCGAGTCGTTTAGTGGGATTTCATGAAAATCAGCTTCGCGCTGTTGAGCAAGCCGCCTTAATACCGGGCGAACTTTTTCGGTATAATGACGAGCTCGCGATGAACTAGACGAGCCAGGTGAATCAGGCGAACCGGGCGCATGCACCGCAATGATTCGCTGGTATTGTTGATTTGATTCCATAAGATTATTTTATAATAAAACTTCGCGAAAGACAAATTAAGATGGTTCTAGAGAAGTTATTTTTGGTTCGGAGTGGTTGTGATAAGCCCTTGCTCGGTTTCGCTAGCAATAATCTGGATCAGTACGTGGTCTTGGCCGGCAAAAAACAAACCTTGGCCAATCGGGAAATTTGATAGCCTTTTTAATTCTTCTTCTGTCAGCTTGAAGACGTTGCCCAATACGTCAATCGCGCTCGGCGACTGTTTCAGCAAGATTTGCATTGAGGAGTTTGCGACAATCGCTTGACCCATCTCGCTGCCCATAAAGTCGTCAACATCCTGTGTAACGGTCGTGAGACCGAGAAAATATTTGCGGGCGCGTTTCGCGAGGCTGAACATAAAGTTCGCGGAGTCAGGATATTTCATGAGCTGCCAAGCCTCATCGACGATCAGCAGACGTTTGCGCTTATCGGTACGAACCTTATTCCAGATATGAGATAGCACGATATACATCGCGATTGGCCGCAGTTCGTCTTCAAGATCGCGAATATTGAACACCACCATGTGATTGTTAATCTCAACATTTGACTGCTGCGAGAAAATTCCTGCGAAGGTACCAGTGGTGTATTGGCGGAGACGCTGTGCTAGCTCCGGGCCACTGCCACCCATGTGTGCTAACGTATCATAAAGGTCGGCCATAACTGGCGGCATAGAATTATGCGTCAAGGGATCAGATGTGATACCGACGCGTGCGTAGGTATCAATCAGTGCCTGGTCGATATCGGCTTCTTCGTTCGGCCCTAACGTATTCACAATAGTGCCATCAGCCGCGACTTGCTGCTCGCCGAGCATTTGGCGCAGCAGGCCGTGCAAAGTAACGAGATTCGCTCGCAGAGCATCAGCGCTTTCGCCGTCATCGCTATCAACTACTTGCGGCAAATCAAACGGATTAATACGCGTATCAGAGTTGAGCGAAAGATGGATATAGGAGCCGCCGACTGCGTCGGACAATTTTTGGTATTCATTTTCCGGATCAATAATGAGAATGTCAGCACCAAGCATCATATAGCGCAGCGCTTCAAGTTTAACTGTGAAAGATTTACCAGCGCCAGATTTCGCGAAAATCGCCATATTGTAATTTTCCATTGAGAAACGGTCAAAAATGATCAGGCCATTATTGTGCATGTTGATACCGTAAAGAATACCGTTGTCTTGCGTCAGATCAGCCGATGTAAAAGGGAATGATGTTGAAATCGCGCCCGTATCCATGTTGCGCCGGATCGACAATTGGTCTGTAAATTGCGGGACAGTGGAATTAAAACCTTGCTCCTGTTGTGAACTCGCGATTTTAGTTAGTACCATCTGCTGGCCCAGCAGCGTCTCAACTTTGTGCGTCGCGAAGTCCAACTCATCCTGGCTGTCGCCATAGAGCGTAAAATAAAGGCCAAAGCGGAAGAATTTCTGTTCGCCGACTTGTAGTTCGTCGCGAAGTTCCTCGGCGTCCTGATAGGCTGCCTCCAAGCCTGGATCGCGAACTTTACCATGCTCGGAGTTAACCGACATACTGGCTTCGAGCTGCGTGACTTTTTTACGCAAGTTGTTCATAACGACCTGGCTATCGACAGGATAAATAAACATGCTAACATCAATTACTTCGTCAAGGTTAATGACCGAGCTAAGCCAGCCGGTATAAATCGTTCGCGGGTAGCCGTAGGCGTAAAGCGTGCGGCACCAACGCGTACCGAGCATGAAGTAGCCGGACTTAAATTCAATACTAGCCGGCGCAATCAAATCGCGAAGAGTGGTGATGCCTTTTTGGAATTCGGCTGAGACTTCGGCTGCTTCGCGAGCTTGCTGTTGAGCCGCTAAATCAGCTGGCGACGATTTCTTTGCCATTATTGCATTCCTCCTGTATTTGCGACCGGTGCTTCACCCTCACCTTGATGCACCATTGTACCAGTAAAATTGCGAAAATCGCCAATCGGTTGGCGCACTGAAGTATCAGGATTATACACATTGTAATATAACTCGCCCAACTCTTTGGTTTGCAGACGCACCGCTCTCACGCCGATCTGGTTGAGGCCATCTAGCACCGCATTGACACGACTGGTCATTTCGTCTTTGACACGTTCATATTGGTCTGCCGGTACTTTAATGTGCATGTGTTGATTCTTGCTTGTAAAAAGTTGCGACAACGGAAACTTACCGCTGGTGCTGTCACCGAGTTTTTCCTGCTCATCGCCAATCGCATGCGGTATTACCACAAAGAAACTCTTATCCATAATGTTCGCCTCTTGACTCAGCGCGTCGATAAATTGTATATAATCGTCCATTAATACTCCTAGTAGCATATTGTCTTGATTGACGCGCAGTTGTTCAAGTTTGTCCAGATATGGTCCAATATCAACTTTTTGCGAGCGGATATAAATTTGGATCGGGAAGGTTATAGAATTCAAAAAGTCAGCATAAGACTGCTCGACACCGTCGCGTTCGCGTTCACTCATCAGATCAAAGTTAATCGACTGTGCTGCCACTACTGCACGGAAACTACCGTCGCCCATAATCACCATATTGTCGCGCAACTCCTCAAACTGCAACGTATTCTGCGTGGAATTGGGGTTCTTTGGTGTTACGGGCGCATTAACATTCGCCTGACCTGCAGCACTGCCGGCTGCGGCTGGCGTTGAACCTATAGCGGTCGGATTGGTTGGTTGAAATGGTTGATTTGGCTGCATTATTCCCACCTGATTTAATGAAGTGAAATCTCCACTTCGTCGTTATCGCTATCATCACCGGCGCTTGTATGGCTAATGGTTTCTTCGCCCACAAAATCGCCTCCGCTTTCTATTGTATCAGATTTTAGCGTTGGAGGGGTTGATTCTGCCACCTTTGCAACTGTCATACTTGGCTCTTCTGCTTTTGGCGAAACCTCATCGGTGCTTGAATCTACCGCGATTGGTGTTTGTGAATCGTCTGACGTCACTGCAGACGAAGAGGAACTTGGTGTTGATACAATTGGGCCCGGAGTTACTGCTGATGCTGCCACGGTTGGTTGAGAAACGGCTGAATCTGCCGTTGATGTTTGAGTTGGTGACGTAATGGTTGAAGGTACAGAATCAGTACCAACTGTAGCCGAACTAGTGGCAGTTGGTGCCGGGTTCGCGAACGGCTTTGCACTCAGCGGTTGAATAGTTGTCTGCCGCATAACTGGCTGGCTGTGCAACGGCTGCCCAGCGCTAGCTTGCGCCAGCAACGCTTCAGCGCTAGCTTCGTCACTTAAATTAACAGTTGGTGCCGTCAAAGCTGGTGCGACTGAATCCATCAGCCCTGTGTCTGGCCTGACCGGATTCGCGAAAGACGGTGCAGTGGTCGCATCGCGCTGCATGCGCGCCAAAGCTTCTTGCTTAACTTGCTGATTGGACTGGTTGAGCATGTCATCCAGCGAGTGCGACAAGGAATCATCCATGATATCCGGCGCGTCAATCGCCGCCACCGCGAGATCGTCGTTGAGATTTGTGGTATTGATAGGTGCTCCAGCGCCACGCGTCGCCCAGCCTTGCGTATCTTCCACATCAGCCAGAAATGACAGTCGCCGCGCCGCTTCGTCGCCGCCAATCTCTTTAGTTTTCGGCGCGTCATCAACCACCGGGTTGCTGATCTCGATCAAACTCTCCTGGCCGTCTGGATCCCACAACCTGAGATGCGGCGTAAAATAAAATCGGATCATCGCAGCTAGATAGGCCTCCATCGGCTGATCTTTACGCAAAGGCAACGCCAATACACCAAACAACACAAACACTGGCGCCGGGATAATCGCGAGCGGAATCGCTAAGCGGCCCAAAAAAAACATTAACGCACCAGCTCCCACCGCTATGAGTAAATAAACAAATTGGCGAAAGCTAAATGGGCCGAGCAATTTATCTTCGGCTTCAACGTCCTGAGGTACTTTGTGTTCCGCCATACTTTCGCGCAGTTCGCGCGCCCATCCTTTCGTTTATGGTTATATTTTAGCATATTTTCACACTTTCGCGAAACATTTTCGCGCAATTTTTAGGTAATATTTATTTTTCGCGAAACCACTTGCCAAAACCGACTTTATAGAGTATAATAAAATCTGAATTATGACCACCACGAGCGACATGACTTTTGATTTGTCGGCGAACCAGCCGGTGTTTTTCTCGAAACCGAATAGTGACAGTGACATCGCGTCGACCATCACCCTGAAAGAGACGACTAAGACGTTTGGTTTCGGCGACACGGCCGTTAATGCGCTTGACCACGTCGACCTCGAGATCCAGCGCGGTGAATTCGTCGCGATTATGGGACCGAGCGGCTGCGGCAAGACGACACTTCTGAATATTCTTGGGTTGCTTGACCGACCAACGAGTGGAGATTATTTGCTGAACGGGAAAAACGTCGCGAAACTCGGCTCGGGCAAAAAAGCGCGCATTCGCGGCCGCTCGATTGGTTTTATTTTCCAGGAGTTTAACCTCATCCCCACGCTTACAGTGCTTGACAACGTCGCCTTGCCACTGACATACCAACGCGGAATGAATTTCCGTCATCAGGAAAAAGCTTCCAAACTACTTAAAACGTTCGGTTTGCAAAATCGCGAATATTACATGCCAAGCCAGCTGAGCGGCGGGCAGACGCAGCGTGTCGCGATCGCGCGGGCACTCATTAATAATCCGTCAATCATTCTCGCGGATGAGCCGACAGGGAATTTGGACAGTAAAAATAGCGAGATCATCATGGATGAACTAACCAAGTTACATCAGGCAGGGAATACGATTCTTATGGTTACGCACAATCCGGAGCTGCTTAGTTTTGCAAGTCGCGTGATTCACATGAGGGACGGGCAGATTGTTCGCGACATCGAGTTGACCGAGACGAAAGCTTACCAGACCACTACGAAATTTATTCTGCGACGGAAGCAACAGCGTTCGCGACGGTTTCGCGGGTTGAGACTCAGGCGATTCCATGGAGGTAAACGATCATGATCAGTTATTCTTTGGCGCGCGAAAGCTTGCATGCGCATCGTATGCGCACATTCCTCACCACGCTCGGCGTGGTGATCGGCGTCTTTATCATCTCACTGATTCTCATCGTCAGCAGCGGCTTGCGGCAAGGTGTCACCAACCAAATTTCTGCTCTTAATAACAACATCGTCATTGTGCGCGGCAGTGGCGCCAACACAACCGGCATGGAAGCTTTTAGCCCATTGTCCATCTCACCAATCACTGTGCTGACTGGTCGCGATACCAACACGCTCGCGAAAACCGCCGGCGTGAGCGAGGTGGCGCCAATGATGTTCCTTAATGGTCAAATCAGCAGTTCCACCGGCGATTATAAAGAGATTACAACTGTCGCGACCAGCGCTAATTTCCCGACAGTTTTCGGTTTACAGCTGGAATCCGGCAGTTGGTTCGCAAATGATGAAACCAGCAAACCCTGGGTGATTCTCGGCGACAAGCTCGCGCAGGGGCTGCTCGGCACCACTGATCCAACCGGCCAGGTGGTTACGATCAAGGGGCAGAACTTTACGGTCATCGGCGTGCTAAAGCCGGTCAATCAGCCGATTTCGCTGGCGGGCGTCGATGTCGACAAGGCTGCCTTTATCTCAATGCAAAACGGTTTGCAGTTCAGCGGCGGGGTCGAGCAGATCGGGCAGATTGCAGTGCAAGCAAAAGATTCAAAGGGATTATCATCACTCGAGAAAAACATTTCTGCGACCCTCGCGAAAAACCACACCGACGACAGCGAATTTACGGTCAAATCCGGTCGCGACGCGGTCGGCGCGCTGTCTGGCTGGCTCGACACCATCACCATCGCGGCGCTGATTTTCGCGAGCGTCTCGCTGATCGTCGGCGGCATCGGCATTATGAATATCATGCTCGTCTCTGTCACGGAAAGAATTCACGAGATCGGTATCAGAAAGGCCGTCGGCGCTACGCGACGCCACATCTTGAACCAGTTCCTGGTCGAAGCGCTACTGATCACGCTTTACGGCGGCATTATCGGCCTCGCGCTGGCGTATATCGCCGGCTTCCTGATCACGCTCGAGTTCTCGCTGCCGCTGATGTTCAACTGGTGGATTTTCGCGATCGGACTCGGCGTACCGCTGGCGGTCGGGTTGCTCTTCGGTCTCTGGCCCGCCGCGCGCGCCGCGAAACAAGATCCGATCGTTGCGCTGAAACAGCTTTAGTTTAATTCGATTTGGTTCGTCTTTTTGCCGTGAAATTTTAGTGTCGTCGCGAACAAATTATCCTGACTTAAAGAGGAAATTTTATACAAATTGCTCTTTCGCGAATCGTCCAACTCGCTGTCGATGTCGTCGAGAATCACATACACGTCGCCGAAAGTTTCGCGCAAAATCTCCGTCATGCGCGCCAAAATCGCGAAAATGATCGTGCGATTTTCGCCGCGCGAAGCCGCCGTTTTGGCGTTTTTATTGTTTAATAAAAATTTGAAATCGTCTTTTTGCGCGCCGCTGGTCGTCGCGAAAACTTTATTGCCGGTTCTTTTGAGTTCCGCTAAAATCTCGCTGCTTTTCAGGCTGCCGCCGGGTAAAAATTTTAGCGAAATTTCATCATTTTTATTCGCGATTTCTTGGTATTTTTGATTCAGATTTTCGTTGAGAAGTTTCGCGATATTAGCCCGTTTTTGTGAAATTTTCTCGCTGAGATCCGCGAATTGCAAGTCCCACACGAACAAGTTTTCCGCGTTCGCGAAACCGGATTTTAAGAGGTTATTTCGCTGCCTGAGCACTCGCGAAAATTTATTCAGATTCGTCTGATGCTCGGGCGAAATCTCACTGATGAAGCGGTCGAAAAAGTCGCGCCGCCGGGTGGGCGAGCCGTAGAGAAGTTGCAAATCGCCGGGCTCAAACAGTACAACGGGGATTCGCGACTTCGCAGGCAGCCTCGCGAAAGTTTTCTGGTCGATCTGGAAAGATTTTTGTCCGTTTGCGAACTTCATGATCCGTTTTTCGCCATTCGCGAAACCTACATCGACGCGCCACCAGCTCGCGATTTTGCCTTCCGCCTCGTTTAATATTTCCGCGAAATTGCTGCGCCAACTTTTGCCGTTCAACGCGATATAAATCGCTTCAATCAGCGACGTTTTACCGCTGCCGTTTGGTCCGGTGATAACTGTTGCACCTTCGCGAAATTCCGCCGTGAAGTCGCGATGAGAGCGGAAGTTTTGCACGCGCAAATGAGTGATCATATAAACATTTTAGCATCAATCAAGCTATAATCTCTCGCGGTAGCTCCGCTGCCACACCGAGTGGCAACTGGTAAATGAATAAATTATAATCTTCGCTCATGCGCTGGAGCGAATTCGGGTCTCTAGTCCGAGCAGAAATCACACACGCCTCGTCGCCGATGTGAACATCGAGATCACTGATATCAATCGTAGTCAAATTCATGCAAACTTTCCCGACGATCGGACAATTGTGGCCGTTAACCAACAGAGAACCGCGATTGGATAATTCGCGCGGTACGCCATCGTAATAACCCACTGCGACGACACCGACCATCATCGGCTTCTTCGCGGTAAATGTGCCATTGTAGCTGACTTTATCGCCCGGTTCCAACTGATTTATCTGAATAATTCGCGAAGTTAAACTGAGCACCGGTTTTAGCTTCGCGAATTTCCGATATTGCGGGTGATCTCGCGACAGCGGATTGAGCCCGTACACTCCCAACCCCACACGCGCAGCATTGGCGTAGCGGCTTTTCGCGACCAGTAAACTGCCTGCTGTGGCCGCCAGATGAATCAGTGGTGGGTTGATATGTAGTTCGCGAAGTTTTTCGACTGACGCATCAAATAATTCGATCTGTTTTCGCGAAATTTCCTCGCTCGTAGCATCAGCGTCAAACAAATGACTAAATACGCCCTCGACATGTAAATTTGGCGCCAGGAGAACCTTTTTCGCGAATTCTTCCAATTCTTTCGGCCGGACGCCAAGTCGATTCATACCAGTATTGATCGCGAGGTGAATGTTGACCGATTCCACCACATCACGAAATTTCGCGATATCGTCGTCATTTTGCACCACAAATTCAAATTGTTTTGATAACTTTCGTGGAATTTTATTAGGTAATGTTAGAACGAGAATTTGTCCATGAAAATATTGTTTGGCAATTTCCGCTTCCGCGAGTGAATTCACGACAATATAGCGTGTTTTAGTCAGACTCGCTATCTCCGCCAGACCGTGCCCATAGGCGTTCGCTTTGAGAACCGGCATGATTTCCAGACCAGTGGTTTTCGCGAAAAAATCAAGGTTTGCAATATAGTTTCGACGGCTGAGAAAAACTTTATTCATTTCGCGAAACCAGCTTAAGATTTCACCGGCATAATGATATGTTTGTAATTGTCATCATCACCCGTTAACAATACTGGCGCCAGCTTACCAGAAAAATGTATGTGAACCTTCTCGCCAGTTATTACATTGAGTGCATCAAGTAGGAATTTCGAATTGAGCGTCACCACACCATCACCCTTGATTTCTGCTTCAATAACTGATGAGTTCTCACCAACTTCTGACGCAATAGATTGTACACTAACCTCTTGGCTGGCTTGACTGGTTTTCAGGATTATCGAGCCGGCCGATTCACGTGCGAACAGTTCAGCGATTTTAGTGACACGGACAAATTCACTATGATCACATACAGCCGAAAATTCGGTTTTAGTTGGAATGAGTTGGCGATAATCAATAAATTTGCCGTCGATCAGTCGTGAAGTAATCACTGCGTCTCCAATGGTAAAGCTAATCTGCTCATCATCAAGTTCAATGTGAACTTTCTCCTCATCATTAATCACTCGCAACACATCACCGAGTGTGCTGGCTGGCACAATTATAGAAATATTACCTTTCAACTTCATCACGCGTTTTTCCGCTAAACGATAACCATCGGTGGCCGCAAAATAAAGCGAGTCTTCAAAAATATAAAGATAGACGCCAGTCAAGATTGGTCGCGTCGTATCAGTGCTCGCAACCAGCGTTGTTTCCGAGATCGCAGATTTCAAATCCTCTGCTAGAATATCAAAACTAGTCAAACTTTTGATTTCTGGCAGAGCTGGAAAGTCATCTGCCGACGCGGCATTAATAGTTGATTGGTAGCTACCGGCGCTAATTTTAACTTTCTCATCTTCAACTTCTAGATCAACATTGGTGTGAGGTAGGTTATTGATGAAATCAGTAGCCAGTCGCGCTGGGATGGCAATCGCGCCTTCGTTAACAACTTTAGCGCCGATAGTTTCAATAATCGCAATTTCTAAGTTAGTAGCAGCGATAATTAGTCGACCATTATCGGTTCGAAAGAGAATATTCGCGAGAATTGGTAGATTGGCGCGTGCAGTTGCGACACGTCCGACCACACCAAGCGCACGACTTAAATTTTCTTGAGTGACGGTAATTTTCATTGAGCTCCTTTCTTATTAAAAATATCATACTCATCATAATAAACTATG
>Ga0123357_10005571_pt1 | contig 15119 bp, 12 predicted proteins | sample TergutEmb28metaG_FD_89873 | JGI IMG/M metagenome (GOLD analysis project Ga0123357, IMG submission 89873) | Embiratermes neotenicus P4 segment gut microbial communities from Petit-Saut dam, French Guiana - Emb289 P4 | ecosystem: Host-associated > Arthropoda: Insects > Digestive system > Gut ... | reverse complement strand
TTTCCCCACCAAGACCCTATACACCCCCTCTCCTCACCCATACGCGCCACATGTCCAGCCCATCTCATTTTTCTGGATTTTATCACCCGCACAATATTGGGTGAGGAATACAAATCATTTAGCTCCTCGTTATGCAGTCTCCTCAATTCCCCCGTTCCCTCGTTCCTCCTACGTCCAAATATTCTTCTCAGCACCATGTTCTCAAACACCCTCAGCTTCCTTTCCTCCCTCAATGTCAGCGACCAAGTTTCACACCCTTACAGAAACTATGATACGCGTACCCAATATGGCACGCGGTTTTCACTGCTGTCCCTGTTCTTTTGTATTTGTTTTGCCCAACCCGGGTCTCTGCATTGTGAAGAATATGTGTATGTACACACATATCTGACTGCGTAGAGACTGTATATGAATTACCGTCGCTACCAGATAACACGGTGAAACATTTTTGCACAAATCGGGATCTGTGCAAAAGTTTGACTTGATATTTATCAGTGGGGTACCGGCCTGGCGGTGACTGGGCGAATGCGTGAAACATGAAATGTTTTAAAATCTTGTTTTGAAACAGGAAGTAATAGGAGCCCCAGTTAATTCCACATTTTCTTCCTTATAACTTTCCCCCGAGGGGAACTTTATAAGCAATATAATATAAAAATTATACTATGAATTAATTATACAATTGCAATTATATGATGCGTTAATAACAACAGTGCAATAATTAATTTTAATTACGGAAAGCTCCAAGACCTTAATGTGCTCTTCATAATTACCATGGGCAAACGACAGAATTTCTTCGAAATTTTTAGACAGTTCGGGCACGCGACCTCAAAAAAGTTCGCCGCCCCTGCCCTAGGCGGGGGCAATCCCTACGATTCGAGCATCAAGAGGCTCATGGATTATGGAGCGCACCAACGGAATATCCTGTTGGAAGATCTGCCTTAAAATGTAAGTAATTAGGGATCTGGCATCTGTTTTCTGGTTCGTTAATAAAAACGGGCGGCACAAACTACATCGAAAATTTTCTCCTTCAAATATTAAGGCCTCTCGTTAGGTTTGTGGCCTTTCCTAAAGGCCTTACTGTTCGAAAAATTTGAGTGTCTATACACACAATTGGGAAATGAGTACCTGCAGTGCATTGTTTGTTTACGATTGAAGGGTAGACACATTGACGCTAGTTGATTGACGTCATTCATTTTTACTGGTGTGTGTGTGTGTGTGTGTGTGTGTGTGTGTGTGTGTCTGTCTCTGCGTGTCGCACCCTGTGAGTACAGTTATGCAGGACATGGAGTCAGCGGTGGAGGTATGGTAACTCGTATACCTATCTACTTGCTTTATTACACCGAAAGCTATTATTTTGTCTCTCTGTTCCAGCTGTTTTTATTTTACTTTTTATCGCAATCTCCGTCTGTTGCAATAGCATGTGCCTAATCTCATTTACATCACTTGACACATCATGTTTTTATGTATGTATTTTGCGTCCTGGTGGATCCCAGAAGTGTTTTGTACTCTCATTAGCATTGAAAGGCCCCGCTGAGTCTCTCTCTCGAGATCCGCTAAATATGTTATATGAGCCCATTGAAGACCGAAGTTCGTCTGAATTGTGTATGAAAATTCATTTCATATCTCACAGAAAACAAACTCCTTCTCAATTATGAATACCGGTAAGTTAATACTATATAGGGAAATAATCGCTGTGTGTTGTGATAGCAATACGTAACATGTAAATACGCTTTGCGGACACGTTTCGGAGTTTTAAAACGTTGCAGCTGGTGGCACGTACAGTTACCCCTGGGTTTTGAGGTGGGAACGTGTCATCGAGGTGGGTTGTAATACGACTGGTACAACTGAAAGAGTTCCTCCGAGCAGAACGCATGAAATTTGTCGTTCTTAATGCATGAAGTCCAATCTCTACAAATCTTTGAGAATTATCGGTATTATTTTTATTTTATTTGAAGCTTTGTTAACTGAATCAGAAATTGAAATGGTGGGGAATACAGAAGCAACATATTTCAAGGGTGCGCACATTTTCCAAGAATGTAGGAAATCGTCTTCAAATTCCAGGCGCGAGAAAGCTGACGTGAAGCACGTTCCATACTGAGGACTAACAGTTCTGGAGTTTCCTGTGAACCCAACTGTTACCTGGCGATTTGTACTTGGTATATGTGAACTAAAACATATTTTTTTATTGGGTGGTTGTGGTGGGGGAGAGACAATAATATTGCTGAAAATATTACGTACGATCATATAAAATTTTGGTCGCCCGTAATTTGTGCACCCTTGACGTACTGATATGTTACTCAGCATTGATTGGTAGATATCCTTCTTGGACTGCTCTGCTTTTGATGATGGGGCCAACAGGTTGTCCCGAAACGTCGGTAAATAACAATCTACGCTGCCTAAAAAAGATCTAAGATAATGAATTTTGTCGTGTTTGTTTTCTTGTCACTGGTTCCTTGTATACGTCACTGTCGATGTATTTGTTTGGAAGAACACTGAAATTGTACGGCAAATGAGTCGTAATCATTTAATTATACAAGTTTATTCGGAAGTAGAACCGAGAAGGAACTTGAACAAATTACAAATGGACACAGTTTCATTTGTTACCGCAGGTACTTCGCCAATGCAAGAATCGTGTTCTGAAGTGGCAGTGGAAGGGCGTATTGCTGCTCGCAAGGTTTCGGGCACCGATGAATATTAAAGAAAACTAGATTGTCTGTGCAGTCTGAAAGAGACTAAAACCGAAAGTAAACGTTGTTCCACTGCAACGGGAAGATTTCCACAGCACGCGGTACGTTGTGGGAGTATCACACAGAACGCATTCCCGTCCAGTGTCACATCGAAATGCTACGTGCCAACGCACGTATGTACGAAGGAAGGCCAGGCATGGACCATGTTCGTCTCAAAAGTGGCAGCAATGAAACTGTGGCAGGTACAGTTAAGGAATATGACCGTCCCTCCCTTTGACGCCTAGTTTATGTTAATTCCAACTACTGCCCAACCGGAGAAGTTTTGAATTCATAATTACCTTTATCCATGATCCTACGGCGCACCGAGACCTGCAGCATGTGAAGAATTGAAGGTACGTACACTGCACCGAGAACGGTACTGAAGGTCTGTTTACCAGTCAACACGGTGCTGTATCCCATAATAATTAAATCTTAATGAAACCCGATTTTTTAGAGTAATTACAGTGCTGTGACAGTTGAACGGTAATCTTTAATGGGACTTTCGGTTTATGGAATAATGACAGTTCATTAGTCCTGTGGTGATAGAGTTGACTGTAGGAGACAGAGGGATGTTAAGGACGGACATGCCTTAGCCAGTTTGACTCATCTTCACCGCTCAGTCCGTAGTTCAACCCCTGGGCATCGCATGTTGGATATCCGGTGGACTGATTGGCGTTAGGACAGGTCTTTCACCGAGCACCTTAGGTTCTCTCCTATTATATCACCCACCAATGATCTGTGTCTGTCATATGGACGATGGACAGTGTGTCCATCTTTAGTGACATGGCCTGGTACCAACACAGAAATGAAGAAGAAAGTTGTGTGATATCGGACAGGTTATGAATGAGGTTGAGGATCGAGAGTAGGGCCAACAGGTGTTGCTGATGGCACTGATGATAAGTAGCCCTCGAGAGTAACATGTGTAAAGGTAGAAGCACGTCTATCACCACATCCGGGACAACCGAAGAGTCGTCATTGTATCCGATGGGGATCAGTCTTGGAAAGAAGCGGTGTAGGTTATGTTTGATATCGATGTGCGTCTGTGGAACCTTTTGTGAGAGGTGGCTTGTTTCAGAGTTATCGCGTTTTGTTTTAACTGGAACTGAAAACAAATCTCGGTGTTGAAACTGCAGTTGCATGCGCGTGGGAAGTTAGCACAAACGGACCACGGAAATCCCAGAAGAGGAATCCGGCCCAGTTCATGTTTAGTGTTATCATAATATTCAACCGTAACCTCATTCCCCTCTCCTTGTATGTTTTGGATTGGTCAGTTAATTATTGAGCTTTCCCAGTACGTGGTGCCTCCAACCCGATAGCAAACGACTCCTCCGCGCTACATCCGACATCGCTGCGTTATTAACATGCTAGAGAGCGGCTGTTTCGTCTGGCATGTACATTGTGCAATGTAAAGTACCGTGTGGGGTGTTGTGTAAAGCTTGGAAGTCTGTAACCAGCTATGTTCCAATATGTCCATTCGGTAGGCATATTTGAAACAAAGGCACAAAATGACGTGCGTTTAGAACGAAGCTAGATTGGATCTGCTAAGAAACCAAGTTCTTGAATGTAAATAACGCACTGTTTATTAGATTTGGGGGCACTGTCGCACAAGCCGGAAGGTCGCGGGTTTGATTCCCGATTGTGTCACTGGAATTTATCAATGACATAATCCTTCCGGCCGCACTGTGGCCCAGGGGTCGACCCAGCCTCTAACATAAATTAGTACCAGGAATATTTCCTTGGGAATGGGGAGTGTAAAGGCGGCCGGTGCGTAGGGTTGACGCCCTTACCGCCTTCATGTGCCGACTGTCTGCGTTCAGGTCTGAAGTATGGACCGGTATCTAAATATATTGTACGTACGAAATTCACCTTGGAGTCCGAAACTTATTAATGTTTGTTGGTGTGCCAGCTTAACCTTACCGAACAGTTACGCTGGCTCGCCATCTTGTTGGAACCAGTCACCGTTTGATGGGTCCTGCATCCCGAATGTCCATAGGTGGAGTAGAATTCGTATCAGATGACAGTCGAATGGCTGAGGTTTGTCGTCACAATGAGGCTAGTGGCACTGGTGTCGAGTGTGTTGTTAGTGGGGACACAAGTGAGGCGAAGCAATTAAGCGATTATTTGCTAAAATCGATGTAGGTATCACTTTACCGTGCGATGATTCGGATAATCAAACGTTTTCACAAACAGACATTCTTCAGCGACCTTTTATTTCCGCGCCTGCACAGTAAGTGATGTTATATAAATGTCTCGGTTTGGCACTACTGAAGCACTGCTTCAGCCTGCGTACGGATACCACACCACCACAGCCAAACCACAACGTAACACCAACACGCATCGAACCAGATCAATACAACCCATGAAATAACTCAGCAAATAAGTCGCAAGCTCCTGAGGATGGACGTATTAACATCCGAAACATGTTGAGCATCAAATAAAGAAATAATAAAGCAAGTGACATCAAGTTGGTCTCTCTTTATTCAACTATCAAGATGATGCACGGTCCAGTAAACATAGATTGGAGTGTATGTACTTATCTAACACAACTTTATTTGATGCTAAATTATACCGCATAAAATCGGTCACTTTATACGCGTTCTATATGATAATAGTAATGTGAACACAGCCACTGAAAAAAGGTTCACCCTATATTTTCCACAGGTAGATCCAAACTATGACAGACCCATACCAACACGCTCCGAATAACCAACTGACATGTACTACACACAAAGCCGTGCTTCTAAGGATCGTCCTATCTGCCCTCCTCGAAATCCAACACTGTTACACACACAGACCGTGGACCGTCTGAAGCCCCATACTTTGAACATTTCAACATGCACAACGCAACGACACCAGAAGAGTAACATCTAAACCAAGCACTTTATTATTACCTTACTTTAGTTTAATTTACTTTTATGTTTTCCCCCTACTGTTGTTTGTTAACCTTTTGACGTGTAACGACGACTATAGTGGTCGTACCGCACCGCTAACCTCTAAATGTTGCATTTTATATATTTATTCAACAGATATTGGTACTAAATATTTTAAACACGTTATATACTCTCCGTTTTTTCCTCTTCAAAATGCAGTTTGTTTCATAATTCTAACGTATTTTATTCCTGTATTATTCACATTTTATATACAGGGTGTGCTAAAATTAAAAACCTAATTCCGGCGCCTAAAGGTTAATTTACTTCCCTTGCTCACCTTATTTTTATTTCGTCCTATAATAGTTGTACTTCAGACACTGAACTGACAAATTATGAAAAATCCAATTTGATGTATTAATAGTGAACATAATAACAAATTGATTAGATCAGTGAACCCACTATAACTATAGAAACTGTATTTTATATAAGATTGCACACTGTATATTTATATGTTAAGTTTATATTACATATAATTTCTACAGACATAATATGACACCGTATATCCAACTATATTAACCTAGACGTAACATACAATAGCAGAACCCATGTACCCCCACCACCCATCCTACACAACACATGCGAGATCTCGTGCCCACCTCACCTCTTACCTCCCCACTGTATACAGCCCACATAAGTCGAGTATAGCTGCTTACTTAGTTTTTTCATTCTCAGCCTGAAGATGGCCATTGTTACGTGCCGAAACATGTAGTACCTTATGTAGTAAATACTGTATATACCTCTACTATCAAATAAAGTTATGTTAGACAAGTACATACACTCCAGTATAGTTTAAGAAAGAATAAACTTATGTTCTGGTGAGCAGACTGTACTTAACTGGAGGACTCCCTAGGTAAACCTCGTGGACTTCCAGTGGTCCGATGACCTTTGGTTGATAAACGCTGTGCCATACCATCATTCCTGACAAGCATGTGTTGTAAAATATTACTTATTATTATTATTATTATTATTATTATTATTGAACGACATACCGTCACTTAATTACAGTAGCACCCAGTCTTAAGACTAACAAGCTATTTTGAGCTGAATTAAATTGCTAAATGAATATTAACTTCAGCTGTCGCCCAGCGGTTCTACCTGTTTCGTTTTGTTTGGTTACACTTTGTTGGCGGTGATTACTGCACTAACACTGTGCCCTGTTTTTATCACACGCTAATAATGTTTATGGTTTACTTAGCTGTGCTCTGCTGTAAAATATTACTGATTTTTAATACATTTGTACTCCTAACTTGGACGAGAAGAGAAGAAATAATCACGCGGAGAAAGTAGCCGGACTCCTCGGACAACACTTTGAGAACTGCTCTAGTAAGGTGTCGTTAGAAATGTTTTGTATTATAAAGTCCAGCTATTCTCCATTAATGTTCGTTTCGCGTTCCGCCGGTTGCCCCACAGCTCACTGCTGACTGCAAGCAAGTGACTGCCAGTTGGATGCCTACTGTAATGCATGTCTGGCGTGTGAAATTCGCTCCATTCGATGTGTGATGTTTTGCTTTTTGGTTGGTCGGCGAACTGGTGTTTCTGCTGCTGGGAAGCCAGCCGGGTGTGGGTGACCTCAGGCAGGGTGGCAGTGCGTGGCCAAAATCGAATATCTAATACGAGGCTACGTTGGTCAGAACGGCTGTATCGCATTGACGTACTGTTCTGAAGGGTGGGTGGATTTCGGAATCCTGTACTGTATGTGAGAAACGTCTCTTGTAAAGCCAGAATTGGTTCAGTTTATGCATTCGCAGCGCTATAACAATGGAGTGGCATCATCCTGTGGCACAGACGTTCGAGGGTGTCAAAATGTTTTTGTTCCTGCAATCTGGCGGTACCAGGTCTGGGCTTGAGGAACTGGGATTGCATCTTATATTAGTTGTTGTGTAGGCTTCAGCCCGACATTCAAGGAAATCGCTTCTGGGCGTATATCGGGCTGGGTCCAACTGTACCGATAGAGTGAACATTGGTAATTTAAAATAAATGCAGTTAGGCTGTGGTGGTTTGTCGTGTGTTTGGATTAAGGCAATCCAGCTTTGAATCCAACACTCTGGATGTCAGAAGAAACTGAATTGCTCCCAGCATAGGATCACTCTCACGACATATAGGCCCAGGTTGTTTGCCAGTGTGTATCCACCGTAGAATGAAATGTGTGCACTAACATAATGTTATTTGGGGCTTCAGAGGGAGCTGCAGGAAATGGCATGGTGTGGAGCGTCATGGCCTGTACTTCCAACAATATTACCCCGCTTACCACATCAAGAAGAATGAAATGGATAGGCCATGTGGTATGTGTGTGTGTGGGGAGGGGGGGGGGGGAGAAGGGGGGCCCACAAATTTTTGTTAGGGAAATCTGAAGGAAAGATTCCACTTGGAGGACCTAGAAGTAGATTGGAAATACTATTAGTATGAATCTTAAGGGAAGTCGGTTGGGAAAGGGTGGACTGGACGGATCTGGCTCAGGATAGGAACAAGTAGCGGGCTGTTGTGAATGCGGTAATGAACCTTCGGGCTCCATAAAATATGGAGAATTTGTTACCTTTTCAAGATCGGCACTGGTCCATGAAGTGAGTTAGTTAAAACTGGGCGATGATTTGAACAACCGTTTCAGCGCTGCTGTCTGTGTTGTTTCTTGTGTGTTGGAACGTTAGGTGTGTGTTGTGTGTGTTGTGTGTCTTTGTGTATGTGCGTTCGTATGTATGTATGCATATAACATGTGTATGTATGTGTATATGTATGTATGTATGTATATTTGTATATACGTGTATATATATGTGTGTGTATGTATATATAATGTGTGTATATGTATATATGTGTATTTATGTATGTATGTATGTATATTTGTATATATATGGTTATGTATGTATGTATTTTATGTGTGTATGTATGTATTATGTATGTTATGTATGTATATATGATGTTTGTATATGTATATATGTGTATTTATGTATGTATGTATGTATATCTGTATGTATATGGTTATGTATGTATGGGGACCGCGGTGGCACAGTGGTTAAGGTGCTGTGCTACAAATTGGAAGGTCGCTGTTTCAATTCCAGATGATGTCATTGGAATTTTTCCTTGACATAATCCTTCCGATCGCACTATGGCCCTGGGGTCGACTCAGCGTCTATCAGAAATGAGTACCAGGAGCATTTCCTGGGAATAAAGGCGGCCGGTGCGTAGAGCTGACAACCTTACCACCATCCTGTGCTGTTGTCATATAATCTAGGAACCTTAACTTCCTGGAACCCTCTGGGCCACTCCAGGCCTGTAACGGGACTGATTTACCTTTTACTTATGTATACATGATGTATGTATGTATGTATGTGTGTGTATGTATTATATATATATGTATGATGCATGAATGAGTCCCGGGTCTTTCCCGGGGGTAAAGCGGCCGGGGCGTAACGTTGACCACCCCCCCCCTTCTAGCGCCGAAGTTAAGGAAAGAGTAGAGCTATACCTCTTCTCCCCCTCTGGGCCTTAATGGCCTGTTTTAGGATGAATTTTACCTTTACTTTATGTATATATGTATGTATTATGTATTTTTGTATATTTGTATGTACGTATGTATATATGATATATGAATTTTACCGTTGCTTTATGCATGTATGTGTGTATATCTGTATATACGTATATATATATATATATATATATATATAGGCATGTATGTAGGTATGTATGTATTTTACGTTGTGTGCATGTTTTTCAAATAAGTCGTTATTGACAAAAGTTTATATTTTATTTCGTCATAATGGATGCCGCATGTGGACGTTTGAAGCTTATGTGTATCCATTGATGTTTGCTAATGGAAGAATACTTTAATCTGCTTACTGCATGGATAACGGAAGCCATGGAGCAGAAGGGGTATGGGTGGGGCAGAAACATCAATATTTTGTCCCACCGGTTGGGACAGCTTTTAGCGTTCTTCCGTGAGCACCAAACATGCCAGCATGAGCGAAAGCAGATTTTGTGGTATTTCGTAACTACTTCAGAGGTATATCCATTGTTTTATTATTATTATTATGATATCACTAGCTGCGTCATTCTGTATGGCCACAACATTCTAGTGCAGTGCGATCGCGTAGCGAATCACAAATTTTGTGCCACACGCCGGTATTTCTCCGGCGGGGATCAGCGAGATCAGTGGAGTCTAGTCAGCAAAACATAATACTGCTTTTTCCCCTATAGGTTCAGCCAGATCATAACTTTGTCATTACTTACTTACGTACTTACTTACTCCATGGAACAGAGTCCTTCTTGAGAAGCTAACCGGTTCTCACCTAGTCAAGAAATTCCCCGCATTTTATGGAACCCGAAGGTTCATTACCACATACACAAGTGCACGCCACCTGTCCCTATCCTGAGCCAGCTCGATCCACTCTATACCCCCACACCCAAGGCCTTCTGTATGAATATTTCGTAACTATATAAATTTCCACGGTGAGGAGTTGTTAGCACCTCGCCCAACCCCAAAGCTGGAGGACCCCCGTTGTCGGCTGTCCGCGACTGCTTATTCAATATATTCGCAGCTACCCTCCATATTGGAGGCCGTTCCTCCATCCGCAACCTGAGGACACGCCATGCCGTGGTGGCAGGGACCCACTTACCCACTTATCACAGCTTCATTGTCATAACTACTAAGAAAATTGTTTCTCTGATAATTTTTCAGAGAGTTAGCAGAAGTTCAGCAGTTGTGTGTTATTTGTGTGTTATTTATGAACATTCGAAGTGTAAATTTTACCAAGAATTGTGTCTAATGGGTCAACGAGTAGAGATGATTGTAGGGAGGTTTTTAAAGGGTCCATATTAACACTATTGCTGTCCGTTGTTTAGAACTTTTCTGACGGCGTGACGTGACGTTGAAGTAATTATACAACACAGACCAGCAAAGTGCACAGTTTTATAAATTAATATCTAATTTTTTTGTGTCTTTTTTCTCCTGCATGTTTCGAAACTCGTAGGTTCGTCCTCAGGGAGACAGTCGTATATGCAGTATGTTCGGGTCTCGAACACGCTTTCCTCCCCACCAGGCTGCTCACACTGTTGCGTGTAAAACATACCGTACTGCATTTACAGCTGTCTCCCTGAGGATGGACCCATGAGGTTCGAAACGTGTAGGGGACAACAGATATTAAAAATTAAATATTAATTCAGAAAATTGTGCATTTTGTTGGTTTTATTTGCATAATTATATCACAATGCACGGTGCAAAAATCATTTAGAAACTTTGATGTAGTTGGGGCCCTTCGGTTTTTCGAGACTCGTGTTTGTGTGCTGCGGTAAGTCTGCATCACAGGCGTTTGTGGTTTATGGATCTACTGTAGTGGTCTTCCCGTCCGCTAGGTAGGTAGATAAAGCAGTCCCGTTACAGGCCTGGAGTGGCCCAGAGGGTTCCAGGAAGTTAAGCTTCCCCGATTTCATGACAACGGCACAGGATGGTGGTAAGGTTGTCAGCCGTACGCACCGGCCGCCTTTACCCCCAGGAAATGCTCCTGGTACTCATTTCTGTTAGAGGCTGAGTCGACATCAGTGCCATAGTGCGATCGGAAGGATTATATCGATGAAAAATTCCAATGTCACCATCTGGAATCGAATCAGCGACCTACCGATTTGTAGCACAGCACCTTAACCACTGAGCTATCGCGGTCCCCTTCCCTTCTGCTGACTTCACTGTTTTCATTATCATCATCGTAGGTACTGTTTACACGTTGTCGGTCAATGAAAGGTCGATCCAGATCTTGTTACGACAAACTGGAATGTACTGCAATGATTTCAGAGCAGCGTCTCTGTCAGAACCATAAAGCTAATATGTACACTATGTATAGTGTCTCAATAAGAACATGTAAATCCAAACCCTAATTGTCATAAATAATACAGAATTTCTGGGACCATTTCCAGTTCATATGCAGCGAAAATTTGTAAGGCATGGCGATCGGTTCAGGCCGTTTGGTGCCCAACGGCTCCGACTCCTGGGGTCGTAGAATAAGCAAGGGCACCGCATTTCCTTCCTACCAACCTACCAAACCAAATACCTGGAATGACGTGTATGTTTTCTCCTCTTCTTATCTTATTAGGAAAAGAACACCAGATGATGCCGGGACAATTTTTTTGTTTATTTTGCCAGTAATAAAACTGACTGCAAGACGCAGTGAACTTCCTTCGTCTTGGGTTTATTACAGCACACTGTTGTGACAACTGACCATTATTCCATCACTCTGTATGCTCATAATTTCTCCACCCACCACCGACGCTGACATTCGATCATGTCCGATGATCAGTTGTTTCTTCAGCCTCAGCGCGCACATCTCACAGAACACAGCGGTTTTCATTGTAAGGACCAGTCAGGGTGAGACGTAATTAACGAACATGGGTCGTCATGTAAAGCGCTGGGCATTTCTGTCCGATCTTAACCACATTGGATTGTATAGATACATGTCGGTGAAACCCCCGAAATATGAAATCTGTCTGGTGAAAATCGCTCTGTTCAATGCGAACAGACATACGTGTCTGGGCAAATGACCAACTTGATGCACAATTACGTTATATAATACGTTTATTATTACAACCCTCTACATGTTTCGAGCAACACTGTGCTCATCATCAGGAGGTCAAATTATATTAATACAGCATGTGGTATAGTATTCTCTGTAAGTGAGAGAATACTGTACCAGATGCTGTATGAATACAATTTGACCTCCTGATGATGAGCACAGAGTTGCTCGAAACATGTAGAGGGTTGTAATAATAAACGTATTATATAACGCAGTTGTGCGTCAATACACCTGATGATATAGTTGTGTTATGACTGTTATATCTTTATAGAATTATTACCTTAGGTTCTAACAAACACAACGGGGATGACGCTCCTTGAAATCAATTTGGTCATTTACCCAGAATGCACGGTCAGCAGAACGTAAAATTCAGATATATGTGATGAATTGATAGTCGCGTTTCGCAAGTGTTTTGCATACGCCGTTAAACATATTGGCGGAAATTAACTGATGGGTATCAGGTGGTAGATTTCCGTTGAGTAAGATTTTATGTTTTCTTGGTATGAAAGTGAAAGCTATCAAAACTTAACGTACATCTTGGGAACACGTGACATTATTACGTAACAATGAAGTAATAATCTGTGACGTAGATTACTATGCTTCTTTATTTTTGCTTTTAATTTATTTTTCATTTATTTTTTCACCGTAACCACTTCTCTTTCCAACCTGGATCCATGTGTAGTGGCTGAGAGAAATTTGATTGTGTAACGAAAGAGCTCTGTTGGGCGGTAAACTTCAAAGTGACTTTGTCGGTTTTGTGCGAGAGTTGCTGCTGCATACCGACCACGTTTTTGTAAAGAGGAATCTATATTCGGCCCGAGAATATTAACAATTACTGTGCGGTATATTGATCCTAACTATGGTCTCTGTGAGTCTCTGCAGTCACAGGTTAATAACCCGTGACCAGAAACCGCTCTGGATCGTCATTTAGGTTCAAAGCCCCCATATCTGAATCTCCCTATGGGTCTTTAATTATTTAACGACTGTCTTTCGACTACAGAGTTTGCATGTTGATATAGTCGACTAAAGGACGGTCTTGAACTTTTTTGGCCTATACCATTATAGTGTCTAAGCAGACTGCACAGACACCTCGAATTTAGAGTAACTAGGGTATCTGCTATTTAGGCACTCGCCTGGATGAACGCTGACTGAAGGAAACAACGGAAAACTGAAGTCATGGTAACCGTAGGCGTAGGCGTTGAACGTTACGGCTAAATACACCGACCATGGATGCAATAGTGGGGTTTAAAGTGGCCGGAGCATGAATCCCAGTACTCACCCCTATCCAGCTGTGCCTTTATTCCCCCACAAATACACCGACTATGCGTGCGGTAGCCGGGGTTGAAGCGGCCGGGGCATGAATCCCAGCACTCACCCCTATCCAGCTGTGCCTTTATTCCCCCACAAATACACCGACCATGCGTGCGGTGGCCGGGGTTGAAGCGGCCGGGGCGTGAATCCCAGCACTCACCCCCTGTCAGCTGTGCCTTTATTCCCCCACAAATACACCGACTATGCGTGCGGTAGCCGGGGTAGAAGCGGCCGGGGCGTGAATCCCAGCACTCGCCCCTATCAGCTGTGCCTTTATTCCCCCACAAATACACCGACTATGCGTGCGGTAGCCGGGGTTGAAGCGGCCGGGGCGTGAATCCCAGCACTCACCCCCTATCCAGCCGTGCCTTTATTCCCCCCATAAATACAACGACTATGCGTGCGGTACCCGGGGTTGAAGCGGCCGGGGCGTGAATCCCAGCACTCACCCCCTATCCAGCTGTGCCTTTATTCCCCCACAAATACACCGACTATGCGTGCGGTAGCCGGGGTTGAAGCGGCCGGGGCGTGAATCTCAGCACTCACCCCCTATCCAGCCGTGCCTTTATTCCCCCATACATATTCTTAGCATGGTGGGAAGAAGTACTGTAAGTACTTACCTTATTTTTCTTCTGAAAAACTTATCAAATATTCCGTCCCATCATTGGTCTTCAAACGGTTTTCTTAGTACGACATAATCACGAGGTGTACAATTTTATTTGTATGCATGTTTCGTGGCACAACAGCCCCCATTGGGCCAGGGCGTCCTCATTATCGAGACTTCATGATCACACTCAGACGCACCACACTTGGTGGGACTTCTCTGGGCGAGTGATCGGCCCGACTCGGAGACCTCTACCTGCCAACACACAACACGCACAACAGACAGACATCCTTGCCTCCGGCGGGTTTCGAACCGGCAATCCCAGCAAGCGAACGGCCGCAGACCCACGACTAAGACCGCGCGGCCACTGAGATCAGCTTTCTTTATATGTAAACTGTTTAAACATTTCAATGAAGATTAGGATATCATGGTTTAACCCTGTTTTTAACCAATAAACGTTTGCTGTATGCACGCACTAGACCTAGACTAGTTATTCGTCATACAGGGTGATTCACAATGGAACAAAACTCAGATATTTAGTCATAGATCACGAAGGGATGAACAGAATGTGATAATATTGACAGGACACATAGATACATTGTTTCACGTTGAACAAACTGACATCACACCTTTGCTGGAAGTGACTAGCGTCCTCCGCCAGGCACATCTGGATGCGGCATTGCATGTTGTCGGTAGTACGTGTGAGAATCGTGCTGCCAGTTTGCCCGATTTAATTTGCAGTGCTCTGTTTCAGTGCGTCAGCTGTGCTTGGTTTGTTGCAGTACAGTCATACTTCTGTGGTTAAAGGTAAAGGACGTACGTAATTCCAACATTATGTGTTACAAAGTGAATTACAGCGACAAAATATGAATGAAAATTGAGTAAAGAGAAAACCAACTTGATGCCACTTATTTTATTATTTATTCAATACTCATTCAATGCTCAACATGTTTCGGCCGTTAATACGACCATTTTCAGGAGTCTGCGACTAACTGGTTGT
>Ga0123357_10005570_pt1 | contig 15119 bp, 14 predicted proteins | sample TergutEmb28metaG_FD_89873 | JGI IMG/M metagenome (GOLD analysis project Ga0123357, IMG submission 89873) | Embiratermes neotenicus P4 segment gut microbial communities from Petit-Saut dam, French Guiana - Emb289 P4 | ecosystem: Host-associated > Arthropoda: Insects > Digestive system > Gut ... | reverse complement strand
AAGGTCGGTGACGTTGCCGTAGAATGGTAGCGGGATTTTATGTCCTGCTTCTTGGACGCAATATCCGGCAAAGTCTGCACACCAGGCTTCACCTTTTCCACGTCCCCAGTATTGGATGAATTTCTTTGCGAGTTGTCCAACATTATTCTGAGCGTTCGATAGTACAGTCATTTAATATGCACCTTCCTTACCCATATCGTATTGCGGGCAGTCGGGACAAGGTGTGTCTTTCTGGTCTTTCGGCACCTTGAAATCTTTTCCCTCTTCACCAGCCGTGTAGGTTTCCATTTCTTTCTGTTGCTCAGCTTTAGTCATGGTTATCATCCCATTCGGTGTCGCGTTCTTGCATATCAGCGTGTCCATCTTCTGCTTCAGCGCGAGCGTCATGTACTTCTTCAGCGCGTTCTTCTTCAGGTTGTGCAACTTCTTCAGCCGCTTCTTCTACTGATGATTCAGTGATTTCGGCTACGATGTTATTGTTTTCTGACTGCTGAATTTCGAGTCCCATACTGTCAGCATCTTCATATGGTGCTTCTGTTACTTCTGGTGCGGATTCTGCAACAGTATCCAAATCGTCTGACGAGTCTGGATTTTCGGGCCACGGGCCATCAACAATTACTTGCGGTTCACCCGTTTCACCACCTGAAAACATATATTGGTCAAGGCTTCCCATGTTATCCTTCTATCTTATTCCTAGTAGTTCCATTCCAACCAGAAAGTTGGAACGAGTTTGTACACTATCGAAATATGTGTACCCTTCCATTATAGCACGTTTAAGCGCACGCATGAGAGGATTTATTCTTTCGAGCATGAGTATATTTGGTCGTATATCATCTCGAATTAGTGTGAACGTGGGATGCTCTTGGTCAGGTATCTTACGGTTCACATAGAAATCTCCGCGCTTGTAATCTATCCACACACCGTATTCGATATTGTTGAATACAAGCGAGTAATGGAAATGCGCGGTAGACGGTTTGTCTCCGATAAGTTCTGTGGTATTATTGAGGAACGAGTTTTCAAGTGCGTATTGTTCGTAGCTGGAACCAGAGGTGAACGCACCAATATTCGTAGCTTTCGAGTATTTACGGAATTCTGCATCGTCAGCATATTGAATGGTAATTGAACTACCACGATATTTATATGTCTTGGTCTTGCCCTTGGTTGGTAGCTGTAGTCCCCACTGTGTGAAATATGGGTTGACAATATCTGCGGCATTGGCGAGCATGAATACCTTAACTCGGTCATTACGCCGGTCAACAGTTTCCCATAGGTTCATTAGCCTGTCAGGCTCACCCTGCAAATAGGGCGGCACGCGACGTTCCAGAATGAACTCGTCGAATACTATCATTGACACTTTAGCAAGGTTCAAGCCTTTGTAGCTTTGGGCTTTCGATAGGGCAAGGAAATAACCGAAAGTTTGCCATTTCGGTTTCTCTTTATCAGGCACTTCTTCTGGAGATGTTTTGCGTATCTGCATAAGATTTCCGAGTGTACGCAACTCCCATTCTGGAAACTCCTGGTTGCTCTCAATCTGCGAGAAGAATGAACCCGTATCTCCCGTCTTGGAATCTTTAAGCTCCGTATCATAGCGTCGTAAATAAATCCATTCCTCTTTCTTTTCAATCCAATTCCGAACGGCTCTTTTTGTAAAACCATAAGTTTTTCCTAACGAACGCGCACCAACAATAATGTTGACGGGTGAGGGTGAGCCCAAGAGTCCAGAAGGGTCATAGCGTGCAGATTTAGGAATACCGACATTCCCCATTATGGATGCACCTTTCCGTTAGCACAAGCGAAAGTCATATCACCCGGAATTGACGTGACCGTTTTCATAACGATGTTTGCACCTAAACCGCAACCACCGTAAAGTATTGTACCACTTGTTCCGTTCCAAAAAACTAACCCTGTGTGTCCTGCACCGTTTGCAGGTAGCGAGTGTCCCCACCCTGTAGTCAAATTATCGTCGGGTATTGAATAGAAGCTCACACCTACACACGGCTGACTGGAAACGGTAACGCCGAGTGCTGGTGCGTAATCTGCTGCCACATCTTCACCGTTACCTGCACCACCATATATTCCACAATACTGTTCAGCGTACCATGCTGCAAGTGTTGTGCAACCGTTAGCTTGATGGCCCGCTGTTGAATTATATCCACACGGGCCCGCCACATACATATATCCAGACGTGATTTGATAAATGTTATTGTGACTGTTCATGTATGAAACGAACGCCTGCCGTACAGCATTAGGGTCAATGCCGTTAACAGCCGGTGGATTAGTGGGCGCACTTCCACCGGCTGTTCCCGACCCCTCCCCACTCCCGTTATCCAGAATTGTAACGGAAGAATTACTTGTCACGTTCTTAATCCAATCACGGTCAGAACCGTGTGATTTGATATAAACGGTACCGTCGGGTGCTGTATTTGTTTCGTCGTACATAACCATAATCTGCGACTGTGGATTTCGCAGAATATGGTTACTAGGTACGGCAGACATTACAGTGCAATAGTTGTTCCTGGCATATACCAGTTGTAATCCTGCATGAAATAGAAACCGGCTGTAGCATCGGCCACAACGGTTTGCAACGTCAATAGAATCGAACCGTTAGGGTTAATGCCACCCGGTGTGAGATGCAGCGTCAAAATTGTGCTGCAATTCAACCAGGTCGGGATTCCCTCATTAGTATCGGGAGGATTACCCTGGTCAACGTAAAGGTTGATAGGAACGTCGATACGCTGAGGCGTGTCAATAACCATATCGGTCATATTGTATTCACCTAAAAACAATGGCGTATTGTAAGGCAAATAAAAATCGAACCTAGAATTAGTGACGGGGTTTCCGTCTGCGTCCGCAAATTGCGGATTCACGTTATTGGCCAGAACGAGTTTCCAAGGGTTAATCACCAACAGATTACCTGTCGTGCCGCCTTGTGCATCTACAAGAATCAACTCTTTCATTACTGGCGCGTCAGGAAATTGTGCGTTCTTAGATGCCAGAGGCACCAAATTCATCGCACCATAAGCTTCCACAACATTAGCAATAGCACTAATGGTAACATCATTACCATCCTTGAGAACTGAAACATTCTCACCAGCAATAATATTCAACGGGTCGGTTTCGCCCGTGTTGGTGATAGTGAACGTGCCTGCTGGATTTTCGTCCACACTAATACCATTACCGGCCAGAATATCCACAGAAGGCCCTGTAGGAATTTCACCCATCATCTGAGTGAGAACCTGCTTCAATTGACAATTAGTTACATTCATTTTAGTTCCATCCTACTATTCCAGTGCTTGAAAGATAATATAGACCAGGCGGAATTGCCTGAAATACACGCACTCCTAACAGAACTCCCCCACCAGCCGAGGACATATAATATAGTAATAGCGCGGGATATGGTGTGCCACCTTCATAAGCGGGCGTTAACCAAGTTAGCCCATCCACATCATCCATATTCACCATTATTGGAAACTGGGATATGTCCCCTCTGAATACTGCGAAATATAAATCGTTGGATGGCAGCACACCTATAGTTATCAGACCGCCCATAAGGTTAACACGTTCATTTACTGTATCAACAAACACAACGAAATTAGTGCCAGCATTATCATTTACGCCCTCATAAATTACAGGAACCATAGTGTTCGCGACTGTGAAAGTACCTGTAGGATTTTCGTCCACACTAATACCGTCACCAGCCACCACAGTTGTTGTATTACCGCCGCCTGACGGTGGCATTTCTGCAAGCATCTGTTCAAGAACTTGCTTCAACTGACAATTAGTTACATTCATTATTTTCTTCCTTCTATAGGGGTGTAGTTACTATACTATCATTTATGAATTGAACAACGAATGAAATACCCTCTGGGCCCGGCATATTAGGTATAGAAAGTTGGACAGAGGTACTAGTTCCTGTCGAAAATTCACCCATTGACAGAACATCGCTCATTACCGTTACAGGCTTAGTAAAATCGAATTGTATGCCAACCGCCGGGGCCATATAGGTTTGTGGTGATAACTCTTGTAGCATCCCACCGGGCCAAGACAAACACATTGTTATTAGATAATTCCCATCAGATAACGGCTCGCTTATAATATAGTCATTTAGGTGTCGGTAAACTGTTGGCAATTCTTGTGGTGTTGGTGTTGGTAGTTCATCTATCCGCGTGTTTACATTTTTAATATCTTCCTCAAGTTTATCAAACTCACACTCGCTGGATTTCATAATCTTTTCAGATACTGAACGCAGCCAAAGTATCCATTGCGCAAGCCGTGCCTGCTGGTCAAGATAGCTCAGCGAATTGCCGAATACTTCGGGAATGTTGAACCTCCGGTCGAGAGGGAATCCTGTCACCGGGTCGTAGAATGGAAAGAAACCAGCCACTATATTTTCCTTATCTTAAATTGGGTATAGCGACACGCTAAATGCCGCTAGGTCGATACGAATACTATAATAAGCGTCGGTATTATTGTGGTCGCCGTTGCATGGGTCGTCAGGGTCAAATGATTGCCCGTCAGGTGTAGTCCAAACCATTCCGTTAATAAGGAAGGTCGTATCAGTGTCTTGCAGATGGCCCGCTGGCGGCCAATTGAGCGGGAGAGAGGGCATTGTGATTAAATCCCATGAACCATCAGTATTAAACCGTAGCATACCATCTTTATTAGTTGCAGGATAAGTGGTGGGACGCAATCCTTGATTAGTGCCCGTTGACCAATCAGTTTCCCATTGTGCAATACCACCCGGATATGTAGGCTCAGGCCAAGTCCCAATTAAACTAGAATAACCACACGGAATAAGCACAGGTGATTTAGGTGCAACAGGTACTTGTTGACCGTTAACTGTAGCAAGCCATGAGCGTGGTGGACATATCTGGAAAGGTACAACTAGTCCCGGATGCTGAATGTCTAACGGGCAGTTTAATACACCGCTTTGATAAGCTATATTTCTGGCAGAACTAGCAGCATACCAAACAGAGATACTATCTATAGGTGTCTTTGATTGGTCAGGATTACCGTATCCAGGTGTACCGATACCACTAAAACAGTGATAATCTTCAGCAACAGCGTAAACGAAACTACCGTCACTCATTTCAACATTTATTGCACCGCCACCGATAGGATTACCGTCAATATCGTGAGCGTTCATAAACGCAATATCACTTACATCTGTAAATTGCCATAGATTAGGCACCACACTACCAGGGCCAACTATCGTAGGGGCGCAACAAGTATTACTAATAGTGTAAGTGCCGGTTGCGGTGTCATATTCCACGTCAATACCACTTCCTGCTTTAATCAGGTGTGCAAGCTGGTTTTTAACGTCATCGCAGCATTGTTCCAAATCCAACACGGCCTGGTGGTCACTGTTAGTAATTTCAAGTGAACCGTCGGGATTAGGTGTTATGGTAATCCCCGGGCCAGCTTCAAGATTAGAGCTAATTGTCCAAGTGTTTGTGGAACTGTCATAGGTTGCTGTGATACCGTTTCCACCATGAATTAGGTTACTCAGCAAATCCAACACCCACGCCTGTAGTGCAGCAAGTTTCTTATCGAATACACAAATCCAGTATGCGATTGTTGAACGCAAATACTTTATCCATTGAGCCAACATATCGAGTTTGCGCTCGTAGTTAATTCCCGAGTTGAGAATATCGGAAAGGTCGGTGTTGAATGTCCGGTATCCGATGTTCATTCTATCGGGTGAAAAGTCCCCACAATTCGTGCAGTCGCCATCATTAAAATTGGCGATGTTGAATTGTGGCCCGTCAGGCAAACACGGGTCGGGAGTTGTCCCACAAGGATTGCAAGGTTCACACGGGTTATCAGTCATAGTTCTATTATACCACCTTACACGCCGTTAAAATGGTCGCTCCATAGTTGTGAGAAGCATGGTTCGAGTATCTCGAACAGCATATTGAGCGGATTCATATATCCTTGCAGATAGTATTGCATCATCTGAAATCCGAGCATATTAGAACCGTGACGGTTTTGGACATATTGGGTTAATGATTCTGTGTCTTGTTCTGTTGCGCTATGAACTTCATTATCTCCAAACTGTCCTGTGTTCCAATAACCATATCTTGCTCTGACTGGTGTTGTCCCTGCTTCACCTTCTGGGACGCCACCTGCGGCAAGATTAGATTGGGGCGCGTTCGATGCAACAGCGTCTGAAGCAGAGTTTTCGTTGCTTGTTCCATTAGCTTGTCCTTGATTAGTGCCGCAATAGGTTGTGTTCATATCCTCGGCGAATGGGTCATAATTCGGGTCGGCGAGACGCTTGAACACTGGGTTGAGTAGCGGCATATTTTCGCGCATGGTACGGTTCAGAAAGAATACAAACATCTGTATTGTTTCCGCTCCGATTTCGCGCATATAGAAATGGTCACTGATTAGGCGGTTCAGTACGGGACGAAATGCCTCATCGTAAATAGGATAATCACACAATCCAATATCGTATCCGTAGGAATACAAATCCATGAGGCGTGGCCCGAATGTTGTTTGCACAAGACTTTGTTGTGACGGTGGGCCGTAAAGATAACGCTTAGAGTCAATTGGTACGGTGGGCGCACCAATATCTATACCACAATCATTTGCTGGGCCGTCGTCCGGCAGCAACGGAATAATTCCACACGGTTCGTCAGGAAACCAATTTTGCGGGTCGCTGAATTTAGGTGTGGCTGTGCCTGCACAAGAATCTAAGTTAATTGTCATCTGTTGCCTCCTGCTCCACCTTCAACAGCCGGGTCGCTGTTCTGGTCAATATTACTGTCGGGATTTACTTCTTCCATTCCCTGTTCAGTATCATCATATGCGTCTGATTCACCGGCCCAATAGCGCACGTCCATATCCAAACCGAAACGCTCGTTGACTTGTTCACAAAAGCGTTGCCGGTTATATAGACGTGACCTTCGCATGAGCATGATTTCTTCATCATTAGATTCTACCTCGTTAGTGAGTAGTCTTTCACGCTTTTCAGTGTTCGAGTTGTCAATACCCAATAGTGAAAGAATTTGATTAAAAATACGGGCTTGGTCGGCAAGTAAATCATGTGCGACGTAAGGTGCGAGAGCTTGCTGCACTGTCAATTCCAGAGACGATGCAGCACTATTGTTTTTCATAATCAGCGGCTCGTTACCAACAACCTGTTGATAAAGATGTATTGCATCGCGCCGCTGGGTTTCGGGAACTGAGATAATGTAGGGCATTTTCTGCGCCCGCATATTCATGTCAATTGTGCGGTCAATATCAGCCAGTCGATATGCGTATGTCATAAGAATGGGCAATATTGGAATTCTATTCATGTTGTCCCACATAACAACAGCGTCAGGTTTGTTTACAGTAAGCCCATCTCTGTGTGCTTGAGTCCAGAAATAAGCGTTACGAATCCAACCCCCACCGCCGTTAGCAGGAATAAAACGCACCCTATTAGGATTCCAATACAGGTTAAGCCTGTTAAGAGGGGTTGCTTGAGCGAACGCATATGCACCAAATCCTTCGTCACCTTCGCCGGACATATCGAAAAAACCACCAAGTCCGTAATCCAATTCACATAGTTCGATAAAACGTGGGTCGATACTATCGGGAACATTAAGCCACTCGAACGAAGCAATAGCTAATGTACGCAAACGGTGCAACCAATAATCGAATGTGACGTTATTGGCGTGTGCTGTTTGCCACGCTCGCGCTCGCGTGTAACCTTGCATTGCCACGTTAAGGGGCAGCGGTTCGCGGCCGTCCGGTAATACCTTCTTGCCCATAATTCACCTAATAACTGTATCCTGGCACTATTTCGTTATCGGATAGTGCTGTTCTTCCTATGTATGAGGGGTCGTTCCATATCGTAACGCCTTTCTCTAGTATACCAGATAGCACTTGACGGTCTGTGTCGCTTCCAAAACTCGATGTAATGTTTACATTCTGGCATTTCCAGTAACTGAATTTCGTCATACAACCTAGGTTAGAGGGTAATTGCATAAACTCTTGTATCGCTATTCCAAAACGGAGGAAATAATCACCAACAATATGGATAAAGTTCGGCACCATTGACTTAATCATAAGCCGTAATGTTGTGGTTGCAGCACCAAGTCCAAAACCGTCACCAGCCCTGTTGCCAGATTGAGAAGGTGGTGCTATCTGCGCTTGTTGAACAGCGGCGTTGATACCCATGATGGCCATCTGGTAATCGCCGCTGACGGCGAATTGTGCGAGTGCTTGATTATTGTCTGCCACGTTGACGGCGGCTCCATACGAAACGGCACCTTGCGCAACGTTGGACACACCTTGAATGATACCCCCGATGATTCCACCAGGTTTTAATCCACCGCGAGCTATGTCAGCACCGAAATCACCAACAGCACCAATAACACTATTAGTCATTCCTGCATTAGCATTAGTCATCGCGTTATTGAATTGTGTTTGATAATTGCGCGTTCCTAAGTCTTTCTGCCATCCGGCATTGGCATACGAATATGCACGAGTATATGCTGTATTTGCGGCGTAAAGCTCATAGCTATTATTCAATAGTGAAAGCTGGGGCCAGTTGCTGAACCATAGCGCACTGTCGAGGGTATCGCCGTCATAGGTTAGCGTTGCACCGAATTGAATACCGCCCGCACCTTCCCATGACTGATTGACGGTCACGGGCGTTGCGCCGTTATTACCATATCCAGGAATCCAAAATCCAATACGAGCGAACGGCAATACAGGATTGGACACATAATTTATTTGGGCTGAGGCAGACGAAAGCAATTCGGGTTTATAATATGTAGAATTACCGTCTGGCCCATTAAGTTCAATCACCGAGAACGGATATGTAAGGAGCTTTTTAACCTTCTGATACTCTAATGGGAGGTTATTTAACAATGATGCTATTGGGGTGAAACCGTGAAATGTTTTACTTTGTCCGTTGGTGGGGCGATAAAATACTTGTTCGCGCAGTAACGGTTGGTTCACCTGTCCAGACATATTCATGGCCTGTGGTGAACCGAGGTCAACAAATCCCTGTGGAAATGCCCAAATTTGTTGAATGTTGGTACTAATCCACGGGTATTCACTAATTGCGTAAAGAAAAGCCTGATAAACTTCAGGGGTCATTGCCCAAATCTCTGCGCCTTGAGGAACACCTGCCACAATACAACCTGCCGATGTTTGCAGATTCGGCGCTTCAATAGTACCGTAATCACCCTGCATATTCACTGTTGACGCGAAGAAAATCAGCGGCCCACTACAAACTTGTTTAGTTCCGAGAATAGCTGGTGGTGTGCCTCCACCGTAAATAGGATTGTTTGTGCCAGGGTCAAGTTCACCAGGATTGTTTGTTGCACCAATAATAAGTGTTGCGTTCGCGGTTACTGTTGTGTTTCCGCTGCTATCTTTCTGGAAAAACTCGTAAGTGTATGTGCCGTTGGTTTTTCCCTGAATTCCTACACCGTTAACACTAAACAATTGCCCGCTGCTGTTTGGTTGTTCACCCGAATTTATTGGCACACTTGGCCCAGCATCTGTTTCCATGTACCAAACATCAACACCCGGATTAAAACCACTCACCATATATTGTGCAACACTTGTTGGTTGTGTTACTTGTGGTGTGAACGCTGCTGTTGCCGGAGGATTACCTACGGTAATAGTTACTTGAGTGCAGTTAGTTGAGCCAGTGGGATTACCATATTCGTCTGAACCTGTGACGTTAAAAAAGTAATAAGTTGTGGACGTGGGATTGTTTGGTTCTTGAATCATTACAGCATCAAGTTCAAGAAAATTACCGTTAGGGTCAGCTTTCACGGAACCGGACGGTGGAACGGAATAATCACAGCCAATAGCCGCCTGCATCCATACCGTTGAATTAGGAATAAATCCCGTACCAGCGAAATATAGCATATCTCCGCCATTGGCGTGAGTTGCACTAGATGTAACATTGCTCACGATATTGGCCCCAATTCCAGAGTCACGGCGCAATTAGATTGGTCAGCATATAAATTCCATGCGTCTTGTGCTACAGGTGCCAATACTGAACCAACATCTAAGCCTTCGTTAGCTGACTGGTAACGTCGCAGCGATGCCGGGTCGGTTGTGGCGTTGCTATTAGCAATACCTAAATGTCCGCGCGTGACAAACGCTTGCCCGAAAACGGTTGTGTCATAATATGTTGTCCAGGTGTCAAGCTGCACAACTATCCTTGTTGTGTCTGGCGCGAGATACTCAGACGCTGTAATGAAATAGTAGTATTTGCGATGAAAGTCACCTTCATATGTGGTTTCGATATTACCGGGCGGCAGGATAGGGTTGTCTACGACTATGTAGTTGAAATTCTGTACCACGTTGAATCGAATACCGAGGTCAATAGGCTGACCCGGGCGGATATAAGTATATGGGAGATTGTCAGGCATTATGAAATCGGTTGAATCCAGGCCAGCGAAATAATTGTCTTTCATGGACTGGTCTGTCCAATTCACCACGTCGGCGTAATCGCTTCCCCAATTAACTCTGTGAAGGTGCAGGGTAGTGCCAGGCAACCATACTGCTGACGATTGCATGGCACTACCCCTTTCCTAATTTAATCGGTTACTACGCTTCGCCGATTTCCAGGTCGCCGTCCTCTTCGATGTTACCATCATCAACACATGACGGTGTGTCAATAACAGCAGGAGGATTAGCTGTCATATCGTACACCGACAACGGCGAGCTTGTACCAACCACAAACGGATTATCAACCGCGTGGCCAGCAATTTGCAACGGAGTCATCTGCTCATCGGTTGCGACGTGCAAAATACCCTCAGCAGAAATAGCGGTATTGGTAGACCAGGGGTTACCTGTCGGGCAAATTGTCCACTCGGTAGACTGATTAGCAGTACCTTTACCACCATTCAATGTATATGGTGTCAGAGTTGAACGGAATTCAACCTGCCCACCAAGAATAAGACCAGTACCGTTAGCGACGTTGAGCGCCCCGGTAATCGGGTCGGTGCCCGTCCATGAACCATCAGGTGACTGACAAGCAGAACCAGGAACAAACGGGCCATAAATAGTTGCGGCAGACGGACTAACCATGTTAATCGTTTCCCTCGAATCAGGTCGCGTTGAGAAAAGAACAGCGTTCACGAAACGTGAGCAACTGTAAATACCCCAGCGGTGCAGCCAGTAATTAGTGACAAGGTTCTTCGGATTGAAAAGCGACGTGGAAAGCACACGCGTATCAGCAGCAACGAACCATTGCGGGTCGGCAAGCAACGCCTGCGTCTTATAAGGCTCGTCCTCGTCAATAAAATCGAAATGGTCAACAACAACAAGACGACCCAGGAAATCTGCCTTTTCCATATTGAAGGCAGCGGCCAACACGTTAACGTCGATATTAGAAACCCATTGCGGAGTTGCAAACAATACCGGGTCGGTTGTGTTAGTAGGAACGCGCGCCGCGTTATAGTCACGCGACATGAATTGGAACAGCAACAGATATTCACGAATCTTCTGAATCGTGTCCAGGCCAACAGCACGCTTATCGGTAGCTGTGGCAATATCGTCAACGTTCACATTATAGAAACCGTCGCGCTTCTCATACTCGCCAAACAGACGACGCATAATAATATACTCGTCAACTTGGTCAGACTTGAAAGGCAACTGAAGCATCCCGCTAATCAAATTAGCAAGACCGCTCTGTGGATTAGCAAACATAGCCTGACGCAACAAATCCTCGGAAATCGAAAGCTCATAACGGTCTTTACGATTCTGACGGTGGAAGTTTGCCATAAGTTCAGGCTCTTCGATATCGAACACATCGGTCGCGCGCAAATCATAACGACGTGCCTTAAGCAGGTTGTATGCGATTTCACGAATCCATGTCCCATTCTCAATAACACGTCCAACCTTGAACTGTGCCAGGGGGTTCTCGAACATATTATTGCGATAAATATCCAACACCAAGCCATTCAGCAACGTGTCAATAAAGACGTTCCAGTCAAGCCGGAATGAATCCAGCGTGTTGATAACGTCTCTGATATTTCCTTGTGTAGCATGGGGAATCCGCGACTGATAATCCAGTGGGGCGGCATCCCATACCATATTCATAATGCGGTCATTGCTGAACGTACTCGCCAATTCAAGCGGGGCATTTGCAACCATTACATTAACCTTCCTATTCTAAATTGGCGTATTTCGTCCGCCGTTATTTTGTCAGCCTCGGCGGGTGCCTCTGGCTCAGCGTCCTTTGGTGGATTAGCATTTTCACCAAGGGCGACACTCATCTTATACAATTCCGCCTGCAAACGCACCTGCTCAGCATTAGCGGTTTCGTATTCACCGCGCAATTGTGTCAACGCGGCAGCAGACCCGGTTTCGTAATCACCCCAAACCTGTTGGAGTGTTGAAACGATACCGGGTAGGTCATCCAAATTTTCTGTCGCATTGAGAGTTGCGATTATCTCTTCCATTGTGGCCATTATGCGATATATCCTGCCGCTGCTGGCGCTTTAAGTTGCGCGTCCGTTAGGCTTGACGATTTCATAGAACCACGGCTCGCTGAACGCGCACCATTATTTTGTTCACGGCGCTGTTCTGGACTACCGGGGTCATCATCATCATCTTCCCATCCCGATTTTTCGCGGCGAAGCATTGAACGCCGCTCGGGCGATTGCCGCCCATTCTCTCTAATACTCATGTTATCCTTAAGTTTAGTGGTGGGGTTGAAATAAATCAACCCCACCGGGGTTTAACAGCTACGCAATTTCGTCTCGCCCGATTGGTCAATCGCACCGAACTCCGTGAGGAGTGCCATTCAGTTTATGAAGCTAGCGAAAGTTACTCACCGTTAGCTTCTATTATACCACGCTATCGTAGCGTGTATGGTCTAGGTTCTAGTACAACACCACCTGGAACTGCTCGTGGTATTAGTTTTCCGCAACCTGGTATTATGTTTCCATTTTCATCGAGATTGTTGAAACCGATATGGAAGTTCTCAAAATTACAAAGTTTTTTAACATTATCTGGCATACCCGCACAAGCAACCGTTACTGGCCCATTTAAGTCCCAAATATATTGCTTAGCTCTCAAGTGCCTGGCGCGAGTAAATTGTCCTTCAACTTTCCAGTGACCGAATTTCTTAGAGTCGAGTGGAATATTGTCGGGCCAGTCGAATCCCAATAGGTGCATAGAATCCGTGTCGCAATAAACAAACCTATCCCAATTCTTACTAATGGCTTCGATAAGGGTTTTTCGAGCGTAGGCCGTGACGTATATTGCAACAGGCAAATATATAGGGTCGCGCAATTCTTCTTGAGCTAACTCGAAATCAACAATTCCATCTCGCATTACAGGTATTCTTGGAGTCACGTCTGGATTTGTGCCGAATTTACCGTAAAGCGAATTGAGCATAAGCTTAGCAATTTCTCTACGGCCACCTGTTGTTGACTCTTTTTCAGCACGCCACTCAGCAATATAATCGTCGAATAGGCCGCGAGCACTTGAAAACATATATCCCCCATTATATGAAAGCACGTCCACCTCGTATGAGTCGTAGAATGTTTCCAGGTCGATATTGCAGAGAACCAATTTCACTGGCTCGTCAACGTGTTCAACATATTCATGAAATCCATATCCCCAGTTACCCTTCAATTGAATCATTGGCACCTTGTCTGGCTTCAGGTCGAAGTAACACGTCAATTCTTGAACATATAATGGACGGTGTTCATCTGCCTTATACTTGCCCTCAAATCGTATTGGTGTGCCAATCGGGTAATCGTATTGCAGCATCATAGATGGATACATACTATTAAAATCCACGCTGATTCCATCGTAAACGTCAATGCCCTTGTATTTAGGGTTGACGTAAGTAAAACCACCCTTGTATGCTTGACGAAGAAAGTCGTCAATATCTATGTTGACGACAGGAAATAGTTTATTCCATCTTGATTCCTTAAATTGGGATTTATAAGCGTGGAAAGCGTTACTACCCGCTGTGAGTCTATTGAGTCCTTTATCGAACTCGATAGCCAAAGCACGCGCAATAATAAGCACGTCGTTTCTGATGTAACCAATTTCTTCGTTGGTAAGTTCGTGTCCCACGGGTCTGAACTCGTCATAATCTAATTCACCTTTCTGTTCATCGTCGGGAAGATTGAACGCTTTGGCCACGCGCTTAACTGACATTGGCAATAGCTTTAATGAATCCTTGAAGCTGACGAAACCGCGCTGTGTGTGAATTACTATCTGATAAAACTTACCCGACTTGCTAATGAGCGTGGTGAACTCGCCACGTTGCAATTCCCACGGCTGAACCTTCATATGTTGCCATCCACGACGCATAAGCGCGTCAATGATGAATTTACCGTCATAGGCGAGATTATGGAAATATATGTCACCTGTCAGCTTCCACACCTTATTTATGAATGATTCAATGTCTATACCGTATTCAATATTGTCAGGCAATTCAATATCACATAATGCCCACGCCCAAACCCTACAGTCAGACGGGTTTGTTATTGTCTCAAAGTCTGCAACCCAGCTCATCGCATATTACCTTTCACGTTTGCGACCGAATCAACGCGCGATTCCCAGTCGGTTACTGGAGCGAATTCAAGTGTCTCTGGACGGTCATATTCAAGTTCACCTGTTCTCTTGTTGATTCTTTGTTTTGGAGGATAATAGATTTCCAAATCTTCCATGAAACCTTGACGCACCAGCATCCAAATCGCTTTTTCGGATAATCCAATAACCTTATCGGCGGCTTCAATTTCACCTATTTCTTCCAACATTAAAGCCATGTTGTAGCGATTGAGAGTAGCTTTCTCGCCCCAGTTTGTAGGTTTCCTGGCTCTTTCTGCCCTACGGTCAGCCGCATTTGCTGATAGTGGTGGTTCACTAATATCTGGCGGCATGAATTGGGTGTTTCCTATACCACGCTGACGTGCTGACTCGGTTCTCCCTTTGGGGGAATAGGTTACACGAGCCTTGGCTTCTGCTTGTTGTCGAATTGAACGTTGTGGGCCTAATTCCTCGGGCGTTTTAAGCCTGTCTATTCGTGCGGCAAATGCCCAATTCGCCTTAGACCGGCGTATGGTTTCAGCACGAATCGCTGATAGCTTTGGCTTTTGATATATATCACCACTCTTCAATACAACAGTTCGCGTCTT
>Ga0123357_10005569_pt1 | contig 15122 bp, 7 predicted proteins | sample TergutEmb28metaG_FD_89873 | JGI IMG/M metagenome (GOLD analysis project Ga0123357, IMG submission 89873) | Embiratermes neotenicus P4 segment gut microbial communities from Petit-Saut dam, French Guiana - Emb289 P4 | ecosystem: Host-associated > Arthropoda: Insects > Digestive system > Gut ... | reverse complement strand
TTTTTTCAGTCCAGGGAAAGGGTGGTAGTCCGACGGGGCCAGAGCCGGAGAATAGGGTGGGTGATCAAGAGAGTGGAAACCCAGGTAGGGCAGTTTCTTCTGGGTTGCAAGTGCCCGGTGAGCCGAGGCATTGTCGTGCAAGAACAAGATGCCCTTGGTGACTTTCCTGCAGCGTTTTTCCTTCAAAATGTCCTTCAATTGCACCATCAGAGATGAGTAATACTCCGTGTTAATAATTTGGCCTTTTGGAAGATAATCAATGAGGAGGATGCCGTCTTGATCCCAAAAAATCGAGGCGAGAAATTTTCCAGCGGATTTTTGCACTCGGAATTTTGGGGAGGGGTGTGAGCCGCTATGCCGTCACTCCATTGATTGTTGCTTTGTCTCCGGGTCATAGTGATATAACCAGGTTTCGTCCATGGTCACCAATCGCGACAGGAAATAATTTGGATCGCGCCGAAAACATTCCGAAAGTTGCTCAGACGACTGGCACCGTTGACGTTTTTGATCCGCGTTCAGGTATTTCGGGACCCACTTCGCGGAGGGCTTCAGCATGTTCAAATCTTAATGAATGATGGACCCAACCCGCTCACGTGAGGTGCCCAGTTGCTCAGCTATTGATTTAGCCCAAATCCGCCGGTCTTCCAAGATTAGCCGGTGAATTTGATCAATAATCTCCGAGGTGGTCACTGTTTTGGGTCGTCCAGGACGAGGCGCATCACAAGTGGAATCACCAAGTTTAAACTGGGTCACCAAGTTTAAACTGGGTCACCAAGTTTTTGACGGTGGCATAAGATGGTGCATTTTCCCCTAATGTTTGTTACAGAATGGCGTGAATTTCCTTCGGCGCCTTGCCTTGTAAAAAAAACTTGATGACAGCTCGAGTCTCTATGTTGTTAAAACCGCGCGCGTCGCCTGACATGCTTCCTTTCAGCCTATGTAACAAGAAAGGACTTACAATTCGGCACATGAACAGGTCCCTCTTTCCAACGACACTATCGATTCCGTCCTACGACATCGGGAAGTAGGTCAGGCTAATGACTTATCAGCACCCCCTCGAATCTTGCCTTTTGTTACCTGAAAATAGAAGCTACACTCCTGAGGTTTGAGGGTAGGGAGAGTCAATTGCGACTCCTTGGCCCTCATGATGTAAGTTGTTGAATTAATTATCATTTTTTTATTTAAACATTGGTTGTTGATTCATACAGTAAGGCAAAAAGGCTCCTCGTTCTCAATGCTCTCCGCAGTTTATGTCTTGAGCAAGCCAGAAAAATATATGAAGTGGTGGATGCAAAACCACAGTCATTTTTAGGGGCGTTCTCAAAATTGCGAAAACGACTCTTAGTTTCTTCATGTCTCTCTGTCTGTCATCCCTCCATCCGCATGGTACAACTCGGTTCCACTGGAGAGATTTTCATGAAATTTGGATTGGGGTATTTTTCGAAAATACATAGAGAAATTTCAAGGTACATTAAAACCTGTAACAGCTACTTCACATTACAATCAACATACATTTTTGGCCATATCTTGCTCAGTTCATCCTAGAAAGAAAAACGTTTCAGGTAACAGTTGTAGAAATAACTGAAACACACGTTTCATGTTCAGGAACTTTTTTTTCGAAAATCGCACCTTTTATGAAATAAGGTGGAAAACACCGTAGAGCCGGACAGACCACAGATGACAATATGTCGCATGTGAATTTCATGCTTGATAACTAAGGCTGCAAACACACACTCAGAATATGTAATAATAATTATTGCTTTCCCATTGTAACAATGGTTGCAAGAGAGCGCCTCTATGTTACGTACACTGAGTGTCTTGACATTAGATGACGTGGGTGGTCATTCCCCCGCGTCGGCCGATTTACTCTCGGGCAAACAGCCTGCGTTATCCATGTATAAGAAGATATGGAGAAGAGATAAATCCAATGGCTTTGCCGGGGATCCAATCACGATTACCCGGACGACCAGCCTGTAGCCTGTCTGCTATACGGATTATGCTAGCCCGTCTCCTGAAATCACTTGCCAATGCCGTTTTCATGCAGCAGGTTTTGAGAAAGTTCATAACGCCTTCACGTAATTTAGACCTGTATTTGGTCCAAACTGTAAATCACCATCGAGTTTTAGTGTGGAATCCCAATACAAATTTCATCGAAATAGAGGTGAGTTACTTTTTGTCGTTTTTGATTTTATTAGTTTATCGTGGGTATAAATCTAGTATTGGCAGAATCAGTTACGGGAATGATCTGCTATCCGAAATGTTATCCGTTCCAGTCTGGTTCAATTTAAGCAACCTCACACGCGCAGACAATTTTTCTCATCTTTCCTTAAATATAAGCCATTTCGAAAAAATGTTTCATACCTATTTAATTACACACATCAATACATGCGCGCGCGCACACACACACACACACACACACACACACACATATATATATATATATATGCGAATATTATTTAAGAAGTCTAAAATTTACATTAAAACATTTAAAACGCTCCTACATGTTTCGATCACACGATCATCCTCAAGGAGCGTATATTGCTCCTTGCTAAAGTTATAATTTAAAACATTCAATGAATTCCTTCGTTATGTTAACTTCGGTGTTGTGGCAGCATGTCGTGTTTTTGCGTGTGAGTCGTACGCTGTTTAGAATGAGCCTGGTTATGATTGTGCTTCGTATGCCGTGCATATATATATATATATATATATATATATAGATGTGTGTGTGTGTGTGTGTGTGCATGTATTGGTGTGAGTAGTTAAATAATCTACAGAATGCACGGTGAAATGATAAAAATAAAAATGTTCCATACTTATTTTCCGATCATACGACGAGTCTTCTTTTAAAGGAAAACATGCAGTTCGACTTGCTACACAACAGAAGTTGAACTAGAGTGAAACTGACCAACCCAAACCGCGCCCAACATAAGCAACGCTAAATTCGTTATAAACGCTTTGAGCATTTGATGAGATAAAAGTATCTACAAACAGACATACATTGTTATCGCATTACGGTTCATTCACACACTACGTGCGAGCACCACATAAAATGACTGAAGCACATAGATAAAACAGTTACACAAACCCATAATATGAATGACGCGTTCTCCGATTACTTTTTTTTTGTGACATGCACAAGGGACCATAAAACATACAGGCGCCAAGTCAACAAGATCAAATTTTATGTCACAATTTCGTTACTGAATTAACATTATGAACCACAACATTTAAGACTGTCGTTCAGAACAGACAGTAGATCATTGTATTTTGATGAGTGGTAGCAGAAGAGAAATGTGGAGGGCAGATGCAATTAATTCTGTTTCTTAATGTATTTAACATTTAAAACCTACTGGTCGCTGTGTATACCATCAGGTCTGACATAAAGAATTCTACATTCTGCCCACACAGTGTATTTATATGTTTTATGGATCTCAGAAACAACTGTCTTTCTTGATACAGCATAAACTGACATGTTTTCATAACCGATACGGACAGTGTTTACTGCGCGGTACGTGCTGAATGTTTAAATATATTATAGGATATTACTATTCTTGAAAGGATTAAAAACGCTTTATCAGCCAGCATATTATCCCATATACACTCAATTAGCCAAGAAGAAGTAAGTCTTTATATATTAAAAGTAGAACTGACAGAAAAATATCACTCTTTGCACTTCGTTTTCCGGCTGATGGCACAAAATTATGGCAGATATGGACAACTAACTTCAAGTAGTACAGTCAGTCTTGAGACACCAGTAGTCGCTCAGCTAATCAATACATCCTCCGCAATTTATGCTCTCATATTCATTACCATGTTCACAACAGCCCACACTGCTCCATATTATGAGAAAAATAAATGCATTCCAAGCACCTATCCTGTGCCCCATTTATTCAGATAAACTTTAAAATTATCTTCCCATCTAAGACAACGTGTTTAAAGCTGTCTCTTACTTTCAGGACTTCAGATGAAACATATTTACTTATTTCTGTTCTTTCCCAGTTACGCTGCAAGTTCCGCTGCTTTCATTCCTTCATAATTTGATCATCCTAATAATGTTTGTTTAGGGTACAAATTATGAAGCTCCTTCAGCGTCTTGTTGCTTCCTCTCGCCTTATTCAAATATTCTCCTCAAGTACTCTGTCAGAAAATAAAAACAAATTTTCCTGTATGAATAGCTGGCTGCAGATACATAAATGGTAGGTTATTAGCTCGCGGCTGACATGTTGTGAAGAGGTAAACAAATGTGTGCAATACGCAATGGACGGTGGATACATGATGCGTGGGAGGGAAAAGAAATGCTTACCGGAATCTGAGAGGTTGGAACCCTGAAAGAAAGGAACCACTTGAAAGATCTAAGCTTAAATGATAAGGCAATATTAAAACATTAAAAAATAGGACTTGAGGAGGTAAACTGAATTCAATTGCACCAGGATAGATGGTTTGGTTGGTATCCCTGAAGGAAAGAAATCGGTTGAAAGATCTAAGCTTAGATGGCAAAAAATATTAAAACACATTTTTTTAAAAAATAGGACTGGATGGGGTAAATTGCATTCAATTGCATCAGCATAGGTAGATATTTCGTGTTCCATTAAACGCGAAGAATATTTGGACTAACAGAGGATGTATTCATTTTTTAGGAAGGACAATTCTGCTGAAAGTAGTGACGTACTGTACTTGTAACTGTTTCTTACTTTGGGGGAGAAACTATTTTAAAATAAATATTTGATAACAAAGTGTGCAAGAAAATACTTGGACTTAACATAGCTTTCAAGCCGATGACGTTTCGTACTGCATTTTACTGACACGAAATCATTCTACTTTAGTTCGGAACGCTGAAATTAATTTGCAATTGGTAAGCTGTCACAACCCAGGATACTATAATATTAACTTGCAAGCTGCATGAAGTCACAGTCCAGAACACCACAATATTAAATTGCAAGTTGCATCTGTCACAACCCAGAATACAACAATGTTAACTCAAAAGTTGCATGCTGTCACAACCCAGAATACCACAATGTGAAAAGTGAAGAAAGAAAATAATGTTTATCTGTACTGACACACCATTGTATTGTTGAATAAATTACACTATTGGTAGTCTAATAAAAGCATGTATAAACTGCAGTAATAGGAACAAACAACTACACAGTGAAGTGAAGAAGGCCCACATCTGTTAAAGCATAATACTACAGCATGGGTTATGTGCACATACAAACAAGACACCTACGAAGGAAAATATTGCATGCAAGACGGGTAGAGGGACAGGACAAACAAGTATCTCAAAACAAAGGCTAATGGACTAAAAGAACAATTCAGAGGGTAAATAACAGAAACTCCAACACATTGCTTGTAAACAGCACTGTAAGGGATGCGATAAATGACAGGAGATAACAAAAAGATCTGCTTAGTTTAAGAAACGAAAGCACCATGCCTACAACCATTATAGACTGAGGTATGCTGATACAAACAGCTACTTGCGCGGATACACTTCAAATATATAAATATATATGCAAGTTTTATGCTGTCACAACCCACAATACCACAATATTAACTCGCGAGTTGCATACTGTCACAACCCACAATGCCACAATATTAACTCGCAAGTTACATACTGTCACAACCCACAATACCACAGTATTAACTCGCAAGTTACATGCTATCACAACCCACAATACCCCAGTACTAACTTGCAAGCTGCATACTGTCACAACCCACAGTACCACAACATTAACTCGCAAGTTGCATGCTGCCACAACACAAAACACCACAATATTAACTCGCAAGTTGCATACTGTCACAACCCACAATACCACAATATTAACTCGCAAGTTGCATACTGTCACAACCCACGATACCCCAAAATTAACTCGCAAGTTGCATACTGTCACAACACAAAATACCACAACATTAACTCGCAAGTTGCATGCTCTCACAACCCACAATACCACAATATTAACTCGCAAGTTGCATGCTGTCACAACACAAAATACCACAATATTAACTCGCAAGTTGCATGCTGTCACAACCCAAAATACCATAATATTAACTCGCAAGTTGCATACTGTCACAACCCACAGTACCACAATATTAACTCGCAAGTTGCACGCTGTCACAACCCAAAATACCACAATATTAACTCGCAAGTTGCACGCTGTCACAACCCACAATACTACAATATTAACTCACAAGTTGCATGCTGTCACAACCTACAATACCACAATACGAACGGTGAAGTAATAAAATAATCAAAGTTTTTTTATTGCCAACTGATGCACAAGAGAACTGTTTTAAAAGGAGTACTAAAATTTACATTAAAACAGTGTTTTAATGTAAATTTTAATACTCCTTTTAAAGCAATTCTCTTGTGCATCAGTTGGTTATAAAAAGCTTTCATAAAAGCAAATGCACGGTACAACTGTGAAATTAAGAAAATGATGTTTTTTATTATTTTAGAATAATTATAAGTAATATATAATAAAGTTATATGAAATACGGGTCCATTATCCTATTCTATTAGAAAAGAAACTCAACGAAGCGCCTGATGTCGAATCAAAGATTTTGAAACATATCGTGCGTGGTGTAACAGACTATAACAAATATAAAGTGATTTTATTAATCCGTGAACAGTACCTGTACAAGTAAACAGCGTACAGAGCGATCGAAAAATCAGGCAACCCATATTCAAATATTTATTGATGGCTGTAAACGAACTAACTTATCCAGATTCATTATACATAAGTTATATAAAAGGGTAAGAAAGCGCGTAAACCGCGCAAGTCACGTAACTTTGAAACACACTCGCGCCACTTGCCTTTGAAACGTCGAAGTATAAATATGCGTTCTCCATAAATGCAATGACATTTTATTGCTCACAGTTACCTGGTATCTCATTAAGAGAATTAGTTTAGGGATGCATTTTGCGATTTTCTTGTGCGAAACAAATCGCCAAATCTCGTTTTTTGAACCGTTTACTTTACACAGTAACCGTGAAGGACAGAAAGCTTTTCAGTCAAGCTTCGTCTTTAAGTGACAAAAATGTGGGCAACGTTTTCAAGTCACTGAGAAGACTTTATCAAAGTGTACAAGAACTTGTACAGAAAGACACAAAATTGTATATATATATATACATTTACAGATCATGTAGGTCATGCACAAACTCAAGCGTCCTGATGAAGAACTACGAATTCAGTATTTCAGACGATGCTTCATCCAAGTGGGGCAAAGACATCTTAGAGAGAGTTTTCTATACTGATGAAATATAACCTCATTTTAGGGCAAAATATGCAGTGCTCAAAATCCCCCCCCAACACCAAGGACAGTTGCACTCTTGAAATATGTGAGCAGAATGTCGTGGCTCTCGTCGGAAAATAATCGGCTTTATAGCAACGGTAATAACAGAATATTACCGAGCCCTAACGACGAAATGCATATCTTTATTAGGAGCTGGCAAACGGCTGCGTCTCTTCCAGTAAGATAAAGCTAAGGAACGTGCAGTAAACTCAATACCGCTAAAGATGCGCGGTTCCTTTGGTGATACCTCAGACACTTGTGGCCTCCGTATCCAACATAAGCGGATTTATATTTCGGGAGTTTTTAAAGAGAGTGTTAGAAGATATGAAACATAGTATTCGTGTGTGCATTTCAACAATCAATGGAGAAACTCTTAACCGTGTTGAATCAGACACAAAAAATGAAAGTCGCATTCCTAAGAGTGATGGGTTTCTCCATCCCCCAATATAAGATTGCGTCTGTTTTCTTATTTTAATTTACTATTTGACAAATTTAATAAATGGGATTCGTAATTTTTCTGTCACCTGCATTTTATATATATAAAGGAGTATACATAAATAGCCATATATTATCCTGTTGTCAATATACTGAATACACAAAAAAGCCTACTATGCTCGAATATACAGATAGAATGAAGGCGACAAGAAATACATACAGAAATTTGGTACAGTAGCCTCCTGGGGAACAAAATAGATTTGAGGATATCTTAAAGACAGAAGTGAGCACGCGAGGTTAATAGAACTGCCTCAGGTTCATGTTCAGTGGCGGAATCAACTATCCATTGTATTCAACATTCTGGTTTTGAATGCGAAAGCTTATTCAATTATTTACAAATACCTTACCCTCTAACATACTTATATATAACTTTGTGGGAATTTAATATAGCAGACTAAGTTCAAGTGGGTTATTATTACCTTTGTGTTTGTTACTTTACTTGGCAATAACCCCTATATAGTTACAGTCTTACTTCAAATACGTTGATGGACAATTTGCAAACACAGACAGTTTCGATCGAATAAATCTAGAGGCGGGCCGGAATAGGGTAGTCGGGCTGGACGGTCCGAGGATCGAATCCCAGTAGGGGCGACATTTTCCTCACTCGTCCTCTGGGGCCCACCCAGCTTCCTGTAGATTGCGTATCGTATCTCTTTTCCTGGGACAAAGCGGCAGAGTTCTGGTGTTGAACACACACACCCACATCTAGTGTCGATGTTAGAGAAAGAGTAGAGATATACCTCTACTCCCCCTTTGAGCCTTCCTGGCCTGCTCTAGGGTGAGTTTTACCTTTACCTTTATAAATCTGTAGGGGTCTGTCCTGTTTTCCTGCTGACGTAACACACGACTACGTGGCGTTTGCGGAATTCAGTCCACGTTAGAGATGCTAAAGATTGCTCGTTTGTAACTTCCAGTATTATGTATTAACTTTCGTGTGTAATGACGTATGTGTTCATTTACTGTAGTTTATTTAACAACGGTTTAACTTCGAATTGTTAAACGATACTGAATAATGATTTCAGACAACGTGAGAGGCTGCCAAGCAAAGATTTCCTGTGGCTGCGCTTGTAGGTTAGCAACATATTCTGTCGCGACGTGACCTAGAACACATAACATTTACACGCGAAATGTGTGTTGTAAAAAATATATTATTAATACGAATTATAAAGCAAAAAGTGAGGAAATTGCAAGGACGCGAATTTCATAATTTGTTCTATGCTTGCGATATCTAATTCCACATTTAACAGAAGCTTACAAAATATCACGCACGTGGCAACCTATGCACAAGAACACTTCAGACAATAAAGTCGTAAAGCACAGAACCACAATACCTAGATTAATATCGTCAATGTCAATACAGAAGATATGAAGAAAATTAGTCTCGAGACTCGTAAAACTTCCCCACTTAAACACATTTATTAGTCATGAACATCGCGTGTGGCCGTACAAGATAAATACCCCTTTAATTATTTATTGCCAATTTTAATGCTGTTTCCTCATCTACACACACCTCCCAACACATCATTTTCATTTGGATTTCCCCCCAGAAATATTGTCGTAACATTTGAATTTTTCTATATTTTCCCTACTTAAAAAAATTTATTGTGGTGACACATTTCACGGAATTCATGAAGGTTCTTATTTTGACCTAGTGAATTCCGAAGGTTGTAGGAATGAATGGTAGTGTGTTCTGTGCGATATAATAACCTGTGTTCTCCTGCCCCTTTGCTCTGGGCGATATTAAATTAGAAAAGCGTTCCTTCGTAACGACAACGTACTTGTCTTGCCTAACGTGTTGAAGATATGCATATGTACATTCTCATCCAGAAGACAGACGTGCAACAGATCAAGGATGTACAGCATATCCATTGTACAAACCCAAGAGGAACAAGTAATGTTCAAATGGTTTGTGTAATCTTTCAAATTTCATTCACAGGCATTATAAATTTTTATTTTGGGACGTTGCAAGAGTTTTAGTAACATAACATTCCGTTTAGGACAGAAACCCATTTAAAATCATATATTTATTTGCTTTACAATTTACGTAGGTGTAAAAAGTTAAAGCAGTCCCGTTACAGGTCTGGACAGGCCCAGAGGGTTCCAGGAAGTTAAGGTTCCCAGATTTCTTGACAACGGCACAGGATGGTGGTAGGTTGTCAGCCTTAGGCACCGACCGCATTTACTCCTAGGAAATACTCCTGATACTCATTTCTGTTAAAGGCTGAGTCGACCCCAGGGTCATAGTGCGATCGGAATGATTTTATATCAATGAAAAATCCACTGACACCAGCTGGGATCGAACCAGCGACCTACCGATTTGTAGCATAGCACCTTAACCACTGTACTACCGCGGTCCTCTTAAGTAGATGTACCAAACGTTAATAATGAAGCGACATTGATAATATGAAATTCTAAGTTTCAATGATTTCAAATATTCGCCGACAAGTTTACTCCCTTGTTCAGATATAACCTTGAAATTAGTGTGAGGGTCGATGAACAAAGTGTAACAGTCTCCTTGAAGTGATCAACATTTGTCACTCACTTTGTGACAATTCAAATAAATGTGAGGTCTAGAGAAGCAACACATTAATCTCCATGCAATGCAATTGTAAGTAGTAACAAGACGGGACCAAGAACAGTGCCCCGCAGAACTCCTTATCGTCAGTTCACACCTCTGGAAAAAGAGGTAACTTAGGCACACTTCGTTTTATACATCCGCGGCATCTGCACCTCTTATTTTATTTGTGACAAAAGGATTTTTATGGTATGATCATTGCTGTTTGTTTCACAAAGTTTATATATAGTGCATATTTCTCTCCGACGTTTAGTGTGAAAGAGATAGAAACTAAAGAATGCAGCAACTTACACAAGAATACTTCAAATATTTGCAAGGGAATGAACAGGAAAGACAAAACAGGCAGATATAGCATCCTTGTTGTAATGAACGAAAAGTATTCATCGTCCAAATTCCAAGTGAAATGAATCGAAAATGTGGGACGAAGTGACTAACACTAAGGATAAATATAAATACAGCAAAGTAGCAAACGGAAAGACAAAGACACTCGCAGAACGATATTGTACCAATGAGCGAAGAGAACAGAATTTCAGTAAGTGGATTAAAAAATAATAAACACTTTTAATAATTCATGAGGATAATATCTCCATGTAGCAGAGTCCTTTTTGAAAAGCTAATCGTCAATCAATTTCCTTAAAAAAATCCAGCCTTACATCGAACTTAAAAGCTCATTTCATTATTCAAAACAGCCAACAACCAGTTCCTCTCCAGAGGCAGACGAATTCAGAAAATCGTTAAACTAAGGTACTGATAAAATACAATGCATTAAATAAGAGAATTATTACAAGATTCTTTTTTATATATACACGTAGCGACAATAAAAGCAGGCATTTCAATGGCAACACCAACTTATAATATGGTCTTCCGGGCAATACTAACGCGTCGTCACGTAGTAACAGGTTTCTAACTACCCAAAATGTAAACGGTGTGGTAACCCAAAAGACCACGGCAATCGTCTTGTTTAAAATATGCCTTTTCAAATCCAGAGTCGCGACCCAGATCTTGGGTTGCGAGAGCCTTCTAATGGTTCGTGAACTCCAAAAATAAGCAAGCAAATCTGACGTCTTGAATTGGGTGCCGAGTAGATATTGGTAACAGTTTTGTCGTAAAGTTGGCGTGGTTTAAGATGTTGGGTCGTGGACAATAAAATATTAACACCTACGGGTGTAAAATGTGACGATTAATGTCGTTTCATGACTTTAAATTCTGTTTATGCAGTACACGTTCGGGACTCAGTTTTGCAACTCTCTAAAGGGTACGAACCAGCTTACCTAACACATAGTTTCCCTACATTTCCCCACGCTCTGTGACGGCAGACTTGAATCTCGGACTACAAATACATTTCCCTCGCGGTTTAATACCTAAAGAATAACGACTTGGATCACAACATGGCCTACTTCAGAATTTTGAAAGCAGTATTTAGCTTACTTTCTCCCATATCAGAATGTAAAGTGAATCGAGCACTTAATCAGAACACAAATTAAATAACGGGAAGAACTAGAACAAAAGACCGAAACAAAATCATAATTAATGAATGTTACGCATACAAAAGCGAGAACTTTTTTTCCGGTGCCTAGCACCGGTTCATAAATACAAGTACAGGGGTTGTGGAATTAAGGCTCAAAGAATTCTAAAGCCCGGCGTTAAATAGATGCCAGCAGGGCTTCAGAAATGCACTGACCGTCGGAATGGTGGTGAATGCATGTAGGAGTACCGAGAAACTAGAGGCGGGTAAAATTTTTAGAGTTTCTAGTAAGTATAATTTGTTTTTCTGAAATGATGTTCATACAGGGGCCACTAGCAGGAGTGACACGTACGTATTTAACACGGTGCACAAACTGCAGCGATTGTTAGGGCAATGGTTTAACTACAAAGCAAACCAGTTTCATTCCTTGCCTCTGATTACAAGTGTAAGAAATCTCATCACCATTATGCCATTATCAGATCGCACAAGAAAACAGTTTATCCAGCACCATATTTCACCTGTACATGTGAAAACAGAAACCCTTTTTCATTTCCCATGCCTTTCGAGGCACGAAAACAGCTCTGTTGTAGCCAATAAGCCTATGTTTATTCCTCTGTGTTCTGTCAGCGAAAATGCGTTATAACCAGAATGACTGAACAAGCGCGCCGCCAGAATTTTTCACTGGGGGGAGAGGGATCTGAGGCCGAGACTATATATTAAACATCATGATATAAATGTAACTGCAACATAACAATGTTTCCAACTGCATTTATATATATATATATATGTAAATATAAGGAAATATTCCATAATTCACACGTCTAATTTTACTTAAAAGGTCTAATCTTCTTGGCTTTTTAATTCCATCTAAGAATTCCTAAGATTTTTATTTTATTTTTCAAAATTTCAGTATACTAGAAAGCAGTCGATTTCAGTGGCTGATTTCCGCTGAAGAGTTAATCACGTATAATGTTTTATACAATTGTGTCTAAAAGGTCTTGTTTCATAAATTTGGATTTGATTGGGGTCTGCAACCCGCCAGGCCCCCTACCCCTTTGGCCTTCACGCCTGACGCTGAATGTTGTGTGGGCGTCTTAACAAAATACCATAAAATTATAAACCTCATACGTTTTAGGGTAAAAGGCCATCAGTCTTCCACTACTTACATTTACAGCAGACGAGACGAGCGACCACTCACTTAGACTTGAACAGGAAACAGATCGAAATTTGCTTCGATTTCTTTTATGGCAAAGAGAAAAATTTGGCCGTGTCAAGCACTATTGAAAACTGGCCATTATTTCTGATTGGTAACTGAACCGTCTATGTTTAATCGTCAGGGTTACAATATGCTAAAATATGGAATTTCAGAAATAGTTACTAACGCCACACAAATAACTTAACCATGATTTATTACTTTTTAGAAAAACTGTAATATAGCTCTTTCCTTCCAAAAGGTTATATTATTTCTAACAATCGTTCTGTGTTTATACCGCTACAAAAATTCAAGTGACACCGAGCAGTTAACTGGAGTCACGTGATATTTCGTTGCTACAGCATAACTAAAGCTAGGGACCGTAACCGGAAACAAATAGTTTCGTAAACAGACCCCTTGGTCACTGTTTCAGAATTGGCCTTTTAATCAAACCGTACAATAATATACTGGAATTTTAAATTTAAACAAAGGTTAAGTAACGGAAACATGAAAAGTTTAGTTTATAATTTTTCTTATCACTTAAAATTCAGCATTATCAGATAAACACCTACAATAACCTCCCTGATCATTTGCATTTTTAAATTCATGGCTGCTATCCAGTGTTTGCCTACGGTATTATTACCCTCAGTGCTGCTACTGGAGCACTGGCCTTCAATCGAACATTCACGGTACACCCTGAGAATTTTTTTAGTTCTTGAAGTACACTTCTGCAGAGGATCGCTCTAAATTGTCTCGTTGAGTAACCAACTTTGGCACCCTCGTGCTTCTCACCCACTTCTGCCAGCGTAAGATCTTACTGTGAAGCCGCTAACGCACAGCTCGTGTGAAGGGGAGCACTCTAAAAGTTAGCGCAGAGGCAGAATTCTTTCTCTACTTTCCTCCTTCTTTCGTCTTTCACTTCTTTTACTTCTTCTTACTCCCACTTCTTTCATTCCCTCTTTCCAGACGTTGTCTATCTTTTTTTCTTGCTACCTTTTTAATTCCTTTTTCGCCTCGTTTCTTCCCACACGCTAAATCCCAACTCTTAGTGTAATGAACTCTCATATAATCACAGATAAGTGTATATATATGTATATATATACACACAGTTACGATTACCGTCTTCTGGGATTTGAAGCGGTGTAGTCCTATTAGATACGTTCCCACGTTTCGGAGGAAAAACGCGGCCTCCTTCATCAAGGCGCATTTCCTAGCAAGACTGTCTTCTCTCATCGGTCTATTCCTCCCATAAAAAGAACTTCGTTCACGATTTTGCAACAGGAAAACGCACAAAACTTTGTCCGTTAATTTGCTGCCCGGAATATCTGAGCAGTAATTCAGAGTTTCGACTCAAAGTTAGCTGATGTGGTGAACCCCGTATTTAGGCTCTCGGAAGACCCCTTACCACCAACAACAGATGTCACCCATGGAGACAAGCCAGTAGAAGCCGCCAATGTGGCGGCCAAGTGGATAAAATGAGTAATGTCTACAGCTATTCGGCTAACACGAATTTTTCAAATGTACATCAAATACCAGAGTGTTGTGACAGAGACAGGGTCGATTCTCCCAAATACGGAAGCCATCCGCCAAAGTGGGTTTCCTCCGATTGCAGAGGCGTTGTCTGGGCTCAATCCCTAATCCCTCCCGACATTTATCCAACCAAACTTCTACTTCCCACGGAATAACTAACTGATATGAAGCCCCGTCCATAAGAATCAACATCCCTTAATCTGAAAAAAATTAAGGACCTAAGCCAAGACGATCAAACCCGATAGCAAGCACATCTTCGCGTACTATTTATAAGAAGGAGCTTTTTTAATGTCAGCTGTATGTTTCGTGCGCAGAATGGTTTAACAAAATACAAAGTCGCGCAAGACTGCCACTTTGGTTAGCTTTTAATTTCGGCTGGCTGGATGTGGGTATAAGGACTGGATTGGACTGGTCCAGGATAGAGACAGGTGGCGGATGCTTGTGAGTGCGGTAATGAACATTCGGGTTCCGTGAAATGATATGATATGATATGATATGATATTTATTTAACCGCAATTGGGTTGACACCCGGTGGCAGCATTACACGACACATTTACAAACAGACAGTACACGAAATA
>Ga0123357_10005568_pt1 | contig 15123 bp, 8 predicted proteins | sample TergutEmb28metaG_FD_89873 | JGI IMG/M metagenome (GOLD analysis project Ga0123357, IMG submission 89873) | Embiratermes neotenicus P4 segment gut microbial communities from Petit-Saut dam, French Guiana - Emb289 P4 | ecosystem: Host-associated > Arthropoda: Insects > Digestive system > Gut ... | reverse complement strand
GCGCGGGGGAAAAATCCCCCCCCACGCCCTCCTGTTTTAGCCCTTATAAAGGCAGGGAAATTTAATTTCCCCCCCCCCCCCCAATACGCCTTCATGATGATGTGAGTTTAAATGGGGTCGTTATGCCGTTGTTGCTCCAAACATTCGTAAGGTCCTTTGCCCCTCCCCCCCACCCCCCAGCCCGCCGCCATGTGCGGAAAAGTAATTCGGAGGACAATCTGAATCCACGTCTGTGTTAAAACAAAGTCTTCTACCAGACTTAACACATTATTCAGGTCAAAATTCCCACACTTCTTACAACCTTGACTTCAGAAATTTATGTTCAAATTCTCAGCTTTCCGAATGCTGACGCAGTAACATATATATATATATATATATATGTCACACTGTGTTTCCGAGTGATGGGTAAACTGCTGCAGGTGTCAGGTGAGAGAGAGAGTTTCAACATTTCCTACAAAACAGGAAGATGTTATGCCGCATGCCGTTTTCTGTAACAGCGAGGCATTTTATCGGTAAAACAAATTTTGCAGATGCCGACTTAGCGAAGATGGGACTCAGGCTGCGGTATTATTATAAACTTAGAACCGTCGTAAAATGTAACTTAATGAAACAATATCACCAGGTTCTAACGTTTAAGCGGTTGCATATCAATTCTACCCCAGCATGCAAAATAACTTCTTACATTTCTACAATAACGCAAGAGTATCCCTTTATATTCAAGCACGCATTTTACATTTATTCTACTTATAAGGTGTATATTTACCGATGGCAATTGTTAATACGTACAGACTGTTGTTCAATTTTTAATTTGTTTTAGATAAACTATAAAATCAATTGACTGGTAATCCCTTTTTAATTACCTACAAATTCTGATCACCTGATATTGTTATTTAATCGCTACTGTTGCATCACAATTTCAATTTAAATTCTATTTTCCGAAAAAAAAACCGGGGTCAGATATTTAAGAGGGAATCTTCATGTTAGATGCTACAGAAAAATAAAGAGCTTAAAATTGGCCCTATCAATGATGTTGCACGGTAATGATAATAACATATTATCACAGCAGACTAAAAAGCCTTTTATAACAAGTGCGCGAAAAATGCAAAGACAGACGTAACCTATAACTGGAGAGGATTAAAGTTCCACGTAAATTTAATAGTCAAACAATTGACAGTATTCGGGCCATCTGGACTCAGTCCCAAAACTTCTAACTCAAAATTGTTAATATCCATTTCTATACCAGTCTAAATAGTTTCTGCTAACTATGCAGGACATGTTTTGAGCGGAGTGTCGGACAAAGAGAGATAACTTGGCCATCCAGTTTATGGGTTGCGTGTCAAGGACCGAAGTCCTCAATTCCTAAAATCTCAATTCGTGAAATCCCTGAAACGGAGAGGCCATGGCCTGAACAGGAGCTGAAGCACCATAGAAAGAGAAGAAAAAGAAGGAAAGTGGGACGAGTAGGAAGAAAAGAATAAAACGCAGTATTTGTTGGCGAAGTTATCCTACAAGATAGGAATATACATATACGCGTAAAGTAACAACAAGGTACGTTCGTGCAACCATTGTTGCCGTGGAAAAACAATAATTATGACACATTCTGAGTGTGTAATTGCAGCCTTACGTATCCAGTCTGCAATGTGCATGCGCCATATTGTGGTCTGTGACCTGCCCGGCTCTACAATATTACCCACATTATCTCATAAACGACAAAATTTTCGAGAAAAAATAATGAACATGAAACGTGTGTTTTGATTTCCTCTACATCTTTTTTCTGAAACATTTCTCATTCTAAGAACCGAGCGAGATGTGATAAAAAATTTGTATTGGTCTTCCGTTTTAATGAAGCTTCCATTTTCTCGATATATTTTAAAAAAATACTTAAATACCAAATTTCATGAAAAGCCGAGTTTTTCCATGCGGACAGACGAACGGACAGGCGTAACGAAGCTAATAGCCGCTTTTCGCAATGTTGCGGAACCGCCTACAAATTACACGTGTGTTTTTCTTGTTTCAAATGTATAGTTCTGCCAGCCAACCTTCCCCCTTTTTGCTATAATTACCCTAATGTTAAGATGAGGCTAAGTAGCCCCAACTGAAAACCTTCTTGTTGTATTTTAATGGAATTTTAAACTGAAACTGAATCCTCTTTTTGCGGTAGCCACAAAAATATTCGTCCACGCACATTCATTCAAAATGTCCGTGGCGCCTGAAATTCAGCTGCACGCAATACACTCATTCACCTGCCCGAATCCCTCCCAGAACAGGCAGTAGCAAGATGAACAGCCCCTGGACTCTATACCTCGCTTGCTAACAAACACGGTAATTGCACGGTCTTGAATTCTGGATTACAAGGAACGGGTAGAAAATTGAAACAGGAGCCTCTTTCAAAACGCGGTCCCGATATCCTAACTACACAAATTGAGTATAAATGTGTAAAATACCCCTCTGTACAGCAAGTACGCAATTGAGATCTGAGGTATTATCCTGTCTCTTAAACACGAATCAGACGTATCATTGTTGCTGAACGTATGTGCTCGGTAATAACTTGGGTTAGAGCGATCAGTTTGAATCTTGTCCAGTTCGAGATTCCGGTCATACAGAAAGAATCTTGACATTACTCTAACGTATTCGTTAAGCTCTCATACATAAAATCGTTTGTTATGCTTGTAGCTACAAACGACTGCGAACAGTAGGAAGGATGAATTCAATGTCAACTTGCTATTCATACTAGGTACAAAATTAGCGAAGGAATTGAGGTAAATACATTGGATGAACCCTCCAAAGATCGATGTACCAACGGGTATGTGCTTTCGTCACTGCCATACGTCATACAAATTTTGCAGATCGCTATCTGGACAACAGTAGACGTCAATTATAGCACAAGTTGCTGTCACTGGCTGACAACCTGGGTATAAAATAAATTAGGCTATTCCCAATAATGTTAGGTTCTAGGCCTCTTAAGTATGACAGGATGGATTTGCGCCAGGTCCGTAGTCTAAGTGAACCTGTTCTCCTGCACGAAAAAAAATATTTGTTGTATACTGCGATATGTCTTAGGCTTCTGTAACAGAACTAGTCCATAATGTATGGAGTGTAATGTGCCTTTCTTACCTTACATGAATTAATGCACGCTTACTGCCAGTGACTTGCGAAGAAATAATTCCCTAAATACATCCATTTGTTTTGGTCCATTCCTTCATTTTACTCGTCATATTAATACTAAATCAACACTGTTTATCTACCATTATTACAACATTTCTTTTCGCTCAAGTATTTTGTTCGTGTCCCACTGTATTTCCCAGCAGCCTCTAGGAGTGCCGTGTTTATTTTTCCATTTGTATATGATTTTAGATGCGTATTTTCCACTACTTTACGTTTACTATAATTTTACAGTTTATTTCCTACAAGCAATATTCTTCCTTTCCACTATTATCATATAATGACGAACAGTTGCACAAACCACGAAAAAAGAAATAAAAAAAATTTTAAATTATTTACCTTGGTGGAGAGTGAATTTAACCTGAATTATGTTAAAAGAACATATAAACGCACTTCGTCGCCATTACAAACAAGCCAGGCAATGTACGTTTAATGTAACGTTGAGGCGCGTTCGTGCAACCATTGTTACAGTGGAAAACATTACGCATTACGTATTCTGAGCGTGTAATTGTAGCCTTAGTTACCCAGCAAGCAAAGTGCATGCGCCGTATTATATTTTCGTCCGCGGCCTGTCTGGCTGTAAAACATTTTTGACATTATCTCAAAAATGGCACGATTTTCGGAATAAAAAGTTACGCAAATTCAAATGTGTACACAACATTTTTCTGAAACATGTCTCATTCCAGGAAGAATTCAGCGATTTACTGTCATAAATGCACTTAGGTCTTCATGTCCTGCGACCGGCCATCTCGACACAGGTTTTTCTTGGTTTCCCTGTGCCTAAAAGCAAATGCTGAGATGGTCCCCAAGATTCAAAGTTGCCACTACATGCTTCTCATGTAGCCCTCCCGACTTAAATTTAGTAGTAACCAATTTCATGTTTGTTTACATGTAAAATAACTACTGCCACCGGGTAACAACCCAATTGCAGTAAATTATTATTATTATGTAAAGTACCCGTTATTCTTGTCAGATTTTAATGAAACTTGAAATTTTCCGACAGATTTTTCAAAAAGTACATAGACATCAAATTCCATGGAAATCTGCCTAGTGGAAGTCGAGTTATTCCATGGGAACGGGCGGGCGGATAGACGGGGAGACAGACATGACGATGCTAAGAGTCGTTTTTCGCAATTTTGCCGACGCGCCTCGAAACCAATCAGCAAGTTCTGTTGTGGGAAAAAATAACACTTTCTTGTGCGAATCACACGACAGACATAAACACAGTCTGTGGGCAGAACGTACCATTTTTTATCGTGAAGCCAAGTGGCACATGCAGTAAACACTGGTCTTTACAGGCTACGTTATTAAGACTATGATCATTATGTCGTATTTCCATGTCGTTTGACTAGGAGTGAACAGAGATTCCAAGAAAACTGACCCCTCGTCTACATGGTATAATAATGTAATCATAACAACTACCGCCGTGAGGAAGATAAAAATTTCACTGTAACTGCCATACGTAGCGATTTGCACCAATATCTGTATAGGACATTTAAGAACAATAACCTGTACTTGATTGCACTGTCACTTGCACGTGAGGAACATCTTCACTGACACTGAAACTTGCAAACAATTAAGGGAAAGAACATTTGTATAATGGTTAAAAATGCAATGAAGTACAGCAGAACCCGGTTATAACGACATCGGTTCGTACGTAACCTAGTTTATAGCGTCAGATACTCTGCCGTACCAATTTGTTCCTCATTGTTAACCACATTACAAAAATGCTGTATAAGAAATATTAATAAAAATAATGTGTACATTTAAAGGCGAGAAATCAACATTTCTTTCTACACATAATCTCAAATTCTTAAATACCTACACAAAACATGCGGAAAGAAAGCGACCATTACTTTGGTCCATACTCTATTTTATAACGAATTTATTTACTCGTACTTTGTGCAACGTCATTCTCGCCAATTCTCTTGTATGCTACCGCATTCACGACCTTCGAAAGAGCCAACTTCAGCGCAGGCGTCGAATGTTAGATCTATATGGATCCCGTTTCTTCATCCTAGTCTGAAAAGTAATCAAGAAGCAATATTCATTCCCTTAATGTCTACGATGGTGAAGGGGTTGTTGACCCAATGCTCTCTTGCTTCGATTCCTGCCAACTATTCAGCAGATTTTACATGAATATTTACCCACTTATGACGTGCTGCTTATCCTATCTTAAAGCATATTACACAAATTATTTCTCGACTACAAAACGTATACGTCAGAAAAGGCAGAGCAGGAATTATGTTTTCATCTTTCGATACCCCAACACAAGATTTTCTGGAAAAATTCGCTCTCGACCTTTACAGATAAGATATGGTGTCCGTTGCTAAATGTTCTGTCACTTTACGTACGTTCAGACAAAGGTTATGAGAGCAGGTTACGTAGTTTCTTGGTTTAGTTATGTTATGGTACACTCATTTGAAACACGCAAGTTTTATTACCAACTGCTGCACAAACCTAGTTTTTACGCTCCTATATGTTTCGGTCACCTACTGTACCCATCATAGGCCTACGTCGGTAAGAGTTAAAATACACACACTGGCTTAATGTAACGGTCAACTGATGTGTAGTATTAATACATCATTAGGGTTAAAATTAAAATAAAAGTAAAGCATTAAAACGTAAAGTGTAAGAATGTAAACAAGCTGTCTCCAAGCATCTTGCAGCATTAAATACAATATCCTGTTTTTGATGGAGTGGAGACCCGAGGTGTTTACTCCACGAGTGATCGTTTTTCACTGCAAATGGATTCAAGTAATGTGTTTCTACACAAATCAGACGCACTGTTACAGGCACACTGGTATCATACTCCTTGTAAAATACCACATGTTCATCGTCGAAACAAATTTCGATCACATCGATATAGTGTAGGGATCTATTTTAAATTCTATAAGAACTCCCCGTAATTGGTCCTGTTCTGTCAAGTATTCGACAAAGTATTCCAGTCTTCATTGTGTGCTGTTTTCAAGTGATATTATCACTTCATATCACCGATAGTGTCGATGACACATGTAGGACAAACATCACTAATGCAACGTGCTGTGTGATACAGCTGTCATAGTGTTATTGTGGTCTCACACACAAGTGCTGATCAGGATCAACGGATCAGAGTCCAGTTTGTGAGGTACAGGCAGAAGTACGCGGCAAATTGGGCACTACAGTGAAACTCCTCGACGCGAATGGCGTGAGATTGCTCTGTGCCTAAATGGAACGCATACTGATTCACATTATGGGTTACCTAAAACACAAGCTGTGCAGATATATGCGGGGGGGGTACCGTGAACTACGTAATTTTAAGAAATAAAGGTTCATTCCACAACAAGAACGCAATAACACTCGGCCATATTATCACAACTAGAAAAGTGGTGTGGTGGTTTTGTAACTGAACGAGCTTCTGCACTTTGTTTTATTTCGTGTTTACATCTTTTTTTATTTTTACAAAGTGATAAAGACCCACATAAAGATGTTCTTATCATTACTGCCATCACTGTCGCAACACATTCAATGTGCTCTCTTTAAGACTTGAGTCTACACCGATTAATTTATAAGTATGAGCCTAAAGAAGAAGTGGTAATTTATTCGACGCGGCCCAACGTCAAGACGCCCTATTATTCGATAATGTGCATCAAATTTCGGAAGAACGTGTTATCTCCATTTTCAGAGTAGGAACTTAGCACAGATGTTCCTCCGACAAGGACGTAACTGCCAAAACAAACAGCATCGTATCGAAGGTCTAACCTTAAATACTCTATTTTCCCAATTTAGATAACATCATTTCAAGACTTTGCTGCTTGAAGTAGGCTAATCGTCTATCAAATAACGTGAAACCCTCTCATGCGAACGCATGCACAATTGTCTTCATTTCTGCGGTAAAGTTTTCGCAGTCAACGAAAAGAAATATCTGATATATCTTGACGCCTTGTAATAAACGTACGACCTGGGTAGCAGTCTGTATTGATTTTTGAGCAGATCGGCCTGCCATGCTACGACACGGTGTAAACTGGCATAATGGGAAATGGTAGGCTACAATTTTCGCTTTGGCAAACGAAACGCTAACAAGACGGTTACATTTCTGTCGAATGTGTGCGATCTACCTGACATTTCCTTACTTTGTACGGAAAACTGTTTCTTTGTATGCGGGCTCAAGTCCTTCCTGCATCAATATCGCCAGCTTAAAATTCTCTCTATTTTCACAAATTGCTTTCAGGCGATCGAATCACTGAGGGTTGAAAATTTCATCTGCTCTACAAGAAATGCCACCATCAAATTCCACCTGAAGCTTCCTAAGAACACGCTATAGGAATGCCGAATCTGGAAATGCTTCCTACCCATTGCAAAAGGTCATTAAATCTTCGTTTTAATAAATAAAAAATGACACTCTGGACAATATACAAACCACAAACAAGCAAAGTGTTCTTTGCTCTGTTCAACCTATCATCTATATACACCACCTTCTTTCACACTGAGAAATTCCGTGTTTTTTCTAAAACAGTTCTTACGTGTTTATTATGATTTTCACAATGAACGCTTGTTATTTTCTCAGATAATATGAACCGGTTAGTCTGTGGGAGGGGGGGGGGTGTGTACTTCATCAGAAGAGTAGTTACGGCTTTATCTTCACCTCTATGCATTTTATTTCCATACATTTTGTACCGAAAAGTGGCTCTCTCTTGTAGAGATAATGAACGTTATAAAATTACATTACTGGCAGATTTCAAACATACGTGAATTTGATAAATGAACTAGTCTTCCCATAGTTCTATTCCTTACGACAAGCACAATCCTGTGTTTCCCAAGTATAGAACCCAGTTACCTTAATATGACATAATTTCCTTTACACAATTCGCTGTAAAAATGTTATTCTAGAGGCCTTTATCTCGCAGGTATTCCATATTATACCGACTCAAAATTAATTTTAAAAAGAAAACTTAAGGTCATGACAAGATCCATGTAGCTGGTTGCCTTTTAGGCTTCGGTACAGAATCTCTGTCTTCCCTTCCTCAGACTGCAAGGTAAAGATTAAAATTTGCAGCATAATAGCTTGGACTATATGTGAAATTTGGTCTGCAAGAAGAGCACGCAGAGAGCTTTTGACAGTAGGATGCTGAGGAAGATACTTTGGTTAGCCAAAGTATAAAGTAACAGAAAACTGGAGAAATTTGCCCTACGAAGATCTCCATGGTTTTCACTCGTGCCAAATATTAGAATGATAAAATCTGGGAGAATGAGAAAGGAGGAACGTACAGCGCCTCTTTTGAAGAAGATAAATCTATTGCAGCGTTTTGGTGGAAGAAACTGAAAGAAAGAATCACTTGGAAAATCTCGGTGTAGATGGGGGATCTAAAAAAATAAGATAGAGTATGGATTGCATCAGTCTTGTTTGAGATGGGGACAAGTGGATGGTCTGTCAACAAGGTAATCAATTTTTGGGTTCCGTAAATAAGGGAAATTTCTTCATTAGCTAATGAACCGCTGGCTTGCCAAAAAGTTCACTACTCAATGACCTTTCACAGCACAGAAACAGGTTCACTCTCAAGGCAGTCTATGTGGGATTTGTGATGGAGGGATTGGCGATGTAGCAGGTGTCTGTCCGACCGCTATCCCCATTAGTGCTCCATGGTCGTCATCCATCTCCTGTTGGATGCACAATAGGCCCACTAGGGACCACACTACCCGAAAGACACAGCTATGACACAGACGGAGGTCAGGAACGTGCAAAACCTCAAACATCCCAAAGTACATGGATCAGCGACAGAAAACATGAATGTTCCGCCGAAATTCGTAATATCTCATTAAGGGACTGCTACATCTACATTTGATAGTCTGTCACCCTGTGGGAACAGCAGTCGGCACACTAAACACGCTGCTGTTAATAATCGTCACACCAAAGTCTAGAAATGTAATTTTTTAGTTCCGTTCATATGTGCTTCACACACTATTTAGAGAATGACGCGAGTACGAGGTACTAAATGTGATCCCGTAGTTTTGCTGTTTATGTGAACTGCCTACATACAAATGCAGTTGTTATCGCCTCACGTACTTAGTCCAATAAAATTTTATGTAACTGCAAACCATTCGTTTAAACGAGCTTTGTAAACCAACGCCAAACCTATAGACATGTATCATATAAAACATCCAGCATGCATGGCATATACAAAACGCCATGTGGAATGGTACAGACAGGTTCTCCTTGTACGGCAATATATATTCTATCAGTTTTGTTTTTCTGCAATAGAACAAACATACCCTAATAACGCTGTACTAATTTTACTCCCCTTCTGGTCACTTCACATACTGGATTGAAAATATTCGTGCGTGTTGTGCTTCGAAACTTCGCAGCTCCGTACAATCTTCTTTTTTTTTCCATTTCCTTCCTAACACGGTAGTGCGTGAGCTCCAGGTGTCATGCACACGAGATAGTATTTCCAAGTTCCTCATTGCAGCGAGCCAAACGGCCCCTATTATCGGAGCTTCTTTATAATTGAAATTCTGGTTGCAACCAGAGTGAATATACCTCGGATATGATGATCATGGACACAACAATACATCGTAACGTCATTGTCCAAGACCCGACGCTACACGTGAGTGGGTTACAGCAGAGATTTATTCCTTAAGGTTTAGTTTTTAACGATTTCAAGCACGCAAGGTCTTGTTTATTTTCTCCTCTTGCAATACTTTCTATACGTAAAAAAGTATAACCCGTTGTTTCTCTAGTCATTTAGCATGCTGCAAGTTGAATACAACAACAATAATAGCGTTATTGGCGATCAAACCGACACAGGACAAACACAGGTGTTCAAAACGCTAAACATATTTGCTTATTTGCAAATACACAGCAAATCATTTATATTCAAATGCTAACTTAGATTTGATAATACGAATACCATGAAGAAGACATGCCTATTTCGCCAAAGTGTTAAAAGAAACGTAGGAAATTTTGTTAAAAGAAAATTTAAAAATCTATTTAACATTTTTAAAGCTACGCGTCAGTGAAAGATACTCTCTTATGGCCTATGAAATCTGGCAATAATTTGGTTCTAACCTATTTAGAAGAAACTGTAGTTTGAGCATATTTCTCCAAAACATCTCTAAACTTCCAGCAGACTATGAAGCGTTCCATCTTCCCAATCACACGAAACTCAAATTTTACATTTCACACAAGTAATTTACCGACTCCTTCCTTAACTAGTGTGTATGTTTTTATTCCTTACTTCTTCAATGAAAACCCCAGCTTGAGTACTACCCTTAGCAGCCTATTAATTTAAAAAGCCAATAATACACGGCTAATAACCAGAGATCAAGAGAAATTTTTCACTGAGAAAAGATCAAGTAATGGTGTATCCCAAAATGAATCCAAATTACAAACTTACCTCACTCATATACCATTTCATTTGACCCTCTGAACGTAGATTTAAATAAGCGTCTCAATAAGGACTTACCTGAAAAACAAAAATAAGTGTTTGTATTAAGTTCATAAAATTTTACCCGTTGTAAATACATTTATAACAAAGTATTCACTAAATGATTGGGCGAAGGATAGAATATTTACCCATAATTCATAAAAATTTCACTTTTCACATTAATGATCATGTAACTTCCAATTGCGTTCGTCTGATTTCGAATATTGTCCAGCTGTTGGTTCCTGTGGATACAGAAATGAAAATTCTTTCCTTTCTTTATTAGTCTGACCTCTTGTCTACTTACTCACTGTAGGTGTAGAAGGTTATTTTTGCACCTACTCACACTCACTGACACATACATACTCGGTGGGACTCCCCTCGGCGTGAGATCGGCACGTCGCAGAGGCCAGCAATAAAACAGTGGGTTTTATGAAAAGCCGGAAACTTGATCAGGTGAGGTACTGTTAATCGTCATCAACTCTACCCTAAAATCACTATCTGTATACGTACAGTCATATTTAAAAATAATTACATTCGGGTTCTAAAATTCTATTAAGCAGTCTTAGTAACTGTGATATATGTCACAAGTGTAATCAATAAATTTGATTTGGTCGACAAAACATTAACCCGTTACAGACAAAAATTAACCTGCTTCTTTTCATACTACTCTACCTGTAGAAGGAAATACTTTGTGAACAAGATGTACAGTTTTCAAACGTCAAACCTAATAGTTCACTAGAAACAACTGAAATTTGAGGGTCTATTATTATCCGCCATACACAATATTTACAGTTGGGTTGGTTTTGTAACCACTGACGGCAACAAATAACTACCAGTACAGATATCGTAAATACTACTCCTGTTAACTTATTCCCAGTAAAGGTGAAGGTAAAGCAATCCCGTTACAGGCCTGGAGTGGCCCAGAGTGTTCCAGGAGGTTAAGGTCCCCAGATTTCGTGACAACGGCACAGGATGGTGGTAAGGTTGTCAGTCTTACGCACCGGCCGCCTTTCCCCCAGGAAATGCTCCTATTAGAGGCTGAGTCGACTCCAGGGCCATAGTGCGATCGGAAGGATTTTATATCGATGAAAAATTCCAATGACACCAGGGCGATCGAACTAGCGACCTTCCGATTTGTAGCACAGCACCTTAACCACTGTGCCACCGCGGTCCCCACTTATTCCCAGTACTTTAGGTAATTTTGGGTAACAATTTCTTCATTTGCTAATTATTGAATGTAGCTCTAAAACCTTGGAACTGCTGTTTCTTTAGCCCTTCGTTGTGCCGAGTTACCATTACGCCGAAGAAATAAAAAATATTAGAACTCCTATGACTGGTTACAAGTGGTTTGGTTTGTTTGGACAAAATGTTGACAATTTAGTTTACTGACATGTCCGTTTCCCACAGCAAAAAAAAAAAAATCTTACTACCATGAAAGTTATTTTATTTTGAAAACAAGTTAGAAACCATAACTGATAATGGACAGCTACACTTATTTTATTCTTTACCCTTGATAGATGGCCCAGTTATTCTTTGCAAGAAACTTTACGTTATCAAGCCGGAACACACGCCAAATTTTTATTGCTCTCTTTACGTTCTGCCGTAAGAGTAGAACACAGAACTACTTTAAATACACAAGACGTTCGGTAAAATGCAAAGCATAAGTAATAAATGTGGAATAAATTATGAACACATTTGTACATTGCATTCTATAACGTGAAGCTAAAATTATAAATCAGTAATTACACCAAAAACCAATCGTTTGTGTTCATAATTTCCATCATGCAGGAAAGATCCAATTGTGTTCAATTTGTGTGTGTGTATATATATATATATATATATATATATATACAGGGTGTAACAGGAGGAACGGACCAGACTTCGGGAGGGTGTTCCTTATGTTAAACTATATATACATATATATATATATATATATAAAACCCAGAACAGGGATTCTCATACTTTTTTGTTCGCATACCACTAAATGAAATTTAACAATTTCGATGTGCAGCCATTTTTTTGCATTCAAATAGGACAGTTTAAACTGAAAAGACTGGCTGAAGGTTGAGATGAGTTACATAATTTGGCCGACAATACTGCATATTATCAAATTTATGTCCTTTACGTTTTACTTACTTCCTAAAATTTTTATCCTTTTTGTATTTTATTCCGATTTTCTATTAAAATCACGTACCCATAAACAGTGGTTATCGTACCAGTAGTGGTAAGCGTACCACCGTTTGAAAAACTATCAGCAAGAAGATTCTCACGAACTCCATGCTTTTAAACTATTCACATAAAAGTGGTTCACACAGATTGTTGATATGCATTCATCATTTATTTAAAAACAAACTTCACGCACCCACTTCCAATGATCCGTCATTTATTCCCATCACACGAAAGGTAAATACAGATTTCGCTCATCTGCCATGTCATTCACTAATATAATCACATATTTTTCAACGTTTGTTGCTGCATGCGATTCCAGGGTCCTACATTAATTGGTGCAAGCGTCCCTCTCACACTGAAATTTCTCACTGCCACTCTGAATTGTTGAGGGCAGGAAATTAACATGGAAGTTAGATGGTATGAAACTCATACAATTAGTATAAAATTTCATTAACCTCTATCAAATTCTTCAGATATTACAGGAGACAAATACGTACCAAGCCCAACATTAGCCTGCAGTTCCTTATCAGGGAAGGAAATCTGGCTGATAAAGCAGGAAAAACTTGCAGCAGCAATTTTAATCTGCAAGCCTTGCAGTGAAAACAGTACCAGCATTGGAAGTTCTGCAAGAAATTTCTCAACGCACGAGATTAAAATTCTGAGATGAAGAAAAGCATAAAAGAAAACAGTGACGATATAGCCAGCAAACACACTGAGAGTTCAATTTCAACTCTATAAAATTAAATCAAATTTCACTAAATTCAATAAAGAACATTACTGAAAACCCCGACGTAACTTTCTATACCGTAATAATCGATCACTGAGAGCTACTACGCTGACACAGTCAGTTGTCTGAGGTGTGCTTATTTATTGCGCGGGGTGCATCAGGTTTTATCTGTAATAGTATCCATATGTTATTATCAGTGCGTATTCTTCTAATCTAAGGATCAAATCGAACTCGGAATCCCCCGAATATTAAGTATGTACTCCTACTACAGGATCGAAAATAAGACACGAAAATATTCTTAGAGAGAAAATAATTATTAAAATACCTCAGCATTTATAAAAGTGGAATATTTGTTATTTGCTATAAGTCAGACATTAAGAAACCCAGCACAATTTTTGGCAGTTTAATGGTTTGATCTAGCAAATAAAGTATCTGAGACGTTTAAGGCGCGGTTCTTTTCCATCTCCAATTTACACAGACCACAAATTTCGGATTGAAGGCATTTTGCCCAACCATCTTAAGCAACCGAGAGTGACAATTATTTCTGTAGTAGTACAACGGAACACTGAACATGAAAGGGAAATTGGAAGATTACAAATTTTATAAAACGGAAGCTCATCTCAAATATTAGTGAATGAACTTCTAAGACAAAGTATATAAAACACAAGTAATATTTTATCTGAAACTTTTCGACGCTGCAAATAGTCAGTGGCAAGCAACAAAACATACTCCTTGACACCACGTAAAGATATCTGTATTATATTTCCAACTTAATAAGAAACGGTATGGATTTTCAATAAAATACTACCTTTCCATTTTAATACTAGTTATTTTGACTGTCTGCTAACGATGTTGAGATGGAGTTCCATCTCAACCTCGCTAGCAGACAGTCAACATAAATAGTATGACAAATACCAGTTGCTGCGGGTACAGTATCAAGACTCCTGATGATGGACAGTAAGTCTGTCGGAAACATGTAAAGTTGTATATCATAGTAAAGCTGAGAAATAGTGCACTTATTGGCTTCCATTATACGAATATATCACGAAGCACGGTCCTTAGAATGTCAAATTAAAAATGTGTTTGTTGTAAATACTTAAAAAAATACTGTCCTTCCAAACAGGAAGACAGAAACGCTGATATTAAGCGGTCATGGCGCCATATAAGGTAAAGAGGAGGAGTACATGGTGGCGATGAGGCACCAGTGACACAAGAATCTTAAACACTGACACGATCTCACAAATACGTGAACCACTGAAAAACAGCCAAGGTAAACTTTTATCGTCGAATGCAATTTTGCTTCCACGCTTTCATCAGAAATGTTGGTTCTGTAATTTAACGGGTAAAGCGCATCTTGTTTTTTCTCGTTTCCTGCAGCTGGGTTTCCGCAGATATTTACTTTATTCTACATTCGTTACTTCTCTTAACCTTTTGGCACCGGAATTATTTTTTAAATTTTAGCACACCCTGTATATAAAATGTGAATAAAACAGGAACCAAATACGTTAGAATTATGAAACAAACTGCATTTTGAAGAGAAAAAAAAATGGAGAGTATATACCATGTTTAAAATATTCAGTAACTATATTTGTTATATTTGTTGAATAAATTCATTAAATGCAACGTTTGGAGGTTAGCGTCCTAGACGGTAGGACGCAAGGG
>Ga0123357_10005566_pt1 | contig 15124 bp, 8 predicted proteins | sample TergutEmb28metaG_FD_89873 | JGI IMG/M metagenome (GOLD analysis project Ga0123357, IMG submission 89873) | Embiratermes neotenicus P4 segment gut microbial communities from Petit-Saut dam, French Guiana - Emb289 P4 | ecosystem: Host-associated > Arthropoda: Insects > Digestive system > Gut ... | reverse complement strand
TTTTCTTTAGTAATTTCACACAAAATTATACCATGACACGCTACCCAGTACCAATCTGAATGTAATTTTTCATTCTGGCCCTATACCAGACGAACTCCACATTTAGTTCAACAACTTATTTAAGAGGTACAAACACAATTGTACCATAAATTTTTTAAATAAATGTATCTTGTGTGACCACATGGGATAAAAAATTGGACATCAAAAGGTTAACAAACCAAAAGAACACACAAACAACAAACAAACAAACAAACAAGGAGTGAAAGACACACACGAAAAGAAAACTGAAGGAGAGACGCGTAGAAGCCTCCAATTATGGCACACTTACAGTAATAAGAATAATACACAGTAACAAAAAGAATTTCAATGTCTCTGCAATTAATCCAGTGTAAACAAATTTATGATAATTAACTGAATGGACCTTCATCAGAGAGTACTGTTTAACAAATTCTCCTGTAAACACGTTCTTGTCATACACTTCTTTCTTCTTACATCAGCTTTGTGTTTCTGTTAACTTCATATAAGCCTCTGTAACACAGACTAAAACACAGAGACCATAATTGATCTTGATATTTTGAGAGGAAGCAGATAAAATGTTCATAAGCTCCAATAACATCACTCACATATGGCACAATCTACTAGAAATTCCACTTGTTTCTTTTATATAACAAACAACTGATATTCCTATATTACTGAAGAGTAGGCAGTGCGAATATTGTAGCACTGAGATACCACTCATGTCTCACGAACACTCTGGCTGAGTTGACGTTAAGTACTGAGTAGTGCCTCAGCACATTTTGTCTGGAACCATAACAGGGTGACCACAAAAACCGTTGATCCCAAACTGTGACCCACAAGGCGCACAATTAAGAGTACACTGTAGAGATATTCATTAGCTATGTAAATTGGTTCCTCCATGTTATAAGTCATGGGTTGCTCTTCAAAACATACACAGCACTGGAACACTGATAAGGTCATCACTGCATCATGGTCTTCTTTAGAATTACATTAGATTACTATACTGCAGCACTGGAAAGAAACTAATCAGTTGAATCAAATCTGTATTCCCTTTCACACGAGGCAATGAATGAAATTCTTATAATGACAGTGCAAAATAAATATTGTAAGCCTTGAGTATGAAGCAGTAGAGGCAGTGGACAAGATTGTTTTTCAATTCATAATTAGCTAATTAACAAATTTTGTAGGCATTTCTTTATAAAATATATCCTATAAGTAATGCAGCATGTAGTCTTTGTGTAAATGTTTCTTGCTAGAATCATGTGTGTAATTAGCGAAATAGAATTTAGTTATACTAATGTCTACATAATCACATAAAAATTTAAAACTTAACGTCTTAGTGGCTGTCCTATAAAGTCTCTAATATATTGGTAGTTCAATTTTACACTGAAGTGGATGACCATTAAAATTATTTACCACTATACTACTTCATGTAATGCACATTGGAAGCTGCCAATCCCGGTTGTTGTGTGGTTTAAAGTACGTACAATATTAGGCCAAGAAAACATTGGGGTTCTGAGTATAAATCATTCCCATAGAATGAAAGTTTTTTGTTTCACCATAGATGTCTGATGTCCATTGTTTATCACCCCTATCATGATACAAATTCTCCTAAATTTGCTGCCATGGTTTAGTAAAAAAGCAGTAAAACAGACAATATTCTCTTTAAGAAAAGCACACAAAACTTGACTTACCATTAGTATGAAAATGAATATGTATTAGAAACAATACTATGAGAACAACAGTAACCACCTTTTGCTAACTTCTTACTTCCCCATGTATGTATGCTTTTCACTTCTCAGAGTCTGTATTTCTGAACTCCCTTTATAGAATGTTGTAGGTAGCAATGTGGAAGTTATAATTACATTTAAATGATCAATAAGATGAAAGCACTACATGTGTATTTGTTTCTTACAACGTCAGAACTTGGAGGAACTCTAGAGGGTTAAGTGGTATGGGTGACTTCATGAAAATTTACAGTACAACTCAAGGATATCTTCTTAAGTTTTTTTTTTTTTTCCTACTAGAAACTGGGTGCAGGTTTCCTAGTCTTCAAGTGTTGCTGATCCAACGTCTTTATTTCTAAGTAATGCACTCGTGAGTAACGTTTTGTTTACCTGCAGAACTTTGTTGTCAAGAAAACTTCTAGTGCACTCGAAATCAAAAGAAACATACAGCTTAAAAAGTGCTTCATATACAAAACTATCTCCATCGTAGAAAAATACATTCATCTACTCAAAATTCCAGATACGTAGTTCCTAAACATTATTCAAATGTACGCTACTTTGAGAAATAAGAATTTATACACTGCAATTAGGCATTAAAAATATTGGAAAAGTCAGTCTGCTCAAAGGACAATCCTAGTTCACATACTACACTTTGGGGACTCCTGTTTCCATCTCAAGTTCAGCTGAACTTAGGCCTAATTCTGAAAGTCTTTGCCATGTCACACCAACCACAGTGCAGTCAAGACCTGTAAAACCAGCTGAACTGTACATACAGTTTGGGAATACAGGTTTGAACCTTCAACTAGCCACAAGCAACACTCCCATACCAGCTGTATTCAATTAACTGTTTCATTTCTTAATCTTGAATTCCTCCTGTCTTACAGACACACAATGATCACTCTGCTTGTGAAGTTGGATTACAAAATGACATTGCCCTCGGAAATTTAGCTTTTACAAACATATTGCAACATTGTGTATAATATGATTTTAAAATTCAAGTTTTTATATTTGTCTGCAGCACACCCTAGTGTAACTAAAAATAAATTACATAAATATAACTTGGGCAAAATAAGCTTGCTATTATGACTGAACACTAGAATTGAACAGTTCCCTAATTCCTATCTCCCACTCTTCTATATCTGTAGTCACTATACAGCCAGCCTGCTCTTTGCCATGGTGCATTTAACATTGCTTATCAGTGTATGACCACACATTTTCATTTGATATGTCAACATTCTAGTGCTGCTCTGGAATGCACTGTGCCTTTCAATGCCTGCAGTACACCTCTGCCCACTAAGTAAGCTGGGTTCTGAATACATGCTTTTAGACAATATTAGAGTAAGTAGACTAGAGGCAGAATACTGTAAATGTGGTGGTTGTGTACCCTTCTCTTTGCAAACAGCAACTTGCTGGTACAGTAAAGACTTCTATACAGGCATTGTCTTCGTAGCTTATTTCACTTTGATACTCCTTGCCCTGTACTTCAACTACTTCACACACATGCATATATCATGATAAATTTATGTGGTTTGGACCAAGCACATATAATTTCCTCTCCAAATGCCTCTGTGATCACGTTAGGTAAAACATTACAGAAGTTATCACAGATGATAAATTAAGAGCATATGGCTCTATGTAATGAGCTGTTTTAAATACAATAAGAAAAGTGGTGTTAACTGAACATGGAACTGTACACATGTAGTATGCTTTTGATGATGATGATGATGATGGTAATAATGACAACACTGCATTTTCCATGTCAATAATGTAACTAGTTTCTTTGTACACAATATACATTGGCAGTTTGCTATTCTGTGAGATAAACAGGAAGTAACAGAAACACCTGAGGAAAAACATTAAAATGTTTTGTGTAAGTTCTCACTTTTCACAGGGCTGAGTGATTGGACTGTGATCAACATAGTGTCTCACATCAGAAGACCACAGCATGGACAACATTACAACATCTGCATTCAGGTCTCATTTTTACAGCCAAAGACAGAATTCCAGCCAAGTGTGACTTCAGGATGCAGTGTATCAATATGCTGGCTGGTGAAAGTAACTTCATGCCTATGTTAATGACACCAGACAAGTATTACAGTATAGATCATAGATGCAAAATATTCTTGCAACTATTACTTAGGTGAGCTGCAGAATTTACATCTTTGACAGACTTCCATTTTAAATATAGTCTTAAAGAGTCAGTTCCAGAAAATGCAGAACCTGATTTATAAACACAATATTAAAAATACAGTGTATGGTAAGGGTATTTACTAACTTCACAGATTGAGACTTGTATAAAAATGTGAAAATGTAAAGGAAAAACAATGACAAAATCTTTTGTTCTTGTAATGGTAATAAACATTTTGCTTTATGTCCATTCTTGTACCCCTTCTTCATAAGTTTCTTATCCTTTATTTCTTTCACTATGTTTTGACATTCAAAATCTGAATCAGATATGTAATGTGAGAGAAAAAAAAACTTTAATCAAAACACAAACCTTCACCTAAGTAACCCACTTATTTACAAAAGAATAGAATGGAAGTCTTCAAAGAAGCACCAATATAAATGTCAGTTAAATTTAAAAGTTGCAGAAATTTACATTTGTGAGCACACATATGTACAATTTTTTTTAAGAATAATGCCAGTTTTTTTATAACATATACTTATTATAGAATAATTCTGAGAATTATTTGTATAAAAGAGTTCATGCACAAGAATATCATCATTAGTTTGTTAACACTTATTTATTACGTTCTGCACTACTGTAACAACATAAGTGTGCAGTTCAGCTGGCTGAATGTTATACCATTTCTATACTAATATTCTTATCCTTGTATTAAAATTTGGTCACCAGCTCCGCAGTATAGAGGGATTTAAAACCTGCCAATCACAGGCCATAATGATTAAATCAAAACTCCCACTGCTTTATATACACTTCAGAAAACCACCAGTTTCTAATTGTTCATATGTGTAATTCCTGTATTTAGGGACTGTAGACTATTTAATCATTTACAGTTTCATATAAAGTTGAATTTCCTTCAAGGATCTGACAAGTACAGCAACATAAAGCATGGTCTGAGAAATCCTGTTGCTTCTCAGTATACCCTATACTATCCAACATGCCTGCACAGCCTTATAAACAAAAATTCATAGTAAGAGGAAAAGACGACAGCTGCTATGTTCCTGCTCTTGAAAGATGAAAGACTTTCACACCATGAGTGAGCTGAGCTACAATGTGGCCACCCTGATTCATGGTTTGAGCAGAATACAAACACTGCTATCATGATGCATAAAATAAGTAATATCAACAGCCATCCTTCATAAAAGCTAACTTTCAGTGCCATTTGGAGAACCAAGGTCTGGAGACTGTGGTTCATCCTGCCAACATAAAGCACAGAATGTTCATAAGAAACTAACACACAAGCCAGGTCAAGAGTTTATGTCATAATTTCAGGGGTATACTCTTGGCACAACAACAAATGAAAAATGTTTAGTGAACATTTGTCCAGTCTGCAACTGTTTTTAAGTCATGTAAACAACCCAAGATGTTTGGACATAAAAAGATGTATTTGGATATTCCTTAATGCTTTCATTTTATACTGCTATAAATGAAGGCGTTGTTTTAAGCCCTGTTTGTGTTCCTGAAAAAGTGGGTGTAAATGAAAAAAGCATTAATAAAAAAATGATTTTTTTCATTAAAAAAGAGGGGAAGGGGAATAAACCAGCCATACAGCACTAAAATGAAAATGACAGGGTGTAAATTAGGACCTGATGTAAATTGGTAAGGGATATTAAAGCAAAAATGTTTAAAAGTAACAACTGTAAAACAAGGCCTTACTGGACATGACATGGCTAAGAACTACATATTAAACCTCAAATGGACTAAAGTAGTGAGTGCATTTTAATTTTTCAAAATAACCTGTGTCAGTTCTCATACTCATTCTGACGTGGTGTAACACAGAACACACAGCCCTTTGAATTCGTTGCATCTTCATTATTACGCTATTCATGTGCCTGTGTGATATTAAAAAATGTCCAGGATTGTCATTTATGGTGGTAGGAAAATCCTCAATGCATTGTGAATACAAAATTTCAACATCAGTTTTCAGTATACTTCAAGGTGTGGTCTTTTGGGAGGACACCAAAATGGTTCACAGAATATAGCCTCCCTGGTATGCTGAAAGATTTTCCTCTGTGAGCTTCACTATAAATATACTTTTGCCAAGATGAGGTGTCTCCATATATCTCACATCAAGTGACACAGTTTTTAAGCAGCAGGACCTAGGCCGGTAGATTGATTTGTTTGAGGACACCTGAACTCAACCAACTTGATTTTGTGTGGCAATGCATGAAAACATGGATTATGAAGATAAATCTAATGCAGGTGCAATATCAACGTCCTGCATGTCATATTAATGACTATACATTCAATGCTGCAATTCACTGTTGACAGAAACACCACTTTGAACAATTAGAGGCTTAAGAACAGCAGAGTACTCTAGTGCTTTTGAAGTTAAAAATGTAATTTTTAGTCTTGCCATGTACTACAGTGTAAACTTGAAGCATTAAAACATATCCAAACCTAATGTATATTGTAATGTAAGGTATACTTGAGACATGTACGTGATGCCACAGGGACTGCAAACCAGGCAAACATTGTCTAACAGTTTTAATTTGTTGTGATCTCAAACTACAGCCCTGAAATTATGAAAAAACTACTGACTCACCCATACATAAGCTTGGCCATTTGGGGCTTACATAATCAGTTATGTCAAACTATTCAAGAAAATCTCACAAATTAGTTCATAATCATTATTGGCACTTCAGCCCACACTGAACTTTGGCCCTCTTCATAAATATTTATTCCTATATTTTCAGTGTATTTGCCAAAAAGTCTTTGTATCCTGATCTGCAAAGTCTATACCAAACCTCATTACCAGCAATGATTTCTAAGTAAAGACATCTATCCTCTGACTTCTTCATAAATCAAGACAGAGATAAAGCGAACTCTAATGCTTACACAAAGTAATGGTGTGTCATATTACAGCAGCAAGCAGTATCACTAAGGTATTGTAACATACCCAGAACATACTGCCCTAACCATTACAAGTAAAGACACAAATGCTAAATTGTGATACTCCTATAAAATTTAAACAAACGAAGTGAATGTTTACACCCGCCATGTGCATTCAGTTAAAGGATAGTCATGAAAATTCAGTAATTAGAGCTTGGAAAATGCAACTCATTAAAGTGACATACAACCCTTAAGTCTTGTACTGCGCTGTGTCACCCCCTATAATTTCGGAGCTGTGTTATCTTATAAGAATAGCAATGGAGGAAAATATGACATTGTTAAGTGGCTAATAAATAAGAGATATAATTCTGCTTCTCTGGGTGCTGTAACTGTCAAGTTATATGAGTTTTCAAAATGTCCCAATGTCTTGTAACTTGCATTCTCTCATGCAGAAAAATCCTCTAACATATGCAAATTTACCTGCGATATGGTGCTGCTCCTGTTGCTGGTGACATCCAGATCCATGCCAAATGGTTTCATGGGCTTTAGACCATTTGAATAATCAACATTGTCACCTAGACTGTATGGGCTCGGGTACTCAAATGATGAATCACTGAAAAAGTAAGTAGGAAATGTTCAGAAAAAAATTCTACATATCTGCCTTGGTAATTTTTTTCAGTTATTTTGTTTATGTTGTTACAGTTGTCCAAACAATACACAGTGTGGACAATTGATTTTATTAAAATGCTTTTAATAAATCATAATCCACAAGAGGATTTCATTTTATATTTCTGTCTTTGTGGCTATAACATTGAGTATTCTGATAGGAGATTACCAGAATTTGAATTGAATATAGGCCCTCTCTTTCTGGTGGATAATGTTCGTACAGTACAACATAAAACACGTATATTACAGACACATTTACAGCACGGGATCCCCTCCACTATGGTCCTTACACACTGCATATTTTTATACAATAATATACAGTTAAACCACATGACTACAACAAACATTGAAAAATATTGATCAACTTTATACACAAACAGTAAGACTCATGCCCGGCCAACTGATATTCAAACTTCCTCGTGATACTCGATTAATATTGCAAATTTGATGTTTATTTTAATAGTCTAATGATGGATTCAGCATTCTGAAGTTTTTAACACAACTGTTAGTTGAATAGCTTCATTGCATTTTCCGCCCAGGTGAGGCATCAAGCAGTCATAACATGTATAACAGTCTCGTATCAAAAAACTTCTAGTTTGCGAGACTGTAATTTTAATGAATAATCTGGATGAGTTTATTATGACACAGAAAACTCAGAGCTTGTATAGAAAGGGTCAGCGACATTTTGGCACTATATAAAGTGCACTCATCTTGAATATTGCAGGTACTACCAGGTGAAGTAAAATAAAGTTCACCCTAGAACAGGGCATAAAGGCCCACAGGGGGAGCAGCTGTACAGCTCTACTCTTCCTTCAACCTCGGCACTAGATGGGTGTGGGTGGTCAATGCCACACCCCGGCTGCTTTACCCGAGGGAAAGACCCTGTACCCATTAAGTTAAAGTTCACCCTAGAACAGGTCACGAAGGCCCACAGGAGGGAACAGAGATATAGCTCTACTCTTTCTTTAACTTCGGCGCTAGATGGGGTGGGTGGTCAACGCCACGCCCTGGCTGCTTTACCCCCATGGTGAGACCTAGTACCCATTTTGTAGGAGGCTGGGTAGGCCCTAGGGCCGGTCTGGACGGGTGTGGAAAAACTCACTCCCACCAGGACCACGAATAAATATCAGCAACTGCACAGTCTGCAACATTTGACAGTTTAAAGGCTGGCATTGGCAGCCATTTACATTTATGCAGAAAATACCATTGAATGAGGGCCTGCTACCATATGTACATATATAGTTTCTGGAATATTCTGAATTTTTCAGACAGAATGTGGTATTAACATTTTCCTGGAGCTAGTTTTCAGTGTGCGATACATCCCGCTTAAGACTACAAAATCTTATTTATTTTTGTATTTTTAATTTTCCCCTTTTTGTGGTTCATGAATCAGAATTTCTCAGCTGATGGGAGGCATCCATAGGGTGCACAAACTGAAAATAATAAGGGCCACATATGACCTGCAGGTGGCCAAACCCTATTATACAGGACCATAAATTAGTGGTATAACTGAGACCACACCTACCATGATTCATCTCAGAACTTTTCTGAAGAAAATTTACAATGTTAAAAAATTCACAGCACAGTAAGTATCAAATTTATTTAATGATAATCAAATTAGAAAGGCAAAAATGTTCATTGTATTGATGATATACTAAAAAACCATTAATGGGATATATATAATTTTACAGTCTAACACATTCTTTATTATGTAAATACAATTAAAAGATTATTAAGAAATTTTAACAGTGACATGTTTCAGTTTTTTACATAAAGCCATCTTCAGGCTACGACCCAAAAAAGGTTTTTTATACCATTGACAACATTTAAGAAAATACAAGATCTCATTTACATGGTTATTATAATGTATTAGGATGTAAATATAAAATGTGAATTCAATTAGAAAATAACATAGGTAATAAGGATAAAAAGGCAATAAAGATGAAAAATAAAAAAGGTAAAATAGATATAGGTACTTAAAATATGATATGTAGGAAATATATATATATATATATAGTAATCTCGTAGAAAACTGTATGTTGCGATAGTAATGAAGATTTACTTCCTCCACTTTATGGGAGGTTGTTTTATCATGTGGTTTCTCCTCTTTGGTGTATATGGAGTACCTTTGTTGTATTGTGCAGAGATGTAGTAATATTTCTCGTATGGGGTCGCTAGACGAAACTACGTTGAATCTGCAACTATATAGAAAAATATATTTATTTTATGGTGGTGTATAGGTTGTTAAGATGTTTATGTATTATGTGAGTATTTCCATTACTTACATTTTGGAGCGTACATGGTGAATGTGTTTTCTCTCGTGTCTTGTCTCGGGCATATTTTACATTTTTCATGTCGAATATATACGATTTTATAGTGAAGTTGTTATGCATGTTTTGTTTTTGCACTAAACACTTCTTAATTTCTATAGTAAAACCAACTAGATGCACCAATGCATCAAATTTATTTTATTTTGGAGTGATTCACTCTACATGTTTCAGACAGACTTTCCATCCATCATCAGGAGTTCAAGACTGTACATACAGCAACAGGCATTTGTCAAACAGATACTGCTGTCTGCTTTCTAGCAAGACTGGACTAACACAACGGGGATGGTTCACCTCAAAATTGGTGCATCTAGTTGGTTTTACTATAGAAATAATATTACAATGAATGTCCCTATGAATGTCAAACTTCTTATTTGTCTTTTAATTGTATTTACATAATAAAGGTTATGTCAGACTGTAAAATTATATAGAGTATGTTAATTATTGAACACAATGGGGATGCCTCACCTGAAAATTTGAAAAACCATGAATGCCCCACAACAGTGATGACATTGTGTACACTCTTAATGCATCAGACAGTACATTATTACTATTACATTCTGTATGTTAATATTATCTTCACTTCCATCAGTAGTAATAATAAGTTGTAGCAGCGGGATCTTATTCTTTGAAGTGATGCAATATTTCATGGTATCTGATTTGTCAAAACACATACATCTTGTGTGTTAAAAATTACCTGTATTGTGTAATTACACCAGTATGTGAATCACATGTACAGGGGTGGTTACAACACACTCCAAGCAGAATGCTTCTTGAGATGCTGGTAGCTGCTTAGCTATTTCAAATTTCTCTGCTTTTCATGAAATCCAAAGGCCTATTACCACGTTCACAACAGCCCACCAAAGGTCCACATCATGAATCAGAAGCATACAGTACAGAACACCACACAAATCTTCTTCTTTGATATTCATTTTACTATTTACCTTCCATCTGGTTCCAGATCTTCCAAGCAATGTTTCCGCTTCGAAGTTTATTTGCTGTTAATATGACTACAAAGTAAATTGTTTCATTTGTGCAGGACGAAAAGCTGGCAAGTGATATTTTCGTGTTATTGTTGAAATAGATAAATATTGACACACAATTAACTGCACACATATCACATGTCTAAATATGTGCTACAATTCAAGTCTCTGTACCCACCTCATGTAGGAATGTCGGTCACCTGTGGAGTCCACATCAAGGTGGGATATGTCGGACTGTCCATTAGTGGTCACGGTGCTGATATGTGAACACTGCAGTGCTGATGGAGCTGCAAGTGGGGAGGATGCTGCAAGCTGTTGCCTTGCACCCTGCCCAGCGAGCTCATGGCATTCACATTTACACTCCTCAGGATTCACATAACTATATACAGTCTTTTCTGTTGCCACTGGTTTGGAAGAATCTGATGGCAGATCCAGGGTACCCCGTGAAGGGATGGTTTGGATCCGTTTTGGAGGTTTCCGCTTTTCTGGTAACTCTTCAAAATTTATCCATGTTGTGGGCTTTGGAGGTGGTGTGTGGGGTGGTGGTGGTGTTGGTTGGGCACGAGGTGGGAGTGGTGGTGGGGGTGGAGATGGTGATGTCATACTTCTTTCTGAGGATTGTGATAGAGATGGTTTGCGATACTCACGTGGACTCTGCAGACCTGCAGCAAGACAGATATTCCATGCTTTTGGAAACTTAAATCTGGTAATTCCACTTCCACTTTGTTTGATGTTTGGATGGGAAAAATTAGATTTAAATTGTGTGTAAACTCTAAAATGTATATTAGCTATTACGAGACTCAGGATATGCTAATAGAGGTATTTTCATGTTTCTTTTCAGTCCATCTAGGCATATACTACAATAGTACTGTAGCAGATATCATAAATGCTTCCTTCCCTATCCTTACCTATGGTACACTCAACGTTATATAATATATGTAGGTGAGAAGACACTGTTGAAATAAATTAAAGGATATAATGTAAAAATAATGTAGACATTATGCTCTCTACTGTTACCAGAAACAAAACTTCAATATGAACAACATTATATCAAGAGTTACATTGTAAATTCCAGCTTATCACAGTAGCTCTGTGATTTCTTATATGCTCAGAGCGTACATATTTGTGTACATTTAGCACCATCATCCATCACCATATTCACTGCCAAAGTCCCCATTTTGGAAATTAGACCATGGGCTTAGACCCTTTTCGTGCAAGCCAAATATGCCTCAAAAGTCCTGAGCAGTAATTGCAATGACTGGCAAAGCTGAGAACTTTGCAAAATAACTCTCTAAGAACAACTGAATATTGATATACTGATCATTATACTTTACATGTTTTATTTTTTAGAGCTGCTTTCTGTCAGCTTTTAACTTCTCCACAGCATTTATGTTTACTATGATGCAGATGTCTGCGAAAGATTGAATTGTAATTCAACAGATATTTAATATAAGAATACCTTGTTCAGCAAACTCAAACCAGGTTTTCGTAACACGACGTGGACTCTTAGCTCGCCCGCTAATGGAATCCTCACGCGGCAGACAGATCCGCATCTTCTCAACAGCCTGCTCACGTACATCCTCAGTTTGCACGTAGTCCTCTAACAGGGACGGATTGATGGGTGTGGTGCTTCGTGGGCGCTCAATGGGGCAAGTTTTTACTTCAGCTATGCGCTGTTTGATGGGAACCATAGGCACAGCCACAGAACGCTCTTGTGGCAGCGTGGTAGGTACGTAAGGTAACTCATCTTCAAATGAGTCCTGCTGCACCACCAGACCCTTCCGCTCATGGTCCTCCTCTTCAGGCTGTATTTCTGGTTGCAGCTGTTTTTTCTTCTTCTTGGTGCGTAGGTATTCCATCTCGGAGTCTCTCTCAGACTCAGAGGAGTGGTGGTCTATTATGCTGGAAGATTCTGGTACTTCTGCTAGTGGTGTCACTTTGGAATCATCTTCTGAAGGCATAGATTGGTTTTGTGAGTTGCCTACAGTTAGTGAGCTAGTGCCATCATGGCCCAGCATTGGAAGCATCACCGATTCAGAAGGCAGCAAACTTTTATTGTGGGAGGGATAATCTTCTTTGGTTAGGCCTTTACTGACATGATATAATCTATCCACATGATCAATTTCACCAACACGATCTTCTTGACTTGCAAGATCAGCTCTAGCCTTGCCGTCATCATGACTGATTACAACTTCTGAAACACGACTATCTTGAGAGACAAGGTCGACTCTAGACACAGGATCCTCTTCATTGGAAAGATCTTTCAGAGCAACAAGAACACTCTTGGCTGCATGATCGTCGTAAACCACATGATCTTCTCGCGTTGAACTATCATCCCAAACCAGATGATCATCTGTAGTGACACGAACAAGATGTTCTTGTGACACATTGGGCTGCTGTCTCTCTCCTGCACGGATCATGCCGTAATCCGAGGGTTCATAGTTGGCATCTGAGTTGAATGTAAACTCAACATTGCCAATTGGTTCTATGACAGATAACTTCTGATCAGGTGACGTGATATCCACAGGAGACACTGTATCTCCTTCAGATGTTTTGGTCCACTTCTTACGATCACGTTTCTTGAATATGGAAGAGAAGACACTTTTATTCTTGTTGTCCTTCTTTCCTTTGGTGTCAGGGGGCACCCCTGTCATGCTGGGTGTGACACGCTCACGGCTCTTACTTCGGGACCGGCTCCTCTCTCGTAGACCCTCGCTAGCCTCTTTTAGAATTGTAGACAGGCCACTTGCCTTCCGCTTACTTTGCACCGCGGTGGGTGACTCAGGACTTAGAACGCCAGCTTCATTGCGCTTGAACAGGTTCGTAAATGAACTTTTCCGGGATGTGGACGATGGAGAAGGGGTCCGTGATCCACTGTTTTCAGTCTTCTTTAGGGCGACATGGCGTGACAACTTTGGGGATGCAGAGGGAGTCACTTCAGCAGGCTGATGCTGCTGTTGTTGTACTAGTTGCGAGAAAGTGATTGGCTTCTTGCCCTGCTCTGACAGGTTTAAGGTCACTGGCTTTTGTTTTGTGTGAGGGCCCCATTCATCACGATCCCTTAGTTGCCTCTCATTCCTGAATGCTGTGCGAGGTGGCTCCTTTTCCCTCCGGGTTCTGTCTTGAGTTGCTGTCTTCTTCTGTATGTCATCCAGGCGTGGCCTTTCTTTGTCTCGTACGAGACTCTCCTCGGGTTCAGATTTGTTCAGTACACACTGCACTTTTAGCTTCTCTTTGGCCTCAGTCCCATTCTTCTTCTGCACACTTTCCTCGACTGTCATGTCCCCAACGATGGCTATGGTGGGGTCCACTTGTCTGGACAGCAGTGTCTTTTCAAGGGTCTCTGTCTCATGCTTATTGGGTGGTGAATCTATGTCCATGCTTTGCGTAGGGATGGGCTTACTGCCACAGAAAGAGGTCTCCAGCAGCATCTTGTGTGGGGAAGGGGAACGGCCACTGGAAGCGACAGAGTGACCGGACATCACGGAGAGGTGTGACATTCCAGAGATGTGGGAAGCACCTGAACCACCTGAGCCAATGGAGGACAGGCGACTGGTACGACCGCTGATGGAGAGCAGAGCTACATCACTGCATGCTGAGTCTTTGCGCTCCTTCTCACTCTGCGCCTCCAATTCATATTTGAAAACTGATACCTGCTGTTGCTGCTGCTGTTGCTGCTGTCTTATAAGACGACGCTCCCGTCGTTGACGTGCCTCACGTTCTGTCACAGTGCCTGGTTCCTCATGGAAGTCCAGCTCCTCAGTGCTCGAACGTAGGTCCGCTGCGCCCTCCTCTTTGAAACCCAGTCCAAGCTTGGCACCTGATCCGTCACCAACACCTGCAGGAAGCGAAGATACATTTCCTTAAGAAGTTCTACATGCTTGTCATAAGACCATCTGACAGCAATTATTCAAATATGATAAAGATCTAATTTTGTTCATTTACAAGTTTGCACAAAGTTGTGTTCCTGTACAAAAACATCATCTTGAAGATGGTCGGATTACTCGTCGAAGCATGTTGGTGAAGATATTATAAATAAAAACACATCATAAAATTAAAGTGCATTTGTCCGTCGTTGATACATTTTATATATCTAATTAATGCATGGAATTTGGAAAATATTAAAGTATATGGGCGAATGCAGGCTTCCGCCGCGAAGTAGATGAGAACTGCGCTCCTCTAAAATGTACATTTTCATTAATAATTGTCCAACGAGATGCAACACAAAGCAGTCTATTTATTATTCTGCAAGTTCGTTCTACATGTTTCGGGTGTCAACTACGTCCATCATCAGGAGTACACAAAACTGTAACTACAGCCTCCGGTACTGGTCATATTTTTTGTGCAGCTACCTCCCTCCAACGTGGCCAAGCTTGGCCACGTTGGAGG
>Ga0123357_10005565_pt1 | contig 15125 bp, 12 predicted proteins | sample TergutEmb28metaG_FD_89873 | JGI IMG/M metagenome (GOLD analysis project Ga0123357, IMG submission 89873) | Embiratermes neotenicus P4 segment gut microbial communities from Petit-Saut dam, French Guiana - Emb289 P4 | ecosystem: Host-associated > Arthropoda: Insects > Digestive system > Gut ... | reverse complement strand
CGCGCAGACAAGGAAGGGTGGGCGCCCCCCCCCCCCCCCCCCCCCGGTGTGTGTGTGAGTTTTTACGCACACATGTCTGAACTTTACACCAAGCTCAGCTCAAAATGTATAAAAATAAAACTGAGAAAACTTGGGCTGGTGAAATAAAATATTGTCGTTGGATTTTTGCCAACAACCGACAACTAAATGACAACCGAGGCATGTGCTTGCTTTGCTGGTGCCTAGAGCCAGCCCTGAGTGTTGGTTACACAGTGAGATTCGGAAGGTATAAATTGGGATTCACGAAAAACGTAAACAGATACAAGAGAAAGGACGAAACTAAGGGGCAGAACGGGGCTGTAAATACGGTTCTGTGGCAACAGAAAAGGCACGTGGCTCAACGCGCGTCATAGAGCACGCAAGTGAAAGAGGCAGCAGTTTCCAAAGGCCGATGTTGAGTTATTTAGTCCATCGAAAGTCGATAAATCGTGTATTAGGTATGACCCAGTGACTTGGTCTGTTCCTGCCGAAGACGATACGAGACGTGCAGCAGCTAGACACGGGCCGGAACAAATCGCCGTCGCAATTTTTCCTCCCACAGCCACGAAGATTTCGCGAAAAGACATTTCATGCAAGACAGGTACTGAATAAATGTGTGGGTTCTTCCGGACCGGGTTCCCTTCTTCTACCTGCAGGCAGTAGTCTGGAACCCTCTCATGAGGTCTGGGAATGACTTCGCGAAGGAGATCTTCACTCTTCCGGGATTTTACGCAGTTTATATTGGCACTTTGCTGCCGACGTTTCGGGACAACCTATCGGTCCCATCTTCGAGGTTCTTTCAGTCTGGGCTACTTGGCCCTCGAAGATGGGACCGATACGTTGTCCCGAAACGTCGGCAATAAATTACCAATATACGCAGTGTGAAAGCTAGGAAGAGTGAAAATCCCATTTGCACTGCGACGGGAACCTGAAGCCATGCATAACTTCGCTAATGCCAGTAGGGGGGCTCCAATTGTCGACTCGCGGGGAAGGGGAGCCCGCTACACTGCACTGGCTTTCTTTGTGTTATTTTAACATAGTGTTTCCTTGACACTCTGCAGAAACGCCTGTTAGCTTATACCTCGACGGTTTGATGCCGTGGCAGTCACACTTTTGCTTTGTAAATGAGTGGCCCATTCCTACCGGGACAGAACTGGAACCAGCGAAACAATTTTGCGTACGCGTCTAAAAACGCATAAATTTACTCTGGGCAGCGTGTAGAATTTTTAGTGTTAAACCTGGCGCTATGAATATGGTAATGGTAGGCTTTGAGAGGTTCAAGAGTGAACGCACTGCAGTTTATAACTGAAAAATCACGTAAAATATTGTAGAAAGAATAATGTGTACAAAGGACCAAACAAATGCATTTAACTCCACTGATGTATTTTGATTATGATATTTTCACCTACATGTTTCGGCCGGTAATCCGACCGTCTTCATGGTGACATTTCTGTTACAAGAATACACTGTGGTACATGTAGGTGAAAATATCACAATAGAAATACAGCAGTGGAATTAAGTGCATTCTCTTGGCTCTTGATGCACATTATACAAATTAATGCACGTAATATGAGATGTATTGAGTGGAGGAAACTACATAATGAGGAGCTTAATGATCTGTACTCCTCGCCCAATAATTTTCGGGTGATAAATTTGAAAAGAATGAGATGTGAAGGGCATGGAGCGCGTATCGGGGAGAGGAGAGGCGTGTGCAGGGTTTTGGTGGGTAAACCTGAGAGAAAGATACCACCTAGGGGACCCAGGCATAGATGAGATGATAATATTGCGATGGATCTTCAGGAAGTAAGATGTGGGGGTATGGACTGGATCGAGCTGTCTCAGGATAGGGGCAAGCGGCGGGCACTTGTGAATGCGGTAATGAACCTTCGGGTTCCATAAAGTGTTGGGGAATTTCTGGACTAGCTGAAAACCGGTCAGCTTCTCAAGAAGGACTCTGTTGCATGGAGTAAGTAAATGGAATATATTAAAATTGTAAAAAATGTATAGCTGAAATGGGATACAGCATTACTGAAGCCAGCCGTTAGATTGTGAAGCAAGCCCTTTCATTCCCCTCGTCCACAAACCGTTCAGCCTGCTGCAGTAATAATCATAATATACACACCCGCTCCAACAAACGAACCCTTATCATCTTTCAACATAAATAAGGCAGTCAAAAATCGAGACCACCTCGGGTAGCAGTACAGTGAAGTACATACATAGAAGGAGTAAAGGATCTCAAACTTTATCTACAAATTAGAAGTAAATGTCGTTTTGTAACCGTACTTCTGAAATGAGTGAGAAATGATTAAAAAAAAGTACATAGGTGTTCATGTAAAGCACCCGTTATTATTGTCCGATTTTAATAAAACTTGAATTTTCTCGAGAGATTATCAATAAAAAATATTCAACTGTAAATTTTCACGAAAATCCGTCCTGGCAGACTGACAGACATGACGAAGCTAATAGCCGCTTTTTGCAGTTTTGCGAACGCGCCTAAAAACGGATCTGCCATTCACACAGCCGCGAAAACCTCACGAAGCATAACTTGTAAACAATTTGAGTTTAAAATACTGGTTACTCTGTTCTGTTCTACGTACCAGTTGTGCAAGTTTTCTGTTTTATGTGTTGGATGTTCCAGTGATTGTCGTGGGCTTTTATGTCTTGTAGGACATTTCGTTTTGACGTTTGGAAGGAACTTGCTGCCTCCATTTTCAAGTTGACTAAATTTCACTTGAACCAAGTTCATTCACCCTGAAGATGGGGCAACACATCCCCTTGAAACGTCGGAAGCACGTACACGGTGCAAGAACCCAAAAGACGATCGTTGGATGTAAAATATATGATATGGATTTGTAAGTTTAAGAATCATCTTCGTTACTACCATGTGTGGCAAGACGTGGCTAGTGGATGGGGTGTTTTATAACCCCTGTTATACACAAAACGTAAAGCCTAGAAATGCTGCAGTGATTTATGACAACAGCTGCTCCCTGCAGTCGTCTGAAGATTGTCTGAGTGCATGAGTGATCTAACGACATCTGACAGTGAACAAAGTGAAATAACCCAGGCCCAGCTTTATGGGCAGAAGAGCTGGTGGCCACTTGTTTGTATTAGTTTCACCAGAAAATGAGGGACTTTCTATGGAAAAACCTGTGATTTATACATGTTATAATTGTTATGTTATTGTTATTGTTATTATTAGTAGTATCATTATCATCATCCTTTATGAAGGGTATTTACAATTGAATTCCTGAAACAAACCATGTTTCTAGGGTATATAGTGTTGCAACTGTTCTGTATTTACAATTTATGCTACATGTAATGTTATTTCACCTGTGAAATATGTTTTGTACTTTTACATTAGCACTTTCTGTAGTATGTTCATTATTATTTTATTATTAAGAGTAATTACTACTTCTGTTGTTACTGCTACTGCCTATTACCATCACCGGCACCAGCAGCAGCACCATCACCACCACCACCGCTACTATTACTCCTACTACTACTAATACTACCACTTTTCCCATAATGTATCTCACAACAACATTCAGCACAGAAGGCAATAATTCACAGTAAACATATGAAACCAATAGAATGATTAATTTAAAAACTCTGTCATCCTTCGTTAAGTCCTACATTGCATTGACCTTGCAGGATACTGAATTTCCTTTGTCATTAGGGTGTTGTACCAGTTAGGTCCTTCTTTTCTAACATTTACCAGCAAAGGAATAAACATTATTTTTCACACCTTTATAATCTTACTGCTAATACATGTCAGGAACGCTGGTACTTGTGATGTATATGTTGCAAAAATATGAATTGCCTTATAATTAATGTCTAGATTTATTTTACAACCAAAATGAATTATCATTTCAGCCACTTTCTCTCTTGGGTGTACATATGTCACTTTTCTGGTCACCTGTTATTTATGTCGATGGTAGGCAGTGAACTTGTGGCAACAGTTGGAAATGATGACTTGTTCATGCTGACTGTGTGACACAGCGTGCTGTTAGATCTTGTACGGAAAATAAAATTTGTAAGTATAATTTTCTGAGTAGGCAAATAATAATTACAGTAAAATTGCACATTTTTCCACTTAAGTTGGCTTAAGCACTAACATTTCTGACTTGTATTTGGGAGGTGCTGTTTTGGATCTTGACTGTGGTTTTCGTGGCTTTCCTCAGATGCTGGAATGATAGCTAACCTTAGGACCTCAACATTTTTTCTCATCCATTCCAGTGCATTTTTTCTGTAATCTTAGTATTAAACACTCAGCATTCTTAGTTACTGAGAGCATTGTTACATAAACTAGAAATAAATATATAATCTCTTTGTGGAACTTGTATCATTTTAAATTTTAAGCACTTCTTTGGTTGGACAGGGACGTTTTTACTTTGGATGGGTATTTATAAAACTCAGTTTTTTGTGTGATAAAGATCTCAGCCACTGAAGTACCAACAACTTGGTTTTAATAAATTGAATCTTGCAGAGTATCTAGTAGTATCATGTGTGGCAAAAAGTTCATGTCACTTCTGCCTCCAAGTCAGAATAACTGACTTTAAGTGCATGGAAAACCTGCAGGCATTTAAAGTATTTTCTGCTTAGGGAATCCAACAGTGTATGGTTTTGTTGCCCCATTGTGGTGACGGTCTGTAACTGCTTGGGATTTGTTTTTGTGTTGGCGTTTTTTTCATTATTTTAGAGCAAAGTACAGCTTTGTTTTCCCCTGAGTAAAGGTAATAGACTGTTTGGTAATCCGTGAATAAATTGCAGCCTCTCTTGTATTTTCTAATTTAGCTTCAAATGCCTTACGAGTAGGTGAAGAGAACAAACTTTTCATGCACACAAGTATTTCAGTAACTCTTTAGGGCTCTTATGATGTTATATGACTTACTGAAGTGATATTCTATCTGTGGACTCTTTCTACCATGTAATTTTCAGTGCAGTACCTGAAATGACCTTCCTTCTTCATACTTTATCCACTGTGTAATTTATAGTGTAGTACCTGAAGCGATCTTTCTCTGACTTTGTCTACCATGTAACTTGTAGTGTTAGTATCTGAAGTGGCCTGCCTTCTTCACCCTTTGTCCAATGTGTAACTTATAGTGCAGTACCAGAAGTGATCTTCTTTCTTTGGACTTTGTCCACCATGAGTTTATAGTGTAGTATCTGAAGTGAAATTCTTCATTCAGAATTTATCAACTGTGTAATTTATAATGTAATACCTGAAGTGAACGTCTTTCTTTGGACTTTGACCACCATCTGCTATGTTAAAATTCAGACGATTTATGAAGTCTGGAGAAAGAAAAACACTGCATCTATGTACTGAAGAAAATATTGCTCCTGACAGAATGTAACTTACTCAAATGTAATTGAAGGTTTTAATTTTCTTGTTGCAGGGGCATATGGAAAGGACACACTGCTCCTGTGTGAATGTTGTTAAATTGTAACACGTTACAATACATAATGAATCTTTTGACAGTGCAGCTGACCTGTGCAATATAACTCTGACAGTACATCTCTTGTTAAATAAAGTATTTGAGTACATGACTTCAGAATCTTATGCAAATCAGTGTTTAAGACCAACACATAGAAATAAATGGAAATGAGTGCAATTGTGTTGAAATGCATCCTTGGTGCTGGTAACATCTTAAAATGCAGTAGATGGGAGCCAGAAAATGACATGATGACAAATAAAGATATTTTATTTATTTTGTTAGTGAAAATGTAATTTTTAGTAAGCAGAAATGCTACATTGAACTCTTGGAAGAAAACAGTTAAGAAGAGTGACTTTACTGTTATATGTGGAAGAGAGTTTTATAATCTTCAACAACTAAAATTATAGGCATCTTTATCTTCAGTTATTGCAGTTGTGAGATGGACTCAAATTGACATGTGTGAGCTTGTATTTTATTTCCTCACATTACATATGGTGTACAACATATTCTTAGCTAGTCACAACAGTGAGTTTTCCTGTAAATAGTGGTGGCTGTACTCCTGAAAGAAATTTGATGACTTTAATCCCATTCTAGAAAGAAAGAAAGGTGACAGTACTGTATACCATTACATACTGCCACAAATGAAAAAGACCCTGGCCATAGAGTACATGTGTACTTAATGTGCATTTTCCAGGGTATAGTTAATGCTGTTTATGTTGTTTATGACTGCCAAAATGCCAAGTTACATTCTTCAATTTTGTATCTTGCTTTTTATTCTGCACATCTGGTTAATACCTGTGTATTCTGTGTCAGTGGATGTGACCAAAACGATTGGTTTTCATGAACTGGAGTCTGTTGGTAATAAGGTATTTTACAATGCTGGACAAGCAAGCAAAAAGAAGCTCAAAGACACGGGTTCAAAACTGGAGAACTCTATTCTGAAATCAAAAATTGAAGCATTAGGAGAAGTACTGAAGAAGCATGTAAATAATCTGAGGGCATCAAATAACAAACAGGTGAATTGTGTGACATTTTTATTTGTAATGGCAGTGAAATTTTAGATTGTCATTATCTGACATTGTGTTGTCATGTAAGTGGTTATGAACTTTTAAAAGAATCTGTTTCCTCCTTATTTCAATAATAATCATACTCCTCCAGTCAGTTGCAAAGGAAAGTATGATTTTATGATCGTTGTTTCCATAATCTTTGCTGTCTAAATATAAATTAAAACTTTCTCCTTCAGGTTGAGCTAGTGTTTCTTGTGGATTCATCTGCCAGTGTGGGAGCAGATAATTTTGAGAGTGAGCTAAAGTTTGTTCGGAAGCTGCTTGCAGATTTTACTGTCTCCGAGAATGCTACACATGTATCTGTAATAGCGTATTCCTCCCCGGACAGTGTGGTAATGTTTGTGAAATACTCATAGTTTGGACAATTTAAATAATTTGTGACATTTATGTAATAAAAGTTAAACATATCCTAGGAAGACATGTTATAAACTTCTTGGAAAGAATTAATTTTATGACGTTGTAAGGTTCTTCTTAATATCTCTAATGTTTTGTTTTTCCCTTTGAGGGGAGGGGGGAAATTTGTAGACTTTGGTATTGTATCAATATGGCCTCCTGCAACAGTTTACAGAGTATCATATTTAATTATATAGGATATTTCACATGATGTAGCATATAACTGTAATTCATCAACTACACATTGATTTGTACTTAATTTTCTGTGTATTAAGTGTGTATGAAGGAATATATGTAAGTAGTTATTTGGTATTTTACTTGTGTGTATAGGCAAGTGAGGTTACTTTCCAATTTTCAAAGTTCAGGGCAAAATGTCATTCTAGGCCCTTCTCCATGAAAACCAAATATAGCATGAAATTTAGTTATAAAAAATCTGTAAACGAATGGTTGTTGAAATGATGATAATTATTTAATGTAGGTACCTAATTTCTGTTCGCTGTAGAATCTGTATATTTAAAGTGTCACATGAAATTGATATTGGAGAATTAATGTATTATAAATATTAAGCTATTGTGGAGGCTAATAATAATAATAATACATTATTATGTACAATTTCTGTTATTATATATAATTTATTATTTTCTATTATATGTTTGTCTTGTTTTTGTTTTTGTCTTTGTTTTTGCTACTGCTGCTGTTGTTGTTGCATGAAACTTCATAAGGTACAGTCACTTAAAATGCTGTAAGTATATTTTATACCCCTACAGGTTCGTCACATTGATCATATAACATCCCCATCTCATACAAACCACAAGTGTGGCCTCCTGCATAAAGAATTACCAAGAATTAAATACACCGGTGGGGGCACATACACACGAGGAGCATTACTTGAAGCACAGGTGTGTTTGTGCTTCTATCTGTATCTTTTTGACTGAGTGTAGCATGTTGGGTATTCCTGTTGCAGAAAACTTGAGTATTGCTGTTAGCTGGAAGAAGACTGTGGATATTTCAGGCCTAATGGGAACAAAAATAATTCAGCATAAACTTACTTGTGGTAGTTGGGCAGAATTTGGTGAGACTCAGTACATACAGCTGAAAATTATGAAAACAAATCATAGATGCGTGTGTATTTTATGTGGGTACTTTATGACACTGTGTGAACTGCTAGGTTATGTCATGTCAGCATGAAAATATGACCTGTGGAGTTGTCACTATATGGTGTGTTCTACCCAAGCAGCAAAACATGACTTGTTGACCATCCATTCTTTTAAGTTAGGTTTCAGAAAATGCTTCAATGTATGAGAATATGGTAAAATAAAGTGTTTGTGAAGATGGGAGTCCAGAGAACAGTGTACTGCTATGGTACTGAAGTCATTTTCATAAATTCAGAAACAAAACAAATTTTTCTGGCCACTTTTTTTTGTGTCACTGTTTAAATCTTGTCTGAAAAGCCTTTTAGTTATGTTTATGTTAGTTCAGTCCTTGTTGGATGTAGTTTTATGAAACTGCTATTTGATGTATGTGTGTGTGACACTCTGTGGCTTGAATATGAAAAGGATGTTTGTTGCCCTATGATTTTGTAAGGTGCTAGAACTTTACCAAGCTGATTTTAAGTACTGCAATGTCCTGAGTACATGTTGTTACATTTACCCAATTTGCTGTATTAATACTCATATATCCTGTATGTTTTCTTTAAATGTGTAGTATAATAATTCCTTTGTTACTATTAATCTATCTTCATTAACAAAGTGTTTTTTTCTTCATTACAGGCCGTGCTACAGCATGGTCGTCCAGGTTCACGACTTGCTCTTTTTCTCATTACTGATGGCTTTTCAAATGGTGGTGATCCTCGGCCAGTGGCACGTGAACTTAAGGAGCAGGGTGTTACCATATTTACATTTGGGATACGTAATGGCAACACCAAGGAGCTGTATGAGGTGGCGTCACAACCTGGGGAGGAATATTCATATATCCTAGACAGTTTCGGAGAGTTTGAAGCTTTGGTCAGGAGAGCATTACATCAAGGTAAACTTATCATCTCCTTGATATTTTGTAAATATCAGATCAATTCAGGGGTAATTAGTGCATATAATCTTAGAATGTTCGTTTGTATGGCTGTACTTCCTGAAAATTTGTGTCTGCTCTGCTTTGTTTGTCTGTTTTCTGTTCCTTGCCAGAAGGGGCATTACAGAGGAATTACTTCTTAAAAAATATTTTTTACTTTTAATTAAGTTAAAGGAATATGGCATTATTTTCCATATTGCTCAAATACTGAAGTGAAAAGGAACAAGGTTGAAGTACATACTTCTTGTCTATAGGAAGAAATTTCATAAATCTGTAAAGGTGTCTCAATCCTTTGCTTGGACTATGTGTATTTAGAGATCTGGTTCAACATAACACTATGTTCTTGGAAAAGGATAGGTAGTCCACATTCAGAAAATTTAGTATAAATTTCTATTTATAATCACCAAAGCTACTGAATATTTTGTTATAAAAAATGGTTAAAACCTTACAAGATGTGTTTCAGAAATAGACACCATTTTCCACAGAATGAGTGGAGACATTATAGTCTAATATTGTCTGTTAATGAGGCAGCATAGAGTTACAGCCATCAAATTTTTTTGTAGATCTGAAGGCTGGCAGTTACCAGGCCCTGGACAACTCATCATTCTGTAACTCACTTTGCTCTGCCAAGTCAAACTGTTGTGACAGTTTGGCTTCTTGCAGCTGTGGAACTCATACAGGACACTTCTCCTGCCTGTGTCCAGCTGGGTACTATGGTTCTGGCCTAGCTGGTTCTTGCAAACGTAAGTTCCATTGGGTATAACACGCCTTCACCATAGCTTAAACTGTAGGTTTCCTTTGCACATCCCTTCACCTTCAACTCCATGCTCTCTTTGGAGCAGAGAAGGAAGTCTACATTGTTTGTTTCTGTCCTTGATGACAGAAAACAGGTTTTTCAAAGATGGTATGTGGATGCATAAGTAATAATGCTGCTGAGTTTAAAAATTTTAACTAAGGCTAGTAGAAACGACCTCTCAGCAAAAATGTTTTATGTAAAGCTGCAGACTGTGTGAATAAGTAAATTAAATGGACAAATGAATCAATGAACCATTGGATATATTGATTCAATACTCAATTCTTCTAAAACAAGGAGAGGAGATTCATTGATAAGATACAAATTGAGCCAGTATATGAACTCCGAAATGTCATTGAAATTTTTGTGTACAGTACCAGACATAACAAGTAGTGGAATGAAGCAGAGAACAATGCATCTCCATCTGCTGCAGTGTTTTGCTGGAATTTGTGATGACTTATAATCATACAATACTGATAATCAGTCATTTATATTTTATTGTAGCAAATCTTCATAGAAGTGCCCAGTCCATACCAAAATTATTTCAACATCAGCGTTTAGAAGATAATGCATAACGCTTTAATGTTCCTTGTTTCCAGTTTGTCCAAATGGAACGTACTCACTGGGTTTAGTTCCTGGAGATGTTTCTCTGTGTCTACCCTGTCCAGACCCCAACCATGTGACTGTTGGGTCTGCTGCTTCTGTTCAGGATTGTCATTGCAAGAAGGGCTTTGTTGCCAGTGGTGATCAATGCAAAGGTAAGAAATAGAGTTGCCTTAGTCTGTAGTATTTATTGATGAATGAACAGTCTATACTATAATGTAAATTAAAGAAATTAAACTATGATACCTTTTGTATGTGTGTGTTTTTACCAAGTTTGTGTCAAATACAGTAGACTCTCCACTTAATGTTTCTCATTTTAAGATTGTCCATAATATAACCTTCAGTTTCAGTCATCCACAGTAAATTATCCCAAATTTCCCTCTTTAATATTGAATTCCAGTGTTCCCAAAATAAATCTTAATAATGATTTTACCATAGTATGTTTTTCTTGGTCAGATATTCTTATGTCTCTGGGAATGAGAAAATCTTGCATAATCTTTTGTAGTTTTTATTAATACAAGCTTCCTAAATCAACTTAATATCTTGGATGTGTCACATGTACCATGCTTGTAAAGAGTATGCAAGCTGGAAGTTTTGCTAGGAAGAACTTTGTCATAATGTGCAAAGAATATTGTGTTCAATGAACCTAGACAAATATATTTCAGAAAATGTACACAAATGTAATGAAACTGAAGATAATAATAATAATATTAACAAATTTTTATTGAGCATTTAATACTAACAGTAATTTATTATTTTATGGTGTACTTCAGGAATTTTTGCATTAGAATATTTCCATTTTATAGTACGCAAATAAACATCATGTAATGGCATGACCTGCATTTTCAGGTACCAATATAGAATTACGTGAGAATTTTTAACTTGTAGACACTGAAATACTTGAGAAATTATGGGCAGATGGACTTCTGATGGTGTAAAATGTTACTGGTGATTGATGTTTACATTCATTTGTTTCAATGCAGTGATCACCTGCCCAAAGCTGACTGCTCCCCTGAAGGGCTTTTTTGTGAAAAAGGCATGTGGAAATGTGCTGAATGCAGCTTGTGGAGTGAGGTGTCGTGTTGGCTATCAACTTATTGGGTCCAGCATCCGCCTTTGTCAAGATGATGGGACGTGGTCTGGACAGGAGGCCAAATGTGTTGGTAAGACTCAGTAAAGAACAGTTACTGTTGCAGTTTTCTTTTTCTCCTACCTGATAACCATAATACATGATTAATGGACACATACATCAGCTTCTTGGAAGAACAAATATGGAAATATAATGCTGAAATATGTTATGGTGAGGAGTTATTCTGCACTAAATTGAGTACTAAATGAAATGTCTCACATTGACAGTGTGGATTAAATTAATTGAATTGAAATGAATTGAACTGATTTGAATTGAATTGATGATAGTAGTATTACACTTTAGTGTTGCTCTATGCAACACATTTACTTGCTGCATTGTGCCACTATTTTAAATTTTCCCATTAGTTGACCTTACATGCTAAGAATTCATCTGATTTTGACCATTTGAAAAGTGAATTGCAGAATTAGATTTTTTCACAGTAAACTTCAGAAGCAGGGCCAGACTAAGAGGTGGCCAGCCAGGCAGCTGCATGGGGCAACAACCTATACGGAGCACTAAGATGTCACTGACATTATCAGCAATATGGTTCTAGTAAAGTCAGTTTTCCACACACACAAAACAATTTTTCCAAAAATTATGCGCATTTGGATACATAGTCTGAAAAATGTGTGCTAGCCCTTTCTTAGGCCAAAGAGTTTAAATAATAAGGGTGCCAAATTTTGTCTTGGCCAAACCTGTTCAGAAGATTCTAGACAAAATCACAGATTAAAGCACATTCAGAGAGCACAGGGCTTGAAAAGTGGTAAACATAACAGGTAATATCATTCTGTATGCAGCATATCCAACCTAGACATACGATCATATTTTGTGGGACAGAGAAAGTGAAAAATGTGTTGATGTGGGCACATGCCATGCAGCATTTCTAACATGCATACACTGGTACATTCATTCTTATCAAAGATTAAATAAGTTTACTTTAAATCAGTAAATTAACATGTCACCTTGCCTTCAGATGAAGCAAAAGTGTTATCTGTAGTCACACAATATTAGTATGTTACTGTAACCGGTAGTACAAAAGAATTTGTAGAAGTTACATTAAACATTGATATTGATTCACAGTGAAGGCTTGTCCAGCTCCCAAGGCGCCTAAGAATGGTGCTGTGATGTGTTCCAGTGATGACTATATTATTGACACTGAATGTGTGTTTTCCTGCTTGCCTGGCTACACTCTCATTGGCTCCAGACATCGCAACTGCTTGCCCCTTGCACGGTGGGATGGTCTACATACAACCTGCAAACGTGAGTCATCTGCCTTCTATAAACAAAGGAATCTCCTACTGAGGTCTTTACTCTTTAGGATTGGCAGTTGGTTACCAACTTTGCAGGATAACACATTGGTCCCATCTTCAAAGTTCTTTAATTCTAAGAAAAATCTTTTCTTTCTGTGGCTGTATTTAAATTATGTTTTATCAAATACCAAAAATGGAAAATTTATTAAAAGTAGAGTCTATCACAAGCTGATTGAACCTTTTCTTCATTCATCTTTGAAAGTAGATCTTTGTGCATAAAATATCATTTAACTTGATTTCTAGAGAGACAACAATTTGTTTCATTTTTTTATTTAGTAAATCACTATGTCAAAGTAATAATCATATTCTCGTTAATGAACAGTTTGGTTTCAGGCATTCATCATCAACAGACATTGCGTCCTATAAGCTGACCAAGAATATACTGACAGCATTAAACTGGTGGTATTTTTTGCAACCTTCATAAGGCATTTGACTGTGTCAACCATGCCATCCTTCTGTCTAAAATGGAATTTTATGATATTTCTGGGAAAGCTATTAACATAATCAAACCCTACTTATCAGAGAGTATTGGTAGACCTTGATTCAAAAAAATATTACTCCAAATGGGAATCTGTTACAGATGGAGTTCCCCAGGGACACTTACTTGGTCCCCTGCCTTTTCTTTTATATATTAATGACATACCAAATGTAACATCTGACATATTGAACCCAGTGCTGTATGCAGATGATACTAGCTTGATAATTACTAATTCTGATAGCTAAATGTTTGAAAAAGACATAAATACTGCTATATTACAGTTAAACAGATGGTTTAATAGTAATCTATTATTATTAAATCTGGAAAAAACTTACTTCCTTCAATTCTTAACCACAAATACTAATGCAACAGACCTACACATACCATCTGAAAACAGACAAATCTCCAGTATACGTAGCACAAAATTCTGGGGATTGGTGGTTGATAATAATTTATCATGGCATTGCCATAATTATCAAATGTTACCAAAACTAAACAAAGCATCTTACATAATCAGATCTTTGAAACCGTTGTTGTCTTTTGAGTCATTAAAGATGGTTTATTTCTCAACAGTCCATTCAATCATATCATATGGTATCGTATTCTGGGGTATATCAACTCATAGTAAAATCATATTTAGAATCCAGAAAAGAATAATAAGGATTATTACAAACTCAGGTAACAAGGATTGTTGTCGAGATTTATTTAAAAAATTATATATTCTTCCTCTTTAGTCTCAATACATATTTTCTCTACTCATGTTTGTTGTTAAGAATAAAGACTTTTTCAAAACAACCTCAGATGTTCATAGTTTTAGTACAAGATCTCATTATGATTTACATATTCCTGCAGCAGATTTGGCAGTGTTTCAGAAAGGAGTGTGGTATTCTGGTATCAAAATCTATAACCATCTTCCGCCAACCCTTGAACATCTACCGTATAATATTTCTAAAATATCATTTCTTTTTACAAACTCTTTTTACACATTGGAGGAGTATTATAGCCAGAAATAAGGACGTTGGTTCTTATTATTACATTTTAACAATACAATGAATTATTATATTGCTGTTTAATTACTGTTTAATTCAAATCACTTATGATTATGCATATGTGTTGTTGTGTATGTTGTATGTGTTTGTAGACTAGTTATACTTTCAACATTGGTCCCCTAGACCATATTAAGGATCAATGAAATGTGGTGGTTTGACTGATAATAAGTAAACTGAACAGCATGCTTTTCCATTAAAACTGTTACATCTCTATTGTCAAGAGAAGATTTAGGAATATTATATTTCTCTTGTGTGCATTCAATTATGACTTATGGCATAATATACTGTATACATATGAGGGAATTGGGACTGTGCTTTTACTTCTTGTGTTTTGTAGGATTTACAATAGAAAATATCACTCCAAATGGGAATCTGTTACAGATGGAGTACCACAGGAATCCATACTCGGCCCCCTGATTTTTCTCCTATATATCAATGACATACCAAATGTAGTATCTGATACAGGTATTCCAGTGCTGTTTGCAGATGACACTAACTTGATACTCACAAATTCTGATAGACAAATGTTTGAAAAAGACATAAATACTGTCATATTACAATTAAACAAATGGTGTAAGAGTAATCTATTACTATTAAATTTGGAAAAAACTTACTTCCTTCAATTCTTAATAAAAAATACTAATGCAACAGACCTTAACATATCATATGAAAATAAACAAATCTCCAGCATACACAGCACAAAATTTTTGGGATTGATAATTGATAATAATTTATCATGGCATAGCCATATTGACCAAATGATACCTAAACTAAACAAAGCATCTT